>OBXZ01000755.1_pt1 | contig 23362 bp, 14 predicted proteins | sample 1538171 | NCBI WGS metagenome assembly OBXZ01 (sample SAMEA2580161, study PRJEB22360) | human gut metagenome | biome: human gut; feature: human-associated habitat; material: faeces | place: Denmark | collected 2008/2010
CATACAAAAACACCCCATTTCCTAAACAGTATACCATACTGTCTAACAAATGGGGTGCAGTTCACGTCTGGCGGAGGGGATTTTTATTTACGTTTTGTTATTTCAACAGATTATCATCCGTGAAGTAATCGATTTTCATGGACTTGCGCACCTCGGCGAGGGTGGCGGCGGCGGTCTTTTCGGCCACGGCGCTGCCTTCCTTCAGAATTTCCACGACCTCGGGCAGGCGCTGCTCCCACTCCTTGCGGCGGTTGCGGATGGGCTCCAGCTCGGCCTGCATGACGCTGTTCAGGAACTTCTTCACCTTCACGTCGCCCAGACCACCGCGCTGATAGTGTGCCTTCAGCTCGTCGAGGTTCTGGTACTCGGGCAGGAACTCGGCAAAGTGCTCCGGGCGGCTGAATGCATCCAGATAGATGAAGACGGGGTTGCCCTCCACCTTGCCGGGGTCCTGCACGCGCAGGTGGTTCGGGTCGGTGTACATGGACATGATCTTCTTCTTGATGTCCTCGGGCTCGTCGGAGAGGTAGATGCAGTTGCCGAGGCTCTTGCTCATCTTGGCCTTGCCGTCGGTGCCGGGCAGGCGCAGGCAGGCGCTGTTCTGGGGCAGAACGATCTCCGGCTCCACCAGAGTCTCACCGTAGACGGCGTTGAACTTATGGACGATCTCGCAGCACTGCTCGATCATGGGGCGCTGGTCCTCGCCTGCGGGGACGGTAGTGGCCTTGAAGGCGGTGATGTCCGCAGCCTGGCTGATGGGGTAAGTGAAGAAGCCTACCGGGATGCTGGACTCGAAGTTCTTCTGCTGGATCTCCGCCTTGACGGTGGGGTTGCGCTGCAGGCGGGAGACGGTGACGAGGTTCATATAATAGAAGCTCAGCTCGGTCAGCTCCGGCACCATGGACTGGATGAAGATGTGTGCCTTGGCGGGGTCGATGCCCACGGCCAGATAGTCCAGAGCGACCTGCAGGACGTTCTGGCGCACCTTCTCCGGATTGTCGGCGTTGTCGGTGAGGGCCTGTGCGTCAGCGATCATGATATAGATCTCGTCGAACTTGCCCGAGTTCTGCAGCCGGACACGCTCCTTCAGAGAGCCGACATAGTGGCCGACATGGAGCCGGCCCGTCGGGCGGTCGCCCGTCAGAATGATCTGTTTCATTTTTTTCTCCTTTTTCATCAGGCGCATTTTTCCTCAGCCTTTCCGTCACAGCTGACGCTGTGCCACCTCCCCTGATAGGGGAGGCTCTGGCGAAAAGGGTAAGTTTTCGGTTTTGCCAAGGGCTCTCCTATCAGGAGAGCTGGACGCCGCAGGCAGCCTGAGAGGTTCATTTTTTATAAGTATATCCCCCGCCGCTTTCCCTGTCAACAAAAGCCGCACCGGAACGGACAAAAAAGAAAAAGCGATGGAAAACTTCCATCGCTTTACTGGCGCCTCTTGCCTGACTCGAACAGGCGACACCCTGATTAACAGTCAGGTGCTCTAACCGACTGAGCTAAAGAGGCATCTATATAAAACGGCGCAGAGCCGTTTTACTACTAAAATGGTGACCCGTACCGGAATCGAACCGATGTTAAAGGCGTGAGAGGCCTCTGTCTTAACCGCTTGACCAACGGGCCATACTACCATTGCATCGGGTGTTGTTCCCGACTCGATTATTTTAGCACAGCGCACCCCCTTTGTCAACAGGAATTTTCAATTTTTTCAGCAAATTTTTCAAAGAATCAGAACAGCCGACGTACTCTGCCCTTCACGGCCCCCAGAAGGACGTTCAGGTAAAGACCCATGACGCTCTCCACCTCGCCCAGCTCCATGCTCTGGCGCTGGGGCAGGCCGGCCAGCGTACCGCGGTAGAGGCAGCGCAGCTCGGGCAGCTCGGCGTAATCGCTGGGGTGCATGAGGGTGCTGGGCTTTGGCAGCTCCAGCGCACCGCTCTTCTGGAGCACCTCACTGACGAACTGGGAGCAGAAATAATGCCGGCGGCGCTGCCAGCGGATATGCATCCAGCAGAGCAGCAGACCCAGCGAATTGAAGCGGTAGAGCTCCCCGTGGTGCATCATGTGCTGGGTGCGGCGCTTGGCGCGGGTGTAGGCCTCATCCGTCACTTCCAGCGCGTAAAGGGCGCAGGGGATATTCTCCCGCATGAGGAACACGCCCCGGTTCAGGTACTCTCGGCTGGGACCTGCGGGGAACATGGTGTAGCCATTCTTACGGGTAGAGCTGTAGAGGGTGCTCAGGTCCTCGTCGAAGGCGAGGGAGATGTGGGTGTACTGCGCACCGGTCAGGCTGTACACGAGGTTCGAGAGCAGGGTGCCGGAGCGGGTAAGAAATATGTAAAGCGTCTTCATCGTCGTTGTTTCTCCATGCTGGCGGCTCATGGCCGCGGGTCAGATTGGCTCAGTATATCATAAGTTGTGCGTTTTTTCCAGATAAATCGCAAAATATCCACAAATATTTTGCGTCTCTACTTATAATACGTTTTTTCGCGGCCCAAAATTGCAGCCTCTTCTCTCCTGTTTTCCGCTCCTTGTATCCCAAATCGATAAAATTTTATCAAAGATCTGTTTTTGGCATAAAATCTTTAATTTGTGCAGGCAAACGGGCCAGGATTTTTACGAAACTGTCTCAAATACCCCGGATTCTTAATAAGATTTGTTGCTTTTACCCGAAGAAAACCGCCCCGCCGGTTGATTTCAGCCCCGATTTATGTATAATGATATACAGGAGAATACGCATCTGTATTTCTTTTCGTCGTCCTTTTGCGGTGTCCTTTTGGCTGAGGACAGCTTACCGCTGGTGTCTGGGCGATGACCTGAACGAAAGAAGAGGTATAAGTATCATGGCAAAGTTGGATCTGAGCAAGTATGGTATCACCGGCACGACCGAGATCGTGTACAACCCCTCTTACGAGCAGCTGTTCGACGAGGAGACCAAGCCCGAACTGGAAGGCTACGAGAAGGGCCAGGTCAGCGAGCTGGGCGCTGTCAACGTCATGACCGGTATCTACACCGGCCGCTCCCCCAAGGATAAGTTCATCGTCATGGACGAGAACTCCAAGGACACCGTGTGGTGGACCAGCGACGAGTACAAGAACGACAACCACCCCGCTTCTCAGGAAGCCTGGGAAGCTGTGAAGGAGATCGCCAAGAAGGAGCTCTCCAACAAGCGCCTGTACGTCGTGGATGCTTTCTGCGGCGCCAACAAGGACACCCGCATGGCCGTCCGCTTCATCATGGAAGTGGCCTGGCAGGCACATTTCGTCACCAATATGTTCATCAAGCCCACCGCTGAGGAGCTGGCAAACTTCGAGCCTGATTTCGTTGTCTACAACGCTTCCAAGGCTAAGGTCGAGAACTACAAGGAGCTGGGCCTGAACTCCGAGACTGCTGTGCTGTTCAACATCACCAGCAAGGAGCAGGTCATCGTCAACACCTGGTACGGCGGCGAGATGAAGAAGGGTATGTTCTCCATGATGAACTACTTCCTGCCGCTGAAGGGCATCGCTTCCATGCACTGCTCTGCCAACACCGATAAGGAGAGCAAGAACACTGCCATCTTCTTCGGTCTGTCCGGCACCGGCAAGACCACCCTGTCCACCGACCCGAAGCGCCTGCTCATCGGCGATGACGAGCACGGCTGGGACGACAACGGCGTCTTCAACTTCGAGGGCGGCTGCTACGCAAAGGTCATCAACCTGGACAAGGACTCTGAGCCCGACATCTACAACGCCATCAAGCGCAACGCTCTGCTGGAGAACGTCACTCTGGACGCTGAGGGCCACATCGATTTCGCCGACAAGAGCGTGACCGAGAACACCCGCGTCTCCTACCCCATCGACCACATCCAGAACATCGTCCGCCCCATCTCTTCTGCACCCGCAGCCAAGAATGTCATCTTCCTGTCTGCCGATGCATTCGGCGTCCTGCCCCCGGTCTCCATCCTGACTCCGGAGCAGACCCAGTACTACTTCCTGTCCGGCTTTACCGCAAAGCTGGCCGGCACCGAGCGTGGCATCACCGAGCCCACCCCCACCTTCTCTGCCTGCTTCGGTCAGGCCTTCCTGGAGCTGCACCCCACCAAGTACGCTGAGGAGCTGGTCAAGAAGATGCAGAAGAGCGGCGCCAAGGCTTATCTGGTCAACACCGGCTGGAACGGCACCGGCAAGCGCATCTCCATCAAGGATACCCGCGGCATCATCGACGCTATCCTGAGCGGTGCCATCAACGAGGCTCCCACCAAGAAGATCCCCTACTTCGACTTTGAGGTCCCCACCGCTCTGCCCGGTGTTGACCCCGCTATCCTCGACCCCCGCGACACCTACGCAGATGCCGCTCAGTGGGAAGAGAAAGCCAAGGATCTGGCTGGCCGCTTCATCAAGAACTTCGCAAAGTACGAGGGCAACGAGCACGGCAAGGCTCTGGTCTCCGCCGGCCCCCAGCTGTAAGCTGACAGCACCTCTTACATAAAGAGCTTTTATCCCCCTGTCCACACCGGGCAGGGGGATTTTTATGTCCCGAAAAAATGGCGAAACCTATTTTTTTTTTGCGGAACCATGTTATACTTAGTCCAAATTCTGCACCGCGGCAGGAAGCCTTTCGGGACATATAAGGGGTATTGCTTATGAATAATCAGACGGTCAACGACTACTTCCGACACCACTGGGTGAAGCTCATGCTCTTCGCGCTCTTTACAGCGGCGGTATCCTTTTTCGCGCCGCTGAAAAACTTCCAGCTCAAGTGGCTCATCGACTCCAAGAGCAAGCAGGAGGCGCTGGGCTATATGGGGCTGGTGTTCCTCATCACCTTCACCAGCTGGTTTTTCGAACGGCTGAGCCGCCGCTCCTTTACAAAACTCGCCTGCGGTGCCGTGGAGCAGGTACGGGGACAGGTCATGGAGCGGGTGCTGCGCCGCCCGGTGTCCCAATATCAGCGGGAGGGCGACGCAGCCTATCTCTCCCTGCTGACCACCGACCTGCGCACCCTCTACGACGACTATTATATGTCCCTCTTCAACATCGCATTCTGGGGCGGCATCATGCTCTGTGCGCTGGGGATGTACCTTTACATCAGCCCGGTGATGTTGGCGGCCATCCTGCTTGTGACCGTGCCGCCGCTGGTCCTGCCCCGGAAGATGAATGAGCGGCTCAAAGCCTCCCGAGACGCTTTTTCGCTCCAGATGGCGGGCTACACCCAGCAGCTCAAGGAGCTTCTGGGCGGGTTCGAGGTCATCCGGGGCTTTCTGCGGGAGGACGCCTATGCCGCCCGCCACCGGGATGCTGCCCGGCAGGCTCGCGACAGCGAGCAGACCTACCAGCAGAGCCTCAACGCCATGGTGGTCAACACCTCTCTCATCAGCAACCTCATCTTTCCCATCGTCATGCTGGTGGGCCTTTTTCTCGCTTTCGACGGGCGGCTGACGATGGGCACCGTCTCCACCGCCGCCAGCATGGCGAACTTCGTCATCACGCCCTGTAATCAGATCGCCCAGTGCTGGGCCAAGGTCAGATCCTCGAAGGGCATCCGTCAGCGGCTGGAAGCAGCCATGTCCGGCCCGGAAAAAGTCTCTGCGGGCCGGGCCATCGGTAAACTCGAGCACATCGAGTGCAAGGACACCGGCTTTTCCTACCCCGGGGCCGCTGCACCGGTGCTGCGCGGCGTCCGGCTGACGGTCTCCGGGCAAGAAAAAGCCGTCCTCGTGGGCGAAAGCGGCTGCGGCAAGTCTACACTGGCAAAGCTGCTGTTCCAGTACTACCCAGACTATACCGGCAGCATCCTCTTCAACGGCCAGCAGCTGCGTGACATCGACCGTCAGAGCCTCTACCAGCGGGTAGGTTACATTGCCCAGACAACCTATCTCTTCAATGACACCCTCCGCAGCAACATCTGCCTCGGCGCGGACTTCCCCGAGGCTCAGCTTTCCCACGCCATCGGGATGGCGGGCCTCACCGACTGGGTAAGCACCCTGCCCGACGGCCTCGACACCCTCATCAGCGAGAACGGCAAGAATCTCTCGGGCGGGCAGCGCCAGCGCATCGGCATCGCGCGGCTGGCACTTCGCCGGTACGACCTCATCATCGCCGACGAGATCACCGCCAGCCTCGACCCCGACACCAGCGGACAGGTCATGGAAAATCTGCTCGCTCTCCCCTGCATGGTGGTGGCCATCACCCACGACGTCTCGGGGGCGTTCATGAAACAGTTTGACAAGGTATACCGGGTGGAGCACGGAAGCGTTTCTAATTTGTTGTAATTTGTCAATTTTTATGATATTCTAAGAGTGCCGCTTTCGGGCGGCACAAAGGCACTGCGCTGCAAATGCAGATGGTCAGTCTCCTTCCCGGCTATGCGTCGGGAAAGGCATCTTTTTGTATCGGCTTACTTAAAAAGAAAGCCCTCCCGTCGCACTGAGGCGAAAGGAGGGATATTCATGACTCTATCAGAAGTTTTACTCCTGCTCACGCTCCTTTGGAACGTGATGAAGGGCTCTTTTGACATCGTTATGAAGCTTTCTAACAAAGAACATGACGACAACAAAAAAGATTGACCATCTCAGACGCCTACCAAGCACAAGGGTCAATCTTTTTTGATTCACTGCCGGTAAGGAGCTGACCATTTTGCGGCCAGTGCCTTTCCTTTGATTTTAGTATAGTAGCATCGCCGCTTTTTGTCAAGCGGCGTTCTTATTTTGCCGCGTCGAACTCGGCCAGAATATCCTCCGTGGGAGCCGGGGTCACGAGGCTGACCACCGCGCAGACGGCCAGCGAGACGAGGAAGGCGGGCAGAAGCTCATAGATGCCGAAGACGCCGCCCAGCGGGCTGACGAGGTACTTCCAGACGAAGACCATCAGGCCGCCGCAGAGCATACCGGCCAGCGCACCCTGCCAGTTGCAGCGCTTCCAGAACAGGGCGCAGAGGACGACAGCGCCGAAGGAGCCGCCGAAACCGGCCCACGCAAAGCTGACGATGCCAAAAACGCTGGAATCCGGGTCGCGGGCCAGCACCACGCCCACCACGCTGACGCAGATGATGGTCAGGCGGGCTGCGAAGAGGCTCTGCTTCTCGCTCAGTTTGAGGTGGCCGAACTCCTGCAAAATGTTCTGGGACACGCTGGACGCAGCGGCCAGCATCTGGCTGTCCGCCGTGGACATCGTAGCCGCCAGGATGCCTGCAAGGATGAGTCCGGCGAGGACTGCCGCCAGCACACCGTGCTGGCTGATGAGGCTGGCGATGCGGACGATGAGGGTCTCACTGGACGAGCCGCCGAGGAATTCCAGCGCACCGACCCTGGTCATGCCGAGGCCCACCATGCCGATGACAATGGACGCCGTCATGGCGATGACCACCCAGACGGTGGCGATGCGGCGGCTGAGCACCAGCTTCTTCTCGTCCTCGATGGCCATGAAGCGGAGCAGGATGTGGGGCATACCGAAGTAGCCGAGACCCCACGCCATGGTGGAGACGATGTCCAGCAGGCTGTAGGATGTGGCCCCGCCGGTCACAGCATCGTGGCTGGCCGTCATGGTCAGGTAGCCGGTAAGGCTCTGGGCATTCTCCACCACAGCACCCCAGCCGCCGGCCACAACGATGCCGTAGCCCAGCACCGCGATGAGGGCCAGCGACATGACCACCGACTGGATGAGGTCGGTGGTGGTGACGGCGCGGAAGCCGCCGAGGATGGTATAACCCACGATGACGAGGGCCGACACCAGCATTGCTGCCATGTAATCTACGCCGAAGAGGCTGTGGAACAGCTTGCCGCAGGCCGCAAAGCCCGAGGCCGTATACGGCACGAAGAAGACGATGATGATGACCGCGCCCAGAGCGTTCAGCAGGTTGCGCTGGTCATGGAAGCGAAGCGACAAGAACTGCGGTACCGTGATGGCGTCGAGGTTGGCCGAATAGCGGCGGAGCCGCCGGGCCACGATGAGCCAGTTGAGCCAGGTACCCAGCGCAAGGCCGATGGCCGTCCAGCCCGGCGAGGCAATGCCTGTCAGATAGGCCAGACCCGGCATACCCATCAGCAGCCAGCTGGACATATCGCTGGCCTCGGCGCTCATGGCCGTGACCAGCGGACCCATCTTCCGGCCGCCGAGGTAGAAGTCGGCGCTGTCGTTGTTGGTCTTGCTGTAGGCGAAACCCACCAGCAGCATGGCCGCAAGATAGACGACGATGGTGACGATGATACAGATCTCACTCATACACGTTCCCCCTTTGGTGCTTTTTCCTCTATGATAAAAGCACGGCATGATTTTACCACAGTAAAGCATCAAAGTGCAAGACCCCTGGGCAGATTCTTACCCTATGACCGAAATTTCGTTCTTTGCAGCGTCCAAAACCGCTCAATATGCCAACAGGCCGTCCTCCTCCGGAGGACGGCCTGTTGGCTCGGATGAAGAAAATGATGAAAATAAAGAAGATGACAGATTATTTTGCGGCTTCGCCTTCGGGGAAGATGATCTTGTTCACGAAGAAGAAGATGACCATCGAGATGCCGCCGTTGAGCACCGTGGTGCCGATGTTGTAGATGAAATCAGGCACCAGCAGACCGGCCACAGCCACCCAGATGCAGTTGATGGAGTTGACGATGCAGGTGATGAGGCAGAAGGCCAGCAGATACCAGCCGATCTGCTTGGCGAGGCTGCCCTTGCTGCGGAAGACGAGGTTGCGCTGGATGGGGAAATTGATGCACTCGCCGATGACCATGGCCACCATGTAGGCGCAGAAGTAGGGCAGGCCGCCGTGGGCGGCGTCGTAGCCGAGGATATTCCACTTGAAGGTCTCGCCGAACAGGGTGATGTCGATGCCCGGCCAGCCGAAGTCCACCACCGGCAGGCTTGCAAATGCCTTGGGCAGGAACTGCAGAAGCAGGTATTTGAACACGGTGATGAGGTTGGATACGATGACGAACAGTCCGCCCTCCCGCACCCATTTGGCCGCGGCCGGATGCTTTGCGGCAAAATTATTCCAGAAATTCATGGCCTTATTCCTTTCAGCTGTTTTTGAGCCGGTTTTCCATCTGGCTGTTCAGGATGAGATTCTTGACGAACTCATAGATGACCCGGAGGATGCCCACGAGCCAGAAGCCTTTCAGCTCCCAGACGAGGCCGTCCACCATGCCCATGCTCACCATGCCGTTGGTCATCTTGGCCAGCGCACGCAGCGGCATATTATACTGGAACACGGTGTTCAGGTCGGGGGTGCCTTTTGCAAAGCTGCTGTCCAGACGGCAGCGCAGCACCTTCTGTGCCACCCAGCCCAGCGGACTGCGGCCATGGTCCATCTCGCCCAGCGTCATGTTCCGGTCGATGCGGACGACATTCTCCGGCATAGGGTGGCCCAGCAGAGCCTCGAACTCGGCGTCGGTCACATAGGTGATCTGACCGGAGACGTAGTGGAGCAGGTCGAGACCCTCGTAGGGGTCGGGAGCGTTGGTCCCCTTGACGGAGACTTCCGCCGTCAGGCGGATGTCTGCGCTGGATGCACCCACGCGGAGCTGATAGCTTCCGCCTTCGACTTCCCAGCAGTCAGTCTTGACGTTCCAGTAGCGGAACGCCTTGTCGTCCAGAGCGATGCTCACCGTCCTGCTCTCGCCGGGGGCGAGAAAGACCTTTGCAAAGCCCTTCAGCTCCTGCGCCGGGCGGAAGACTTTGGCGTCCTGCTTTGCGACGTAGAGCTGAACGATTTCGGCACCGGCACAGCTGCCGGTGTTGGTAACGGTGAGGGTCACGCCCTTCTCGTCTGCCTTCAAATCACTGTACTCGAAGGTGGTGTAGCTCAGGCCGTAGCCGAAGGGGAACGCCACCGGTACATCGGCGGTCTGATAGTACCGGTAGCCCACATACAGGCCCTCGCGGTACTCCACATTCCGGCCCTCGCCGCCGAAGTTCGCCTTGGCGGGGGTGTCGTCGTAAGCCTGCGCCCAGGTCTGGGACAGCTTGCCGCAGGGGCAGAGCTTGCCGGTGAGGACGTCTGCGGCTGCGCCGGCGCCTGCCTGTCCGCCCAGTGCGCCGTAGACCAGCGCCCTGCACTGGCCGACCCACGGCGTCTCTACCGGCGCACCGGCGCTCAGCAGAACGACGACGTTCGGGTTGACGGCAGCCACAGCGGCCAGAAGCTGCTGCTGGTTCTCGGCCAGCTTCATGTCAGAGCGGTCAAGACCCTCACTCTCCCGCAGCTCATCGAGGCCGAGGCAGAGCAGAACGGTGTCCGCCTTCTTTGCGAGGGCCACAGCCTCTTCCAGCTTCTCGGCGTCAGCTGCACCCTGACGCTCGAAACCGGAGGCATAGCCCACGAGGGTGATGCCGCTGTCGTCGGCCTTGATGCAGTCCAGCAGGGTGTCCACCTGCAGGGCGTTGACGGCGCTGGAGCCTGCGCCCTGATAGCGGGGCGTCTCGGCAAAGTCGCCGATGACGGCCAGCTTCTCATTGGGCTTGAGCGGCAGGATGCCGCCCTCGTTCCGGAGCAGGACGATGCTCTCTGCGGCCGCGCGGCGGGCAAGCTTATGGTGCGCGGCAGCGTCGAAGGTGCGGGGCGCTTTTTCCACCGCAGCGTGGGTGGAGAGCACCAGTTCCAGCATCTCGTCGAGGCGGGCGTCCACATCGGCCTCGGAAATTTTGCCGTCCTGTACGGCCTTCATCAGCTCCCGGATGGAGTCGCCGCCGGGGCAGGGCATTTCGAGGGTGGAGCCGTTCTTCACGCCGAGGGCGTGGTCATTGGAGCCGCCCCAGTCGGTGACGACGGCCCCGTCAAAGCCCCAGTCCTTCCGCAGAATGTCCTGCAGCAGGTGGGCATTCTCGTTGGCGTAGGTGCCGTTGATGAGGTTGTAGGAGGTCATGATGGTCTTGGGCTTTGCCTCTTTCACCACGATCTCGAAACCGGTCAGATACAGCTCCCGCAGGGTGCGCTCATCGAGCACCGAGTTGCTGACCATGCGGCGCAGCTCCTGACTGTTGACCGCAAAGTGCTTGGGGCAGGCAGAGATGCCGTTTTTCTGGATGCCGCGCACATAGGCAGCAGCCATCCTGCCCGCAAGGATGGGGTCTTCCGAGAAATACTCGAAGTCACGGCCGCAGAGGGGGCTGCGCTGGATGTTCAAACCGGGGCCGAGCAGGACAGCCACTTCCTGTGCGGCAGCTTCCTCGCCCAGTGCCTCGCCCACGGCTTCGCCCAGCTTCTCATCCCAGCTGCACGCAGTGGCGGAAGAGGTCGGGAAACAGGTTGCCGGAACGCTGGGGTTGAGGCCCAGATGGTCGGCGGCGCCGGCCTGCTTGCGGACACCGTTGGGGCCGTCCGAAAGGGTGATGGCCGGGATGCCTTTGCCCGGCAGAGCGCGGGTGGTAAAGACGGTCTCGCCCGAGAGCAGGGCGCATTTTTGCTCTAAGTTCAGTTTCTGGATGATGTCAGCGTGTTTCATGGATCGCTCCTGATAAAAAAGAAGAGGTGGCGGGCGCTCTGCCCGCCGCCCCTTTCGGTTTTGTGTTACTCAGACGGTTTTGATGTTGTCCTCTTTCTTTTTGCGGAAGCGGAAGATGGTCAGGATGACCAGGACCGCAATCAGACCGCCGCAGACGCCATCCACCGCGTAGATGACCTTCTGGTAAGGCTCGACCTTTGCCAGATAACGGCTGCCCGGCATACCGCCGTTCATTGCCTTGGAGTTTGCAATAGTATACAGGATGTTGTGGACTGCCTCACGGCCATAGTGATAATCCGAAACATCATTCTTGTTGAAGGTATAGCGTGCGCCGGTGGGCAGGTTGGTCAGCTTGCCATCAGCACCCGCCTGGATCATCTGGCCAGCATCCATAAAGACACCGGTGTTTGCATTATCGGTGATGATAAAGCCGTGGAAGCCCCACTCGTTGCGCAGCAGGCCGGTGATCATGTTGTAGTTGCCGCCGGCCCAAGTATAGCCAACGCGGTTGAAGGAGGTCATGATGCCGGTGACGGACGGGATCTCGGTGGTGGCATTGCTGTAAGTGCCGTCGCCGTTGTCCTTTGCATAGTTTATCTCGACCTTATCAGACTTGACGCACATCTCAAAGGGCTTGAGGTAGATCTCGCGGGCCGCCTGCTCGTTCAGGAAGGTCGCAATGCTGTACTGGCCTTCACGGTCGCCGCGGTGGTCCTCCTGATCGTTGATGGCGTAGTGCTTGACAAAGACATACATACCGCGGGAGGCGACACCCTCACACTCGAGGGAAGCAATGTGACCGCCGATGAACGGGTCCTCGGAGTAATACTCGCTGTTGCGGCCGGAGAATGCAGTGCGGTGCATGTTGACTGCCGGTGCATACCAGCCATCGACATCCAGATAGTAGGACTCGTCGCCAATGTTCTCGCCGTAGTGAGTGGCCAGATCATCGTTGTAGGTCTGGGCCAGAACGATGACGCCGCAGTGGGCGATGTTCCTGCTGAAAACAAAGTTGCCGCTTGCATCAAAACCATAGTTCACCAGACCGGTTGCCGAGTCACGGTCTGTTGCAGCAGGCTTGTCCACGGACTTGATGGCAGCCGTGCCATAGCCGGACTGGGTGATCAGGGTCTGATAATCGCTGGGGGTCAGCTGGTCGAGCAGGTCGTTCCACTTGGGGTCGTTGTAATCCAGACCACGCATATCGATCAGGCCGAGGCCGTTGTCCTTGCCGTAGACAAGCTCATCGGTCAGGGTAGAAGGATCGGTGGTGTTCAGGGAATCGAAGGAATCCAGCTTTGCCAGATCCTCGCTGCTGATGGTCTTATAGTAAGTATAGGAAGCGGGGTTGCCGTTTGCATCGGTGCCGTTGATGGGGTTGCCCCAAGTGCTGATCTGGTCGCTGACCTCGCCATCGGTGGTCGGCCAGGTGCCGGTCCAGTCACTGCGGGAGAGATACTGGAAGCCGCCGTTTGCCTGATCCAGCTGGTTGGTGACCTCCACGCCGGTGGTGGTGTCGTTCTTATAGGTCGTGGTATCCACGGTGCCGTTGGCCGGGGTATAGGTCGCCACAAACTCGGTGTTGCCATCGGCGGTCATGCCGTCTTCCACGGTCTTGCCCTTGACAGCAAGGATGTTGTTGACGGCATCGTGTGCGTTCTTGGCGGCGGTGATGTAGTAGTCACCGGCATCCAGAATGTAGGTCTTGGCGTTGGTGTAGTCGTAGGACTTCAGCTGTTCCTGATCGAAGGTGACCGTAACGGTCTCGCTTGCACCGGGAGCCAGCTCCGAGGTCTTGGCGTAACCGACCAGTTCAACCGCAGCCTTTTCCACCTTGTTGGTCTTGTCATAATCGGTGTAGGGGCTCTGTGCATACACTTCCACAACGTCCTTGCCGGCAACAGAACCGGTGTTGGTCACCTTGACCGTGACGGTGCAGGTGTCGCCATCCCAGCTGGTGTTGTAGTCGGACCAATCAAAGGTGGTGTAGGACAGGCCGTAGCCGAAGGGATACATCACAGCGTCATCGTAGTTGTAATCGCCTGCGTTGCCCTGACCGAGGACCTTGTCCTCGTAACGGGTCTCGTAATAGCGGTAGCCAACATAGATGCCCTCTTTGTAGCTGACGTAGTTGTACTTGGTCAGGTTACCATTCTCGTCATAGTAGGCAAAGTCGCCGAAGTTCTGCGCCGCCGGGCTGTTCATGGCATCCACTTCATAGGTATCCACGGTGCGGCCGGAGGGATTCACCTTGCCGGAGAAGATCTCGGCCAGAGAGCACAGGCCGTAGTCGCCCATGGCAGGAGCCGAGATGACCGTGTGGATGCTGGGATAATCCTCCACCCAGCTCAGATCGACCGCTGCACTGGAGTTGAGCAGCAGCACGACATCGTCAAAGTTGTCGTTCAGGTACTGGAGGATCTCCAGTTCCACGGAATCCGGCTCGAGGTAGGTCTTGGTCTTGTCCTCTTCCACATCGGTGTGGTTGTACATGGAGCGGGGCATATCACGGCCTTCGCCCGCCACACGGCTGAACACAAAAACAGGAACCGTATTCTTCATGGAATCGGTCAGACCCGGCTCTGCTTTCATGACAGACAGGGGGCATTCGTTGATGGAAAAGTCCTCGTCATCACCATAGGAAACAGAACCAACGCCCAGACCGTAGTCCTTGCCGTTGCCTTCGGAATAAAACTTCCAGAGCGCTTCATTAACGCCAAAGCCTGCATCTTCAAAAGCAGTTTTCATATCGACCTTATTGCCGCCAATGTAGCTGACTGCCGAATGGCTGACAAAGCTGAAGGTCGTATCCGTGCTGTACGGCATCTTTCCTGCATCGTTCTTCAGTAGAATGATACCCTCGGCGGCGATCTTCTTATTCAGAGCGATCTCATCCTCAACCAGCGCATCCTCTGTGTCAAAGCCGGGCTTGCTGTATTCCATATTGATGCCTTCGGTCTTTGCCTTGCTGTTGTCGATGCCGCCGCTCTTCAGTCCCAAAATGCTCTGCACGCTGCTGGCATTAGGCGGGATCAGTACATTGGCCGCAACAATACCGCCCGCCAATGCGACACACAACACACCCGAAACGGCAGTTTTGATGATCTTACCCATCATCTTACTGTCCTTCTTCTTCTGTGCCATAACTGTTAACTCCTTCTCTTTTGGGTACACGACCCGGTTCATGGCTGTTCTCAGGAGTGCGTCCACTCCTTTGCTTGATGTCATTTTATCATATAAACCGCAAAACGAACCGTTCTCCGCATAACCTGTCGTCTCGGATGCGCAATCTGCAAAAGTTTCAAATTAGTCGCAAATTTTATTGTGCTAATCCACAATTTTGGGAGCGGTTTTATTGTGCAGAATAACAAAACGTCTCTGTCATCGCACAGCGATGACAGAGACGTTTCTCACGATGGGACCGGCAGCAGGATCCGCAGGGTAAACCAGCCGTCGGCCCAATGAAGGGTCATGGTGCCGTCGTGGCGCTGGGCGGCCGCCTGCACGCCCTGCAGGTCGTAGCCGCCGTGGGCGTTGTGGACGGGCAGACCGTCCGCGCCCAGCTCCACGGGCTGGGCGCAGTAGTTCTCGAAGCGGAGCATCACGCAGCCGCTCTGGTTGTAGATGGCCACCCGCAGCAGACGCTTTTCGGGGTCGGGCTCGGCCAGCACGCTCTCGATGGCGTTGTCCAGCGGCGCGCCCACGAGGGTACACAGCTCCCGCGTGCTCAGAAAGCCCAGCCGGCTGCCGTCGGCCACGCTGGTCATGTTGATGCCGCGCTGCTGGCAGTCCATGCTTTTGGCGGTCAACAGGGTATCCAGTACCGGGTTGCCGGTCTTGTTCTCTGCTTCATACTGCCGGATGCCGCTCTCCATCCGGGCCAGAGCCGCGTCCTGCTTGGCCCGGTCGCGCTCGGCGCGGATGTCCGCGATCTGGATCTTCAGCTCGTGATAGCGGCTGTTGATGAGCCGGATGCCCTCCTTGCTCCGCTTGTACTGCTCGTACTGGCGGTGGAGCACCTCGTCCATGGCGGCAAGCTCGCTGTGGAGCGCCGCCTCCCGCAGCTGCTCGTGCTGGACCGTCAGGATGAGCACACCGCAGAAATCCACCAGCGTACGGATGCAATAGACGCTCATGTCCACCTCGCGGTCGCCCAAGAACAGCAGGTTGCTCACCGCAAAGACCATCGCCGCCATGACGACGGCCACGAGGGCCGCTTTTCCGCTGATGACGATATGGCCCTTGGGACTTTTGTGCTTATGCTCCAGCACCCAGATGCAGCCGAAAACGCCGCCGTAGACCACCACCAGAAGCAGCAGTGACAGGCCGTCGGCCCCGCTGCGCTGAGGCCAGAGGAAGCAGTGCAGCTGCCACTCGGCGCTGGCCGCCAGCTCTGCCAGAACGAAGGCCCGGGCGCAGACATAGCCCGCTTCCAGCAGGGAGATGGTGCGGGTGACCCAGAGATATAAATACTGTATCCCCACAGCTGCCGCCATGCAGGGGATCCACCACGCCAGCGGAACGCTGCCCGTGGCCTGCAAAAAAGCACTCAGGACCAGCGCCCATGCCGCACTGGCAGCGATGGCGGCCGTTTTGCCGAAGCGGATGCCAAGCGGCAGGGCGTAGATGCCCACGGCCAGACACTCGGCCAGCGCCGTATACAGGCGCGGGATGTTGGGCAGTGCCGTCATGCACCCTCACCCCCGATGTGGTCGGCCAGCGCCGCGAGGAAGGCTTTCCGCCGGGGGCGGCTGATCTGCAATTCGTAGAGTCCCACCTGCACCATCCCCTGCTGCACGCTCTTCACCTGTGCCAGATTGACAAGGTAGCCGCTGTTGCAGCGAGCAAAGGGCCGCTCGGCCAGCTTTTCCTCAAAGGCTTTCAGGGTGCCTGCCGCCACGAAATCGCCCTCTTCGGTATAAAAATGGACGCGGTGTCCCTCGCTTTCCAGATAATAGATGAGGGACGAATCCAGCCGCCGCATCCCGCCCTCCACCGGCAGGGCCAGATAATGCCGTGCGCGGCGGCGCAGCTGTTCTTCGGCCTTGCGCAGCTGCTGCGAAAACGCAAAATAAGGCACCGGCTTGAGCACATAGTCCAGTGCGCCCACGGCGTACCCGCCGATGGCGTACTGCGCCATATTCGTGATAAAAACGATGATGACGTCCTTGTCCAGCTCCCGCACCCGCCGGGCCGTCTCCATCCCGTCCAGATGCTTCATCTCCACGTCCAGAAACAGAATGTCGTACACCGGGCGGTAATCATCCAGCAGCTCCATGCCGTCGGCGAATTCCGTCACCGCAAACTCGGTGCCGTACTGCCGGGTGTGCCGCTGCACATACCCCTGAAGCTGCGCCCGCACCTCTGCCTCGTCCTCGACCAGAGCAATGCGTATCATTGCCGCACCTCCTTTTTCCGCAATTTTTCCAGTTTTTATTGTAACACGAAATAGGGCGTGTGGCAAATGGGAGAACGAAACAGCAGCCCCGCTTCATCTGCCGCGAGGCTGCTGTTCTGTGATTGGAAAATTTCAGGCTCAGTTCGTCTTGACGGCCACAAGGATACGGATCTTCCTGCCGCCGGAGCAGCCGAAGTTGTCGTACCAGCCGATGAGCTTATAATCCTCGGTGTTGATCTTGGGCAGCGAGGTGGCGAAATACTGGCCGTTCGACCACAGATACACCTGCATATCGTCGGCGGTCTCATAGCGCTTGTCGCCGCTCATGACCGAAGCTGCGCCCAGCTTATCGATGACTACCGGCGAGAGCTGGAGCATCCGGTTGATGGCCTTGCCGTCAGCAGAACGACCGATAGCGATGCCGCCTGCGATAACAGGGTACTTGGTGGCGGTGCTGTAGGCCACCTGTTTGCCGCCGGAGTAGCAGACGTAGGTCGCACCCTCGCCCAGATAGTTGAGGAAGTCGCCCAGCGTACCGCCCACGCTGTCGCCGGTGCGGCGGAGCACATAGCTGAACAGCTGGTCCGTCTTGCCGGTAAGGGTGTTCCAGGTAGAGCTGACGACACTGCCGTCGATGAGGCCGTAGAGCACATCGCTGGTGCTGGGGACAAGGATGTTCTTCACATCCTGGAAGGTCTCCTCATCGGTCTTATCTACCTTGGTGGTGGTTGTGGTGGTCCCAGCGGGGAGGCCTGCGGCCTCTCTTGCGGCGTCCTGTGCCTTGTCGCTGATCTTTTTGTCGATCTTCTTGGCGGCTTCGTCCGTCAGGCGGCGGACAGAATCCAGCGCAGCGTACTCCCACAGGTCACCGGTCACATCGTCGAGGATGACCCGGTCGATCTGGCCCGCAGAATTGGTGGTGTAGTAGCGGACGTCGCTTTCGCTCAGAGTCACCCCCGATAGGCGGCTGGGGCGAACTGCCCCAGCCACACCCTCCGACGTCGTATCAATGATCTGCACATTGTCTGCAAACGGGGTGTCGCCCAGCGCGGTGCCGTCGGCGCTGACGGTGCCGCTGGTCGAGCGGGGCGAGATGGACTTGACGCTTTCGCCGTCACCGTCCACGCTGATCTCCACCAGCTTGCCGGCCGGGAAATTGAGCTTATTGTTCACATTGACGGTGCGGGCGGTGCCGTCGGTACACATGACCGAGACAGCCTGCTGCACCTCAGCGCTGTTCGTCTCCACAAGGGTGCGGGATGAGGACTGGACCACGCCGTAGAACACAGCGTCTGCCGCGTCGCCGGTGAGGACAGAGACAGCTGCATCGTTCATGCCCAGCAGCAGAGTGACCACCTGGCCCACGCCGCCGCCGGACAGGGAGGACAGCTGGTAGGCCACAGAGGGCGAGGCGATGGTGTAGCTGACGCCGGCCACGGTCACAGAGGTCGGAGCGCTGGCCGAGGGCGAGACCGCCGTCACGCGGCCTGCGGCGCGCTTGTTGTAGAGCCAGACGGTGCGGGCGCTCTCGTTATAATAGTAGACATCATAGGGAGAGAGGGCCGCAGAGGTGGTGACTTCGTCGTTGCGGTAGATGGCCGCCGGGACGAAGGGCAGGACGGTGGAAGCATCTGCCACGAAGGGACCCTTGACGTTGTCCAGCAGGACCGAAGAGATGTCCACCTGGCCGTTGCTCACGGCAAAGCCCAGGGTGGAGGCGTAGACCTGACCACTGCCGTTCATGGCGGTGAGGGCGTTGTAGAAGAGCATGGTACCCTGCTCGAGGGTCAGAGTCTCGCCCTGACGGGCATTGATCTCATTGCGCAGGCCCAGTGCGCCGGCCTTGCTGAGCTGAGCTGTGGGGAAGGTACCGCCCAGCTTTGCCACATCATAGCCCAGCAGGCGCAGCGCCATGGTGCAGGCTTCTTCCAGCGTGACGGTGTTGTCCGGGCGGAAGCTGCCGTCGGAGTAGCCGGTCATCCAGCCGTTCTGGACAGCGGTGCGGATGTAGACCGCATAGGGAGAGTCGCTGTCTACATCGCTGTAGAGGCGGCCGGTGCGGCCCTGTGCCGTGGTGGTATCGCGGTAAGCAGAGAATGCGGTGAGGAGGCGGGCCGCCTGCCCACGGGTGAGGGGCGCACCCAGAGAACCGGCCTGCTCGGCGGTCAGACCGCCCAGTGCCGTCGCCGTCTGGACTGCCGCGTTGGAGCCGACCGCAGAGGCGGGCAGCACCAGCATGGAAACAGCCACGCAGACAGCCAGCAGGAATGCGAGGAATCGTTTTTTCATGGTAAACTCCTTATAAGTGTATAAACCTCTCAGTCTCGCATTCGCTCGACAGCTCCCCTACCGAGGGGAGCCTCTGGCGAAGAGAGAAGGCTTTCCGGAATGCCAAGGCCTCTCCTCGATAGGAGAGGTGGCAGCGCGTCAGCGCTGACGGAGAGGTTAATCATACCTCAACGCTTCAATGGGGTTCAGGCTGGCGGCACGGCGGGCCGGCAGGAAGCCGAACAGGACACCGATGCCGCAGGAGATGCCCACGGCGATGGCTGCTGCGTCCGCCGAGGGGGTGACGTTCAGGGTAATATCCGTCAGGATATACGGAAGGATCTGGTTGATAATGGCCGACACGACGTAGCCCAGCACGATGCCAAGGCAGCCGCCCAGCGCCGACGTGACGCCGGCCTCCACGACGAACTGGGTCAGGATGGTGCTCTCCTGTGCGCCCAGTGCCTTGCGGATACCGATCTCACGGGTGCGCTCAGTGACGGACACCAGCATGATGTTCATGATGCCGATGCCGCCGACCAGCAGCGAGATGCCTGCAATGGCCGTCAGGACGCCCACCATGACGTTGATCATGGAGGACATCTGCTTCATGGCTGCGCTCAGGCTCATGACGTAGACATAGTCGTCCTTGCTGACCAGCTTCTTGAGCCGCGACTGCAAAAACTCCTGTGCCTCATCCGAGTGGTCCGCGTCCTGCAGGACCACATAGTACTGGCTGACACTGCTGGTGTTGTTGACGCTCATCAGGGTGGTATAGGGGATAAGAACAATGTCGTCGTTGCCGCCCTCGTACTGAGAGGCGGGTTTGGAGCGGCCTTCCAGTACGCCCACGATGCGGTACTCGCTGGCGCCTACCTTGAGGGTGCTGCCGAGACCGTTGCCGCCGAAGATCTTGCGGTCCACATAGTCGCCGATGACACAGATGTTCTTGTTGTCTATCAAATCGGTGTACTGGATGCCGCGGCCCTTGGCCACCTTGTAGTTGTTGATGGTCATGTAATCTTCGTTGACGCCGCTGATGTAGGTGCGGCGGTACTTCTCGCCCGCTACCCGCAGCGTGTCGCCGCCGACACTGGCAATCGGCGAAAGGCCCTTATAATACTCGGGCTTTTCATTGATGATCCTGTACACATCGTTCACTTCCACTGAGCGGGTGCTGGCGGTCATGATGTTGACGGACAGAATATCGCTGCCCATGTCGGAGTAGAAGTCCTGCATCATGTTGGTCATGCCGTTGCCGAGACCGACGATGACGATGACGGCCATGACGCCGATGATGATGCCCAGCATGGTGAGGAAGGTGCGGACTTTGTTGCTCAAGACGTTCTGGACGGCCTGTTTGAAGGTCTCCTTTATCATGCCTGCGTCCCCTCCTCTCCGGTTTTCGGCTCTGCCATCATGAAGTTCGGCTGAACGACTGCCTCGGGTGCGTGGGCGTCGCCGTCGTAGACGACGCGGCCATCTTCGAGGCGGATGATACGCTCGGCCTGCACAGCAATGGAGTTGTCGTGGGTGATTAGGACGACCGTATTGCCCTGCTTGTGCAGATCCTGCAGCATTCCCAAAACTTCGCGGCTGGTGTGGGAGTCCAATGCACCGGTCGGCTCGTCGGCCAGGATGACCGCCGGGCCGCGGGCCAGCGCACGGGCAATGGACACACGCTGCTGCTGACCGCCGGAAAGCTGGTTGGGCAGATTTTTGAGCTTATTGCCCAGACCCACCCGCTCAAGGGCAGCCTTTGCCGTCGCGTGGCGCTGTGCGGCGGGGATGCCCGCATACACAAGGGGAACTTCCACGTTCTCCAAAAGCGTCAGCTTCGGCAGCAGGTTGTACTGCTGGAAGATGAAGCCCAGCTTCTCGTTCCGGATGCTTGCCAGCTCGCGGCGGCTCATCTTGCCGACATCCCTGCCGTCCAGCAGATAAGTGCCTTCGGTAGGCACGTCCAGACAGCCGATGATGTTCATACAAGTGGATTTACCAGAACCGGACTGGCCGACGATGGCCACGAACTCGCCTTTGTTGATTTTGAAAGAGACGTGGTCGGCGGCCTTTACGAGGGTGTCGCCCATCTGGTAATACTTGCAGACCCCATCAAATTCTATCAGCGTGCTCATTCGTCATCTCCTTCGGCGGAGGCCATCATGTTGCTGTAGAAGTCGGTCGCACTGACGCTGGAGTTGTCGTAAGCGATGGTATCGCCCTCCTGCAGGCCGCTCTTCACTTCGATGTAATCGTCATCGCTGATGCCGGCGGTCACCTTGACGTAGACGTAGCCGTCGGGAGCGGTCATGGAAGTCTCAGCATTGGCAGCGCTGGGCGAATCCTTGGTCACCAGCACATAGCTGCCCCGGACGAGGGCGGCGTTGGGCAGGGCCAGAACATTCTTGACGCTGGCGGTGGTGATCTTCGCAGTGGCGTTCATTCCGGGCAGCAGCTCGCCCATGTCGTCGATGCGGACGGTGACGGGGTAGCTGGTGGAGCCGTTGGCGGTAGTGCCTGCCACGAGGATACTGCTGATGACGCCCTTGTAAGTCTCACCCGGGACGGCGTCGGCGGTGATGTCCACCTCCTGGCCGACCTCGAGGGAGCGGATCTTCAGCTCGTCCACGTTGAGCTTCATTTCCAGATAGCTCATATCGTAGATGGTGCAGAGGTTCTGCATGGCGGTGTCGTTGGCGCTGAGCTTGTCGCCGGCCTTGACCTTCTTATCCACGATGGTGCCGCTGATCGGGGCGTCGATGGTATAGTGGCTGATGGTCTTCTCGGCAGAAGACATCTGCAGCTCGGCAGCGCGCAGGCTGTCAGCGGCGTTTTTGGTCTGCTTGTCCAGATCTTTGCCGGTGATGCGGAGGATGACGTCATCCTGACGGACGGTGCTGCCCTCCTTGACGCAGAGTTCAGACACGGTGCCGGAGGCAGCTGCCACGACAGTCTCCTCGCGCTGGTAAGTAAAGTGTGCAGAGTTGAGGGAGCTGACGCCGTTCACCTGTGCCATAGCGGCCTGTGCAGTGGTCAGGCTGCCCGCGTTGGGAACAGCGATGGTGACGGTGCAGGTCATCAGGCTGGCGTCGCCGGCAGGGTCTGCACCGGAAACGGAGCGGATGGTGCCGTTCAGCGTCTCAAAGGTGGTGTCCGGCATGACCTGTGCGGCCTGACCGGCGACAAAGCTCTGGGCCTCTGCGGCAGGGAAATCCACGGCCAGCAGCATTACGGAGGTGTCGCGGATGGTGGCCACAGTCTGACCAGCCTGCACGGCGTCGCCTGCGGCGACTGCAAAGGAGCTGACCTCGCCGCTGATCCTGGTGCGGACGTTCTGCATATCCGCAGTGTCATCGTAATTGCGCTGTGCCTGCTCCACCGAGAGCTGTGCGCTTGCGAGGTTGTTTTCCACATCCGAAATGTCGATGGTGTAAAGAATATCGCCCTTCTCGATGCTGTCGCCCAGCTCAAAATCGGCGGTGAGCACCGTGCCGGTGACGAGGGACTTGACGGTGTAGGAATCGGCGGCGTTGATGGTGCCGCTGCCGTCGTAGACGTTCACGATGTCGCGGCGTCCCAGCTTCTCCTGCGTGTAGGCAAGGTCTGCCGACGCACTGCGGCTCCTGCGCGGCACGATGACCGCCACCAGCACCGCTGCGGCTGCGACCACCGCGATGCAGCGCTTTTTGTGGGTCTTGATAAAGTGGAGCACCTTATTTTCTCCGCCGGTATTCTCCTGCGGAGAGGCGTCCTGTGTCTTCTTGTTGAAATCTAGCATGAAAAGCCTGACCTCCTGTGTTTCATGAAAAAGAAAAGTTCTTTCTGCCTGTTTTCATCCGTTCTGCGCTTTCCCCCACAGCGTCCGCCAAAAACGACCTGTCTGCGAGATACTGCCCCGGGTTAGCGGCGCAAACCGTTATAATGATACCACCTAACAAAACGGACTACAAGAAATTTTTCCTGCACAATCTGCAACTTTTTTGAAAATTTTTCCATCATCTCTGTGTCTGGAAGCTGGAACATCAGACAGAGCTTTCGGATGAAGCGTTCATCCACTCGCTCCGGCCCTTCGTGCAGCGGCTTTTGGGATACAGTCAGAAATAACTTGACGATCCGTGAGATGACGGCTCTGATGGGCGGTGACGGCACGATGGAGCAACAAACAGAAAAAGACTTCCGCTTTGAGAATGTGATATGAACCCCAAAAGTTAGACAAAAATTGAATTAAGCAGCTCCAACGGTCTGAATCCTGTACTGTACAGGGCTCAGACCGTTTAGTTTTAATT
>OBXZ01000760.1_pt1 | contig 23197 bp, 17 predicted proteins | sample 1538171 | NCBI WGS metagenome assembly OBXZ01 (sample SAMEA2580161, study PRJEB22360) | human gut metagenome | biome: human gut; feature: human-associated habitat; material: faeces | place: Denmark | collected 2008/2010
AAATCTGGTACAGGCAGATTCTTTCTGTCCGTCTTACCACTTGCTGTCATAGGCATAGTATCAAGCCTCATAAAATAGTTAGGTATCATGTACTTTGGCAGTTTAGATGATAAATGACTTCTTAATTCTTTTTCATCAATATTTTGTTCTGATGTATAATAGCCAACCAGATACTGACGGTTATTCTCATCTCTCTTATCTGCTACTGCTGTAAGCTGAATTCCTGCAAAACCACTCATTACATTTTCAATCTCTCCAAGTTCAATACGTAGACCTCTGATTTTAACCTGTGTATCTATTCTTCCAAGATATTCAATCTCTCCATCTTCTCTCCAACAAGCTAAGTCACCTGTATGATACATAATCTTTCCATGATGATTTTCTTCGGTTGCAAATGGATTAGGTACAAATTTCTCTACTGTAAGTTCAGGTCGATTAAGATACCCTTTGCCAACTCCTTCTCCTGCAATACAAAGTTCGCCTGGTACGCCTACTGGAAGTGGTTTATTATTCTTATCCAGAATATATATTTGAGTATTTGCTATTGGTGAACCGATGGTGATATCTGTTTTAAAATCCCCTCCTACATTCCACACACTACATTCACTTGGTCCAAGAGGATTAAATACTTTTGCATCACAAATATCTCTTATATGCTTAAGAAGCTTTTCCGTAAGTGCTTCTCCAGAAGTAACAACTAATTGTATCTGTTGGAAATAACTATCTTCCTTTTCATTTTTTGTATATATTTCTAATCTTGTAGGTGTTGTTTCAATAATATTAACACTATGTTTTCTTATAAGTTCTTCAAATAAATCTTTATGTGTGCTTTCTTCTTCACTTGCAATAACAACTGTCCATCCATGTACCAATGGTAATAATGTTTCCGCAATAAAGTAATCAAATGAAATCGTATTAACGCTAACCACAGTTTGATGTTGTAATGTTTCTGCATATGGAATTATATTGTTGTTAGCACAAAAATTAGCAAGACCTTTTTGCATAAGTACACAACCCTTTGGTTTTCCTGTACTTCCCGAAGTGTAAATAATATAACAGGCATCATCTGGGTTATTAACTACTTTGGTATATAAAATGTCATCAAAATCATAATTATTCAGATTAAGATACTCTACATTCCATTCACTATTCAATTCTTTATCTGTGATTATTAATTTAACAGTACAATCATTTAGCATATAATCTATTCTGTCTTTAGGATAACGATGATCTATTGGCAGAAAAACTCCACCAGCTTTTAATACAGCAAGCTGTGATATTACTGTATAGGCTGTTCTATCAAGATATGCACCAACAACATCCTGTCCTTTAACGCCAAAATCAATAAGCTTCTGTGCAAGTGCATCCGATTTTTCATTAATTTCCTGATAGGTGTACTTTTTATTTCTAGCAATAAGTGCAATCTTATCAGGTATTTTCTTTGCCTGCTCTGTAAACAATTCTTGGACACATTTTTCTCTTGGATATTCCACATAGGTATCATTGAATTCTTCTATAACCTTATGATATTCCTTAGGCGACATTACTTCTATATCTGCCAAATTCTCTTTATCCAATTGCTCTAAAATTCTTTCATAAGCAGCTATGAATCTGTCCATTAGCGCTTCATCATATTTTGCACCATCAAATTCCATCCTGACCTTCAATCCGTTTTGAACAGGTGTCAGTTCCATCATAATATCAAACTTTGACGTATTAGTAGATATCGGCTCCGGAATTAGAGTTTCCTTCCCAATAGTAAAACTCTTATCTCCATCCGCCTGATACACAAAAGATGTATTAATTACACTTTTATCTTTTATGCTGACAGTATCTGCAATTGTAGCAAATGGCAATTCCTGATGTTCAAACAATCCTAACATTTGATTCTTTATCCTCTGCATATAATCATTTACCGAACCAGAAACACCTATATACACTGGTAGTGTATTTACAAACATTCCTGCCATATCTTTTGTATCTGCATAAATACGGTTTTTAAGTACAATACTGCTTAATACATCGCTTTTCCCACTATATTTTGATAAAAGAAATCCATATGCCCCAAAGCATACCATTGTATCTGTCATGTTATGCTTTCTTGCATAATTTTTAGCCACAGATATAGTTGATTCTGATATTTCATATACTTTTGAACAGCCCTTTTCTACAGGAGTCTTTGTAAGTTGAAGTACAACAGGCTCAAAATCACATTTTAACTGTTCCTTAAAATATTCCCTATGCCTTGTCATATCCTGCTTATAAAAATATTCTGCATAATCACCATAAGTTATTTTCTCATCACAGACATTTTTTCCATCATATTCTCCAAGTATATCTTTAAGAATAATATTGAGAGTCTCTCCATCCGCGACAATATGATGCATGTCAAAAAGTATTTCATTTTCTGTAATTCCAACTCTGACTAAAGGTGATTTTGACAAATCAAATGGTCTTACAAAATTATCAATTTCATTTTTATCATACTGTTCAAACACAAGTTCAACATCATTATCATATACACCAATTAATTCGTTTCCATCTGATTCTATATGACTAAATAAAATTTTATGATGTCTGAATGCCTTTATAATACTATCCTTTAATCTATTTATATTAATCCCATTAGGTATACGTATTCTTGCCGGCATATTATATGCTAACGACTGTGGATTCTTGCTATATGTGACATATAAAGCTTTTTGCTGTGGAAGAAGTTTATATGTATCGCTGTTATTAGCTTTTATTCTCACAATGTCATTAGCATTTTCAATACATTTTGCAAGATTCTCTAAAACAGAATTTTCCATTATATCTTTTATTGATATTTGCACACAAAATGTTTCTTCTATCTCAGAAATCATTGAAATAGCAAGCAGACTATCACCACCACATTCAAAGAAATCGTCGGTTTTACCTATTTCATCCAGTTGTAAATATTTTTCCCAGATATTTGCAAGTTTTTTCTCTGTTGAGCTTTCCGGTTCTACATATTCTCTTTCCTTCATTGTGAAATCTGGTACAGGCAGATTCTTTCTGTCCGTCTTACCACTTGCTGTCATAGGCATAGTATCAAGCCTCATAAAATAGTTAGGTATCATGTACTTTGGCAGTTTAGATGATAAATGACTTCTTAATTCTTTTTCATCAATTTCGTATTCAGATGTATAATATCCAACCAAATACTGACGATTATTTTCATCACGTTTATCTGCCACTGCTGTTAGCTGAATTCCTGTGAAACCACTCATGACATTCTCTATTTCACCTAATTCAATTCTCAGACCTCTTATCTTTACCTGTGTATCAATTCTTCCAAGATATTCAATTTCTCCATCTGCCCTCCAACAAGCTAAGTCACCTGTATGATACATAATCTTTCCATGATGATTTTCCTTTGTTGCAAATGGATTTAGGGCAAATTTCTCTGCTGTAAGTTCTGGTCGGTTAAGATACCCCTTACCTACTCCTTCTCCTGCAATACAAAGTTCTCCTGGTACTCCTATTGGCAAAAGCTTACTATTTTTGTCAATAATATAAATTTGAGTATTGGCTATTGGAGAACCTATCGTTATATCATGATTATTTACAGCCTTATTAGTTACAACATGAGTTTCCGCTGGTCCATATTGATTCCAGATATTAATATTATTTTTATATGCTTTCCTTATAAATTCTGGTTCTAAAGTAAGTTTTTCTCCTGCAAATATAATATCTGATACAGATTCAAGAATTCTTTCATTATCCATACTATATACAACATTAAAATATGATGGTGTAGTAAAGATAATTTTTATATCATTCTCTATAATATATTTTAAAAATAAATCTGTATTTTCTTTAACTTTTTCACTTGTAAAATGCAGACATCCCCCTCCAATAAGGCAATATAATATTTCCTGTACAGACACATCAAATGATATAATTGTATCCGCCAAAACATTTTTATTTTCTGGATTTAATTTTTCATTTTGCCATAAAAGTAAATTATATAAACATCTATGTGTTTGAGTTATACCCTTAGGCTTGCCTGTTGAACCCGATGTATAAATAACATAACTGCTATCATCTAAATTATTTATATTTTTAATAGTTTCCGTCTTATACATATAATTAAAATCATCTAGATTTATTTGTAACTCATCTTCTATATTAACATCTATATGAAATTTTAGTATCACTCTACAATTTGTCTCATTTATTATCTCTCGTATACGCTGTTCTGGATAATTATCAGCAATAGGCAGATATACTCCACCTGCTTTCATAACACCAAGCATAGCTATTATTATATGCCAGCTTCTTCTTGCAATAATTGGAACAATGTCATTTCTTTTCACACCTTTTTCTCTTAAATAATATGCAAGAGAATTTGACATTTCATCTAATTGCTTATATGTAAATTTTTTTTCTTCAAACACAAGTGCAATCTTATCTGGTGTTTTCTTTGCCTGCTCTGTAAAAAGTTCATGAACACACTTTTCCCTTGGATATTCCACATAAGTTTCATTGAATTGTTCCAATACAAGATTTTTTTCTTCCTGTGGAATAATATCAATCCCTTTTATGTCAGTTGATGTTTCATTCACAATCTGAGAAAGAATATATTCCAGACGGCTGACAATATATTCAATTTCTCTTTCATCTTTAAATACAGCAGTCTGATAATCAATGTTGATTGTGTGGGTATTATTGTCATCACGATTATCAATATGAACAACAAACGGAACTTCGCTGTATCCGTTTGAATACCACTTTGTTTCAGCCTCTGTATCTGTTTTTGCATTCTGGTAACTAATCATGACATCATACAGATTTCCTGAAAAATTCTGCTTTTCCCTGAGATATTTCAATATATCTGAATATGGATATTTTTGATGTCTGAATATCTCCATATGCCCTTTACCGATTTGCTGTGCAAGCTCAGTTATAGTCATATTTTCTTTTACTTGCACTGTAAGAGGCATAGTAGATATAAACATACCTGCAATCTTCTTTTCCTTAGTGTTGTTGCGGTTTAAAACAGGTATTCCTATTGTTATCGTGTTATTTTCAGCATTTATTCTTGATAAATATGTAATAAGTGCTGTTTCAAACAATACTGCTTGTGTTACTTGATTGTTGCTACAGTATTTATTAATCTTATTTTCTAATTTCTCAGACAAACATTTGGTAAATCTTTTTGCTTCAATGCTGTCAGATTTTGCTGGCAACATTTTTATTATGCTTTTTTCCGGCTGTGCTGCATATTTATTTTCCCAAAATGATTTATCTTTCTTATATCGTTCTGATATTAAATAGTCCTTTTCTGTCTGCACATATTCTGTATAATCAGCCTGCCATATATCATAATCCATACCCTCTGCAAGATTATGATACATCTCATCTACCTGTCCGGCTATAAGAGAAAATGTCCATGCATCAGATATAAGATGGCTCAAAACTGCCAGAATTCCACTACGATCTCCAACCTGAAAAACGACAAAACGATACATAGCTTTATCATTAAGTCCTATAGAATTTTTTGCAAAATTTTCCGCAAAATTATCAAACTTATCCATTGTGGCAAAGCTCATTACCGGAATTTCTTCCAATTTTTTAGAGATATACTGAACCGGCTCTTCTTTTTCTACAAAACGCAGACGCAATCCACTCTGGCAACTTATAACCTGATATATAGCTCGTTTTAATAAATCATTATCCCGTTTTTCTTTATAAAATATAGCTCCGCATTGGTTTCCTATTGATGTATCTCCATAGTATTTCTGAAGATTCCATATATTCTTCTGAGGTGTTGTCAAATTATAATACTTCATTTTTGTCCTCCGTAACTAAACTTCTATATTTAAGCTCATTTTTGCAATCTATACATTGCAATTATATTCTTAAAACAAACTAAAATCAACTTGACTGCAATTTATTTATTGCAATACATTTCATTGGAGTTGAATTAATTATGCAGAAAATCAAGCAGGATATCTCTTTAGGTAATAATATCCGTACATTACGAAAGCAATCTCATCTTACACAGGAACAAATTGTTGCCCGTATGCAGTTACAAGGCATTGAGATTTCCAGAAGCAGTTATTCACAGATTGAATGTGGCACCTACAATATTCGTGTGTCCGAACTAATTGCTCTTGCTGATATATTTAATGTTGATTTCAATGCTTTTTTTGTTAATCTGCAAAACAAAAACACCCAACAGTAGAAATAGTACGAAAACGCACTATCCCTACTGCTGGGTGTTTTATATATGTTATGATCACATTAGTTATTCTGCTCTGCTCTGCTCTGCTCTGCTCTGCTCTGCTCTGCTCTGCTCTGCTCTGCTCTGCTCTGCTCTGCTCTGCTAAGAATTATCTTTCCTTCCATTATCGTTGTCAACTCCTGTTTGATATCTTTATGATATATTATACTGCTAAACCTCTATCTTAACAATTACTTTTAATTTCTATACTTCTCAAGTGTAATTTTAGGTAAGTATCTGTCAAATTCATAAAAATAAGTTTCACTATATTGTATCTGTTCTTCAAAATTCCCAATAGCTATCGGCTGTCGCTTTAACTCATATGGTAACGGGTCATACGAAAGATTTAAAGGAGCTAATTTTAACTTATTAAAGTAAGCATAGTTAACTGGATTTCCTATCTTCATCTCTGAAGTCATTATTTTTGAATATTTTACTCCCTGTTCATAAGGAACGAATAGAGCCAAATTCATACATATATTATGTCCAAATTTATTTGATGAAACTCTCTTACTTATATATGAAATGCCATCAATTTGATTGGACTTACATGCAAGCGTTATTAACTGGGAAATTATATACTCTGACTTAAAATTCCGCCCTTCTTCCTTAATAACAAAAGATGTCACCTGTGATAATATATATGCTTTAAACATCAACTTCTTATCTCTCTGTTCCTTTAAACATTCAATTGCACTTAACAAAACCCATATATCTGTTGACAAATTAAGGATTCTGTAATCTTTATTTAAAAATACACATCCTGCATTAAAATCTCTATCCGCTGGTTTTCCCATTTCAATCCAGCAATCATAAGATGTGCTTCCTAAATATAAACATGGCTGTCCGGGGATACTAAATCTGTTACTTCCAATCTTTGATATCTTATCAAATGGAGTATGCTTTAATGCATCTTCCTCTTTTTCTTTTGATATATCTCCAAATCTTGCTCTATAAAATAAAAAATACTCCCATTTCTTATTTTCTTTAACGTAATAGTTAAATGAATAACTTTTTGAAATGCTGGATATAATTATATTGCTATTTTGATATTCTTTTATTAATTGCTCTATTTTATTATACGCAGCGATTATTTCTCCTGAATAATATTTTTTCAACACTTCCTCAATAATAGTTCTATAATTTTCGGATATTTCTATAAAATCCCTATCAATATTATTATCCCTTAAATCCTCAATTAATGTGTCTATAAAATTAAGAACTGCTGAAAAATACTCATTATCATTATTCAGTATCTTAGGAAATTTATAATTTTCTTTAACTCCTTTGTCACTATAAAAAACATTTATCCATTTATCCATAGATATCTCCTTGTTACATATCAATACACATAATTATTATCAAAAAATTTCTTATAAAACTATATCACAATATTTATAATTATTCATCTATAGCTGGCAAGTGAAGTGAGGTTTACAGTAAATACAATTGTAATATAATTCATAATTTTAACGAGTAATATCATTTGACCGCATTTCTTTCTCATTAAAAATGCTATTACAGTTTGACGCGTCAAACTGCATATTAATGCACTGTTCTAACCAATCCTTATAATCTTCTTCATATCTTATCTTTTCTTCACGAGCCTTAAATAGCTCTGTATAGAACTCTTTCGCATTTTCATATCCATATTTAAGTAATATTTCAGATATATTTTCCTTCGTATTATTTATTTTTATATCAAGTATATCCTTCCGCTTTTTTAATTCTGCATACTTGCCTGATTTTAGCACACCTTTACAATCTAATAACTCTATTTCAAGATTACTGCGTTGCTGTTGATATTCAAAAATTGTATTATTAATTTTTTGCAACTCTATATCTATATCGGTTAGCTGCTGAAATTTAGCAACAAGAAATGGCATCTTAGTTTTTAATAGTTTTACATTATCAGATGGTTTCCATTTATCTATAGCGACAGTATCAACAATCTTTTCAGCCGCACCAACCGCTGCAAGCATAATACGATTAATAAGTAGTTCCAGCACAGCAATAGCAAGCTTTATAATACTTGTAAGAAGATCTGGTCTGTCTCCATATAAATCTATGGAATCCTTTATCTTTTCTGTTATTTCATTCTTCTTTATCCTTAATATGTCCTCTTCTGACACACTGCTTACAATTGCCCTGTCAACAGTCCTGTTCCATTCCTGCCGCACCTCATTATCAGCTTTTATCTGCTCTTCCATAGGATTATTCTTACCTATCTTTTTAGTGGCAAGATATGGGCTGTTCTTATCAAAGACTTTAAGTTTATCCTCTTCATGTAGCACAAGCTGATTAATTTCATTTGTAAAAAACACCTTTGCCTCATCAAGAAATGAATCCTGTTTAAATCTATCGTCTTTTACAGAGAACTCTTTTTTCTCATAGACCTCACCTTTTCTGATAATCTTACAACCATTACGGATGTCACCACTTGCATCCAATATATCTCTCTTAGTACGCACATGCTTTCCACTCTCATCATAAAACATATTTCTTGATGCTATCTTTACAACCGGTTTCTCCAGCTTCGTCCTCTCTGCAAATATCAGATGAATATGAAAGTTTGTCTTTCTCTTGTTATGGTGCAGGGCTGCATAGCAGTCCACACCATACTTTTTCTTGAAATCCGTAGCAAAATGTTTGATAAGATAATCATGCTCATAATGATATAATCCTTCCGGTAATGCTATAATCAGTTCCCTTGCTTCAATACATTTTCCTGTTATTCCACTTTTAGCGAATTCTTCTCTGTTGCATTTTGCAAGGTCCTTCCAGAAAGAGCGAAGTGGCTGTGTAGCATATACGGCATATAGATTTTCCTGTTTTACTGTGCTTGTTATATAATCAATTCTTCCCATGACATTATGGAGTTTCGTCATCTGTATAAATGAATGTCTTGGCATTGCAATGATCTCCTTCCTTTCATCAACAGCTGCATTTACTTCTTTAAATACAGCCGATGCAATATTTATCCTCATACATTTTTCTTTATGAGCATGAATACTGGACAGCTAAACTGTCCAGCATAAGCCCCCTGCAAGGACGAAATCCTCGGAGTACAAAACGAAGTTTTGTGCGGAGGGTGTATTTCGCTCTCAAACGCCGAGGGCTACATTAGAACTTTTTTATTCCTTCCTACAGCAGCTTTTGCATTGATAAGTATCTAAAATTTTACAAAGATATCCATTTTCTAGAATTGATGGCACTTTATGACGCCACTTTTCAATCATGCTGTCGCTTTCTGACTTCACTTTTCTTTCATTACATTTCCAACTTTCTTTCATTCAACTTCCATGCCGTCGGATTATTACAGCATTTTAAGTAACTGCCATCGCATTGTTCAGTCTCTTTTTATTTCTGCCGTTGTTTTATGCCGGCAGTCATTACAATATTTACAGATAAAAATAAGGACCATGTATTCCTACACAGTCCCTGTCTCAATAATCTATATTTTATTGTTAATCCCTTTCCATCCAGCTCAATGCATTCTGTACTAGTGCCTCATCTTCCTCATAATCTTCCGATTCTTCATCAGATATGCTTTTCATTCCAACGCCCACCGCAACATCAGTTTTATTCATTACTGGCATAGTGCCTCCACCAGCCTGAATTGCAGCTAACATACTTCCCACCATAGTCATAACTTCCTTATTGGCTTCCTGTCGTGCTTCTTCTTTTGCAGCCTGCCTGATTCTTTCCTCAATTATATCCATATCATCTGTTGATACATATTGTGGTGTCTTCTTTTTCTTAGGCTGCGTTAATTCTTCCTGCCCATAATTCTCAATATAATAAGTTACAGCATCTATAAAAAACTGATTCTTTGACTTAAATATATCTAAATTCAACTCATTCAGAACCTTATTAATAGTTACATGAGCTGGGTTCAGCATATTCAATCTCACTGTAAACTTAACTGTCCTGTCTATCGCCATAATTATTCCTCCTCATAATCTCTCTTTACATATAATCCCAGTAAGGCAGGAAGATTGGAAAGTACTTTTCTTTCCACCTTGCCAGCTATCCTGTCTGCAAATGCATCTTCTTTTTCCCTTGTTTCCAGATATGGATCTTCCTGCTTTCGCATAATTCTCTCATAATAATAGTTGATTGCCTCAATCACAAACCGGTTTTGTGACTTAAATTTTTCTCCTATCTCATTGCTGTGAAGACTCTCCCAAGCCTTAATATCTGATTCCTTTTCCATATTAAATCTTATATTCTGATTCTTATTCATATAATTACCTGTTCCTTTCTTTTTTCTCCAAATTTAAACATAAAAAATCCATGTATTTGCTTAATTACAAACACATGGATTTTTAAGTTCTCTAAGATTCTTATAAAAATTTTTCCATAAACTGTGCAGGAGACATTATCTCAGGCTTCTCTACATCTATATCTGAAAAATCCTTATCTCCTGTTACAAGAATATCAACATCTTCAATAATTGCGGTGTAAAGAACCGGGTAGTCCTTTACATCCCTAATATCAAAGAGTCCGCTTTCTATTGTCTCCGGCGTATAAACATATTCAAAACTCATCATCATAAGTAATTTGTTAATTGCATTCTCCTTACTAGGAAACTTTCTCCTTACGACACTCTTTAATTCATCTACAACATAAGATGATAATACAAGCTGATGGTGTGTGAATATATAATTCATCATCGCATTCATTTTAGCTCCAGGAAAAAGCAATACTGATATCAGTACATTAGTATCAAGCATAATTCTCATCTACTTCACCACGCTTTCTTCCCTGAGTTCCTTTATCATTGCCATCACATCATCATCATCTTTAAGTCCAAGCCTTTCTGCCTCTCCTGCAAATGCTTTCTGTGCTTCCAGAAGTGCATCCATCGAAGAATTCATCATATATATTCTTCCAGACTCCTCTACAAACAATATCTTATCACCATTCTTAATTCCAAGTTTCTTTCTGATTTCAATAGGTATGGTAACCTGACCTTTTGATGTTACTTTTGCTAATTCCATATAAAAACCTCCATTCTCAAGTAATATATTCCTTACTTTCCTTACAACATAATTATATCCAGTTTTCATAATTTTATCAACCTTAAGCATATATATTCCGAAAGATAGATACTTCAAAATTCAATATAAAAATCCATGCATTTGCTTAATTACAAACACATGGATTATCATTCAAAATATCTGATATCTGGTATATCCTTCCAATATCTGCTACACACTTTACTACACACTTTTTATATCAAATTATATCATTTTGCGATAAATTATGACACTTGTGTCAATTTTATAAATCTTGCTCAAAGCCAGTAAATTCAAGCATTTAGGTCATTTTCAAGGATGTTTTAAATGAAGCCGTAGGAAAATCTATAAATTCCTGCTTATACTGCTCCATTATATCCTCCTTATTCAGCCCCGCTGCCCGGCGGCACTGCTTCATATTCAATATTGATTTTTATTCTATCATAAATGTTTTCCCGTTTCAATGCGTCTTTGGAACATTAAATCTGCATATTAAAATCTGAATATCAACATACTATGTATGCCTTTTCCCGATTATCTGGCAGCCGGAAATCCCTAAAACCCACTAACCATTATCAATCTCATAATTTAGTAGGTTATTTCAGGCAGCCGCTTTTCATTCTCCCGCCAGTTCACCTACCAATCTGTTAAAATGTTTCTCCTTAGTAGGTCTTTTTCCTGCTTTCCAGAGGAATGAACATTCATTTTATACTTATAAAACCTACTAAAAAGGCTTCTTCCTGCCTGATTAGTAGGTCTTGTTACTGTCAATTATCTTGAATATGTGCCAAAATAATATACCAAATTTACATCGAACACTGAATTAATAGGTTTCCACACCTTTTATCAAAACTTTATGTATATCTCTCCCCAATCGTTTGGAAAACAAAAGTTACACCTTCAAACTTAAAAACACGATTTTTATATTTCTAATCACATATGAGATATTCCAGCACATAATCGCTTCTTTCATTTTCTTTTAAATCTCGATTAACAAAGCTCAAAACTCCTTCACCATAATTTCATTGTCAATAGTAATTTTATTTTTCATAATTTTAAACCACACAGCAGAACCATGTATGTATTCCGAAAGCATATTACATATATCATTTTTATATTCACAATCTCTTAAAAAGCTTAAGTCTATAGTATTGTATTGTTTCATTTTTTCCGTATTTTTGTCAAATCCCGAATTATTATCAGGATATTCATATTCTGTTCCAAAATTCTCATTAGGTATCTCGATATCCATATATTTATCACCATATATGAGCATATATCTTTTTTTTCCAATACTAGACGAGCCTGTTTCTTCTATCTGCTGCCTGAGACAAAGTGTATCCGGTGAATTATACCAAAATAAAAAATATTCATCTTTGCTTTTGACAACCTTATCCCCTGGAATGTCTAAATATCCCGTACGATTATATGTATCAACAATATTCATATATGCTATTTCTTTTTTTCTTTCTTCTGAAATATAATCATATATATAATTCATAATTTTACCTCGTTTTTTATTTCTATTAAAACAAATCAATAATTAATATAATTATTATTACACCTGCTGTAAACATGATACCGTCTGCCCTTGATTGTTCCCAGTCTATCTTTTTATTGCCATTAAATCTGTTAAACTTCGCCAGCCATATGATTGCCATAAAAGCCAATAGAACTATAATTATTATTCTTATAATAATGCTCATTGGTGTCATTATAAATAGCACTATTGCAACAACATCTAATATAGCGCTTATAATATACCTTATTATCTTTGGAAGATAATTTCCTATAAATAACCATGCTGCAACTAATGCAACTGCTATTATTGCTGCCATATGTTTTCCCTTTTTACACTCATAAAATTAATTATATACTTCAATCAGAATTCCTCCACTATCATCTCATCATCAATAAAAATTTTATTTTTTTTAATCTTAAACCATAAAGCATCTCCATGTATGTATTCTGAAAGCATCTTACATATATCAATTTTGTATTCGCAATCTCTTAAAAAACTCATATCAATTGTATTGTATATTTTTAATTTATCTGTATTCATGTTAAAGTTTTCTGGATGAGCATCATCTGGAAATTCCACTTTTTCCTTCCAATTTTCATTAGATATCTCTATATTCATATATTTATCACCATATATGAGCATATATCTTTTTTTCCCAATACTAGACGAGCCTGTTTCTTCTATCTGCTGCCTGAGACAAAGTGTATCCGGTGAATTATACCAAAATAAAAAATATTCATCTTTGCTTTTGACAACCTTATCCCCTGGAATGTCTAAATATCCCGTACGATTATATGTATCAACAATATTCATATATGCTATTTCTTTTTTTCTTTCTTCTGAAATATAATCATATATATAATTCATAATTTTACCCCGCATCTCTTTATTAAAGCACATTAATAATTAATGCCATATCAACGCTACAGCTAATGAAACGGCTATTATTGCTATCATACATTTTTTCTCTTTATACCGAACCCATCATATATTAATCATCATGTTCCATTTCTGCTTTTTTTCTTTTATTCTTCTTCACAAAATTTCATAAATAATTCCATAGCTTCCTTAGACATTCCACCCCATGCACTGTTTCTTTCGAATATCTGGTCAATAACCTGAGAAAAATCATTTGTTCTATATGTAATATCTCCTTCATAATAACCCATGAATTCCCCATTATCATTGGAGAAGCATACTACTTCTCCATCTCCTGACATTTCTCCTATAACCGTCAGATTATCTGGCATGAAATTATGATGGAAATCATCTGTTCCCCAAAACATTGCACTCGATCCATCAATCAGACTTTTTTCTGTAAATCTGAGCCATTCTTTATATGTCTCTGGAATCTTTACGCCATTTGCCTCCTCCCATTTATTTAATTTATCTTCATCTATTGGTTCATTAAAATATGTTTTTCCAAGCTCATCATCATTGTCCCGCTTGTCACACCACTCATATAATTCTTCAATCTTGCTCTTTAAACTGTTATTTTCTGGTATCCCTATCTTTGTATACATATTTATTATCCCCTCTTCCCTCCAAAAACAAAAAAGCAGACAACATCACATTCCATGACATCATCTGCAACTCAACCATCTTATATCTTCAATATATCCAATACTCCCCAGACTACTGAATCAACTTAGACTTGTAGCTTTGTGTCCCTGCATTTCTGCAGGTTTACCCCTCTTTTGTTTTGAAATCTACTCGTTTGTTATTTTATCATGGATATCAGGGAATTTCAACTGTACAAGTATCAATTCCTTAACGCTGTAATCGGCACAACAAATACTCCATCAGGTCTTTGATACGCAGCATTAGACAATCCACATATAACGCATAATGAATCTGGTGCAGTTCCACCACTTGCCTTAATTTCATTTTTTATTTTTATAAGATTCTCTGCCGCCATATCTATCTGGTTTGCACCCAATTTAATTTCAAATCCACACCATTTTCCATCAGGCATTGCTATAACAGCATCCATTTCATTGTTATTATAATCCTGATAATGATACAATTCTGCATCAAATGACTCAGCATATATTTTCAAATCTCTTTCACACAATGCTTCGAATAAGAAACCTAACGTATTCAAATCATTCAATAACATTTCTGGCGTCGCATTTAACAATGCAGCCGCTAATGATGGGTCTGACAAATGTCTCTTTTCCGCCTGCTTAATGCGGATTGATGATCTAAGCTTAGCCTCAAAAGGTTTCTGATTATCTGTGAGGAAAAGTCTTTGGAAAACATCTAGATAAGCAGCTACTGTTTCCACATCAATATCTTCATCATCTATTTCCTTAATGTCATTTTTTAATTTCTTATTTGTTACAGTTGTTGCTTCATTTCTTGCAAGTGAACGAAGAAGCAATTCCATTTTATGCTTATCTCTTTTTACATTATCAATTCTATACACATCATCGTCTAATACAGCCCTGATGTACTGTATAGGAAGATATGCAGCCTGTTTTAATGTTGTCTCCTGATTAGCAGGCCAGCCTCCTCTTATAATGAAATCAATAAGTTTTCTCAAGTCAACCTCACCTGATATTTTAGGTTCTATTCTCCCCTCACATATATCTTTTAAAGAAATATCTCCACTGGAATTTCCACTTTCAAATAATGACATTGGTCTCATTCTCAATTTTGCAATTCTTCCAGCTCCGCTATGCAATATTCCTTTATGATTTGGTGTCGCAGAGCCCGTCAGTATAAACTGCCCTTTATTACCGTTTTGGTCAACCTTATATCTGACAGCATCCCATAACTGAGGAACTTCCTGCCATTCATCAATTAATCTTGGAGTCTCTCCCTCCAAAACCAGCGATGGACTCATCTGCGCCAATTGTCTATTCTGGAAATTACCATCTGGATTGCCAAGCATAATTTCACTTTTACAATGATATGATGATGTCCAGGTTTTTCCACACCACTTCGGTCCCTCCACACATACTGCACCAAATGCCTCTAAATAACTATCAATTATATTGTCAATCAGTCTTGGTCTGTAATCCTCTCTTTCCATATTCTCTCCATTCTATTCTTATATATCATTAATATTATTGATTTAAGCTTAACCTATATACATATTTATATTCATCATTATAATTCAATACGATTAATTTTTCAATTTCAATCCGACAGATTTTTGATTTCCAATCCGATTGTTTTTGTATTTTCAATCCGATAGATTTCCAATTTCCAACCCGATTATTTTTTCAACATCATTTCCTTATAGCAAATAGTTTAAAACTCACTTCACATTTCCCTTGACCTAAACCTGACTTTAGGTGCTATCATATAAAATGTATTAAAATCTAAGATAAGGAGTATCAGAAAACATGTATATTGAGAATATTAACAGTCCTGCTGATGTGAAGACATTAAACATCATGCAGCTTAATGTCCTTGCAGAAGAAATGCGTCACGCCCTTCTTACAAGAGCCAGCAGACACGGCGGACATTTTGGTCCTAACTTCGGTATGGTAGAAGCAATCATCGCCATGCATTATGTATTTGATTCGCCTAAAGATAAAATCGTATTTGATGTATCACACCAGTGCTATCCTCACAAAATGCTCACTGGAAGAAAAGATGCATATCTTTATGAGGAGCATTATGATGATGTGTCGGGATACACTAATCCGGACGAAAGTGAACATGATTTCTTTACTGTAGGTCATACTTCAACTTCTATAAGTCTTGCCTGCGGTCTTGCCAAAGCAAGAGATTTAAACGGTGAAGATGGTAATGTAATCGCTGTTATAGGTGATGGTTCTTTAAGCGGCGGCGAGGCTTTGGAAGGTCTTGATTTTGCTTCTGAATTAAATGGCAACATGATTATTGTTGCTAACGATAACGATATGTCTATTGCTGAGAATCACGGTGGTCTTTATGCCAACTTAAAGCTTCTTCGTGAAACAAATGGACAGTCTGAATGTAATCTTTTCAAAGCAATGAACCTTGATTACATCTATGTTGATAAGGGAAATGATATTGCTTCTTTAATTGAAGCATTTGAAAAGGTTAAAGATACTAAAAAAGCTGTTGTTATCCACATTAATACGCTTAAAGGCAAGGGTTATGCACCTGCTGAACAGAACAAAGAGAAATGGCACTGGCATATGCCTTTTGATATCGCAACCGGAGAATCTCTTTTCAAGGGCGGAGAGCCTGATTTCGCTGACGCTTCTTTAGAATATCTGTTAAGGAAGATGGACGAGGACAAGAGTGTTGTTGCAATCACAGCCGGAACTCCTACTGTTATGGGATTTACTGCTGACATGAGAGCTAAAGCAGGAAAACAGTTTGTTGATGTTGGTATCGCAGAGGAAACTGCTGTTGCATTAGCTTCCGGTATCGCTGCCAACGGCGGAAAGCCTGTATTTGGCGTTTACAGCTCATTTATACAGAGAGCCTATGACCAGATTACACAGGATGTATGTATTAACGGCAATGCTGTAACATTTGCAGTATTTGCAGGTTCTGTGTACGGGATGAATGATGTTACACATCTCGGACTTCAGGATATCCCTATGCTCAACAGCATTCCGGGACTTATATATCTTGCACCTGTTACCAAGGAAGATTATATTGCAATGCTTGACTGGTCTTTAACACAGAATGAGTATCCTGTTGCTATTAAAGTTCCGGGCGGCAGAATGATTTCAACAGGTGTACCTGTAACTAAAGATTTCAGCAAGCTTGACACTTACGAGATTACTAAGAAAGGAAGCAGAGTTGCTATCCTCGGGCTTGGAACTTTCTATGAAACTGCTGTAAAAGCCGCTAATATTCTTAAGACTTCACTCGGAATTGACGCAACTGTTATCAATCCTTACTATATCTCAGGTATTGACGCAAACACTCTTAATGAATTAAAGAAAGACCACGCAGTAGTTGCAACTCTTGAGGACGGCTACCTTGAAGGCGGCTTCGGAGCTAAGATTGCAGCATACTATGGTTCTTCTGATATGAAGGTATTAAACTTCGGTATTAAGAAAGAATTTATCGACAGATACGATGCATCAGAAGTATTAAAGGACAACCACCTTACTCCTGAACAGATTGCAGAAGATATCGCAGCAACATTATAACTATATTGTTTCATTATAATCGAAAAGACATGGCAATCATTTTTATCAATGGCTGTCATGTCTTTTTAGAATTTATCCCTGTCTTTAGTTTCCATAATGGCTGTGGCATGATTAAATACATGCATATTTGACGTGATACCTATAGATAGTCGCATTAGTCAAGTTCTTATAGGACAATTTCAGCAAATTGCCTGCTAAACCAGTCATTTTATCTCTCAATCCACCTATCAAAAGCTTCCTCGTGCCAGCCTTATAGGTAATTCCGCACCGAAAACACTTTTTCTGTCTGAAAACAGCCTATAAAACCTCTATAAAAAACAATCTTATAGGACGCGCCAGCCTGAGCGCCACATTACAGTTATCTCACCAACAGTCTCAAGCGCCACGCCTCAGCACGCCTCAACATTCCTTAGCAGCCTCCACAAACTCCACAGCCCAGTGCTTCCACGACCACATATCTTCTGCATACTGAACGCCTCTTGCCACTTTCTCATTCATAGAACCCACATCAGCCACAAGGCTTTTAATCTTCTCTCCAACTTTTTCCAGCTCATCAAGAGAATAATATTCAACTCCTGAATCCATAGGAATCTCCCGGCGCATATAAGTACTTCCATCTGTAATACTCACACAGCCATTCATAAGTGCAAGCGGCGTCCTGTCATGTATTCCTGCCTTAAACCATGGAAGCTGGTTAATTGAAAGCCTTGCATTATTATATATAGCCGGAAGCTCGCCATATGTCACCTCGCCACAGTCCTCAACATGCTCCTTAATGAATGTCAAATCCTCTTTCATAAGAACCTCTGCCTTTGTAAGAAAAGTATCCCAGTTATGTCCATACAGCTTCACAGGCACATGATTTCTTATAAGCTGAACCACAATCTCCTGCCTGATTGCCGCCTGAATATAAACATCCGCCATGAAATTCTCCTGCAGCTTCTCCGCTGTCTGAACTCCACTAATACCCGGATACATCTTCCTTATGGCTTCCTCCTGCGTAAGCTCCGGATTATCAAACAGTATTTGTGTAAATGTATTAAAAAAATAAACATTTTCACTATCCTGCTTCTTTGCCTTAAAATACACCATATCAGGGTCAGTATAGGACGCTGTGAATATCAGGTCATTATCACGCATATCATATGGCTTCAGACCGCTCTCTGCCTGCTTTGCAGCAAGCGGAAGAACAATACAGCTATTAATATGAGGATAGGTTTCATCAATAAACTTTTTATGCATCTCATCAAGACATATTACATTCATGTTCTTTAAAGGCACTTTGAGACTGTCATGATGATAGAACGGATGGTCAAGAATATAATGCCATACCGCTTTTCCAAGTCTGTCAAAGCAGTATCTTCCTGAATCATCACATACTGCGTCCAGCTTTGTATTAATATCAAACACATAATCAAAAGGCTGGGAGTCATACTCATCAGCCAGCACACACAGCTTATCCTTCTGTGTGGCTTTATCTAATCTGATATGCATGACTTCCCAGCCCATAGCTTTTAATTCTTCACTTATACAGTCAATAAAGTAAGTTGTTGAGTCATAGCATATAGAACCATTACTTAAGAAAAGTATTCTATCTGACACAACCAATCAACTCCTTAATATCTGCTACATTATTCTTTTCCATATATTCCCTGATTCCATCAATAACCTTAATAGTTGTATATGGATCATTAAAATTCGCTGTTCCAACAGCAACTGCACTTGCACCAACCATAATCATTTCAAGTGCATCCTCTGCTGTTCTGATTCCACCCATTCCGATTATAGGAAGGTTAATTGCATTGGCAACCTGATAAACCATTCTTACTGCGATTGGATGAATAGCAGGTCCTGATACACCCGCAGTCTTGTTAGCTACTGCAAATGTTCTTCTGTTCACATCAATCTTCATACCTGTAAGAGTATTAATAAGCGAAACTGCGTCAGCACCACCTGCCTCTACAGCCTTTGCCATCTCTGTAATATCAGTAACATTAGGGCTTAACTTCATAATAACCGGCTGCTTTGCTACCTTCTTAACCGCCTTAGTAATAGCTTCTGCAGAAGATGGAACCTGTCCGAAAGCAATTCCACCCTCTTTGACATTAGGGCATGAGATATTGATTTCAAGAAGGTCAACTGGCTGTTCGCCAAGCTTTTCAACAGCATCCACATAATCTGCCTCAGATTTTCCACAAACATTAACAATAATCTTAGTATCGTACTGTTTAAGAAATGGAATATCTCTTTTTACAAATGTATCAAGTCCCGGATTCTGTAATCCGATAGCATTCATCATCCCACCATAAGTCTCAGCAATTCTTGGTGTAGGATTGCCCGGCCACGGAATATTGGCAACACCCTTGGTTGTCACTGCACCGAGTCTGTTAAGATCAACATATTCTCCGTACTCCATGCCTGAACCGAATGTTCCGGAAGCAACTGTCACAGGATTCTTTAATTCAACTCCTGCAATATTGACTGACATATTAATATCGCTCATTACAGTTCTACCTCCTTAACATTAAATACCGGACCTTCCTTGCACACTCTCTTATTCTTAACCTGAGAATGGTCGTCAATCTCAGTTGATTTACATACACATGCAAGACATGCACCAATTCCGCATGCCATCTTCTCTTCTAATGAAACATAACACGGAATATCATTCTCAAGTGCATATGCCTTAATTGCACGAAGCATAGGAGTTGGTCCACATGCAAATATAACATCTGCCTCAACCTTTTCCTGTTTTACAGCATCTAATACATTACCCTTTGCTCCAACGCTTCCATCTTCAGTTGCAATATACACATCTGTATCAGCAACTGCTTCAAAATCTTCCTTAAGGAAAGTCTGGCTGTTTCTGTAACCGACTACAACATTCTTGTGGCAGTCTAATCTTCTTGCAAGCTCAAGCATAGGAGGAACACCTATTCCGCCACCGAAAAGAATAGCCTTATCAAAGCTTCTGCCTTCTGCCTTAATCTCTGCAGCAATTCTTCCCAGATCATAACCATTGCCAAGGGGTCCCTGAATATCAAGATATTCTCCTGCCTTCATCTTAGAAAACTCTTCTGTTCCCTTGCCGGCAACTCTGAATACAATTCTTAAATTATTATTCTCAACCTTACATATACTGATAGGTCTTGGTAACATTCTTGAACCATCATTAGAATATACTGATATAAACTGTCCTGCCTTAGCGGCCTTAGCAATATCCTTTGTTTCAAACCATATTTCATAGACTCCGTCAGCAAGACAATCTGCCTTAAGAATCTTCGCATTTTCTCTGTACGCCATAATAATCTCCATTATTAACCTGTGTGTAAATATGTATAATTACTTGCCAAGTGCTCCGTTGATATCAGCAATCATATCAAGAGCAGCCTGTCTTGAAGCTTCTCCGAAGTTCTTCTCACCAAACTTCGCATACTGCTCCTTAGTATATGCTGCAATAATTCCTCTTGAGCTGTTTACAATAGCTCCAAGTCCGTCAGGATTAAAGAAATCAACAAGATCCTTGCCCTGTCCGCCCTGTGCACCATATCCTGGTACAAGGATATACGCCTTAGGCATAACCTTTCTTAATACTCTTCCCATCTCTGGGTAAGTAGCTCCAACAACCGCACCGACATTGCTGTAATCTCCGTCCATGCTTGAAGCTCCCCACTCATTAACCTTCTCACCAACTAACTCATATAATGGTCTTCCGTTGATAAGCTGATCCTGGAATTCTCCACTTGAAGGATTAGATGTCTTAACAAGTATAAATATACCTCTGTCCTGCTCATTACAAACCTTAATAAATGGATTGATACCATCAGAGCCAAGATATGGATTAACAGTTGCAAAATCTTCGTCAAAAGGAGTAATTGCCTTAGAGCCAACATTTACCTTTCCAAGATGTGCTACCGCATAAGCCTCAGAAGTTGAACCAATATCGCCTCTCTTAACATCACCGATAACAATCATGCCTTTCTCGTGACAGTAATCAACTGTTTTCTTGAATGCCTTAAGTCCTTCAATTCCAAACTGCTCATACATTGCAATCTGTGGTTTAACAGCTGGAACAATGTCATATATATTATCTATAATGCCTTTGTTATACTGCCATATAGCCTCCGCTGCTCCCTCAAGTGTCTCACCATACTGCTCAAATGCAACATCTGCAAGATGCTTTGGAAGATACTTCATCATTGGATCAAGTCCTACAACTATTGGTGCATTAGTCTCTACAATCTTATCAACAAGCTTCTTAATCATTAATCTACTTTAGCCTCCTTAATTCATACGCAAAATCACTTTATTCTACAACTTTGGAACTTCTCTTTCAATAAGAATTTCTGTTCCATTATGGTCTGAATACACAACTCTTCCATTAACAAGCGTATATAAAACCTTTCCATACACATGCTTTCCTTCAAATGGAGTATTCTTTCCCTTTGAAGCAAATCTGTTGCTGTCAATATCATACTCTTCTGTAGGATTAACAACTGTTATATCAGCAACTTTTCCCGGTGCAAGAACTCCTCTGTCAATTCCAAGTATCTTAGCCGGATTATAACTCATTTTCTCAACCATCTGTAACGGAGTAAGCACTCCTGTTCTTACAAGCTCAGTAATAGTAACCGGAACTGCTGTTTCAAGACCTACTACACCAAACGGTGCTTCGTCAAAAGGTCTTTCCTTCTCAGTAGGATGATGTGGAGCATGGTCTGTTGCAATAACATCAATAACCCCTGATGCAAGCGCTTCTTTAAGAGCCTTTACATCATCTGCCTTTCTTAAAGGAGGGTTAATCTTAAAGTTAGCATCATCCCCGTTCACCGCATCCTCTGTCAGTGTGAAATGATGTGGGGCAACCTCTGCTGTCACTGGAATCCCCTGTTCCTTGGCAATCTTTATAATAAATGCTGATTCCTTATTAGACACATGACTTATATGCAGCTTTGCACCTGTATTCTTCGCAAGAAGAATATCTCTTGCAACAATAACATCCTCAACGGCATCCATTATTCCGAAAAGACCAAGTTCCTTGGCTCTCTCTCCGGCATTCATAACACCTCTTGCAGCCAAGTTAGTATCTTCACAATGTGCAAATACCGGAATGTCAACCTCTGCTGCCTGCCTCATAGCCTGCCTTGCAGTTCTTGCATTCATAATAGTTCCGCCATTGTCACTGACTGCAACAGCACCTGCATCCTTAAGAGCCTCAAAATCAGTAAGATATTCACCCTCCTGACCTGCCGTCATGGCAGCTATTGTATACAGATTAATGTCAGTGTGGAGGAGA
>OBXZ01000776.1_pt1 | contig 22684 bp, 19 predicted proteins | sample 1538171 | NCBI WGS metagenome assembly OBXZ01 (sample SAMEA2580161, study PRJEB22360) | human gut metagenome | biome: human gut; feature: human-associated habitat; material: faeces | place: Denmark | collected 2008/2010
TCTTCTGTTCCGCAATCTTCTCATGAATGTTGGTATTATACAGCCTGTACAAATCCGTATCCTTGCTGATCTGATTATCAAAGGGAATTACTACCGAACCACACTTAATAAGTCCCATTCCAGAGGCGGTATTAGTTACGAACCGAAGCTGTGCCTCTGATACCCCGATAACCTCCGCCATCTTTGAACTGTCTGTATTTGCCTGCTTCAAGAGTGCCACAAACTCAGAGTTTGCAAGCATTGTGGTTGCTGTGTAATTCTGCAACAGATCGACAACATTCTGCGTGATACCGGTACAAAGACCTCCCTGCTTTCTTACCTTCTTCCAGAGCTGCTGCAGATATTTTGCAGAATACTCCGAATTAAGCAGGACATGGAACTCATCAATATAGAGCCATGTTGCCTTGCCTCGCTTACCATTCTCAACAATCCTGTTCTGAATGGACTCCATCATAACAAGCATTGTGATAGGACTAAGCTCTGTACCTAAGTCCCTGATGCCATAGACTGTAAATCTGTTATCCACATCCACATTTGTCTGGTGGTTGAAGATGTTAAGCGAACCATTTACAAAAAGTTCCAAAGACAATGCAATGTCTTTTGCCTCGTCCTCCGGCTGTGCCATGAGAATATCGTAAAAATCACTCATTACCGGGATATACTTCTCTTTGCTCCTTGCAATGTCGATATACAGTTTTCTCACACAGCGGTCGATGATTGACTTCTGTCTTGAATTTAAGCTGTCACCGATGCACTGCTCACAAAGACCAAGCATGAACTCGCCCTTTTCTCTTACCATTCCCTTGGAATCATTCGGATCAAGGCTCCATACATCCATCTCCAGCGGATTCACATAGTTATCCGTGTAGGTGGACATATTTACCACTGTTCCACCATAAGTCTCAGCAATATCAAAGTATTCGTTCATTGGATCTATAACGATTATTTCATCATCTCCCGACAAGAATACGCTGCCCATTTCCATCTTGCAGAAGAAGGATTTACCGGAACCCGGCACACCAAATACAAAGCCATTTCCATTGATGAGCTTCTTTCTGTTACCGATATTCACATTCTTGCTGATCTGGTTGATGCCATAATAGTTTCCTGTGCTGTCATTTAATTCCTGCACATTAAATGGCATAAGCACCGCAAGTGACTGGGTAAGAAGTGTACGCATTGTCTCCACCTGTCTTACACCAATCGGAAGTGCTGTGTTGAGTGCCTCCCTCTGCTTTAAGTAGTGTGTGTCAATCGTGCAGCTGTTACGCTTTCCGATAGTCTCTACTGTCTCACATACACTCTCAAGCTCCTTCTTGCTTTCTGCCATAAGAATAATGGTTACTCCCACAAAGAAAAGGCACTGGTCATTCTCACGGACATCATCCATGATTTCCTCAATCTCCTTTTTCTCCGTCCTTTTGGCATATGAGATTTCCGTAGAAAAATCGTTATTCTTATTACGGACTCTCTGCTGCTTAATGATATCCGACTCAATACCAAGGTATTTCTTCTGAAGCACCTTTGTTGTCAGATCCTTGGGAACAGGCACCACATCAATGCTCGTGATGGAATGAACCGGAAGGGAAGTAATCTCATTGATGAATCTGTCTGACAAACTGCTCGGATACTTTTTGATAAAAAGTGCCTTGCAGAATTTACTCTCATCCTCAAAATGGTCTGGGAAATATTTCACCATCCCATTGCACAGATCATTTCTAAAATCTGCCCCGACCTTCTTTGCCTTTTTGATATCAAAATCAAAGCTGCCCTCATCTCCAAGATGATAATAGTCATAGAGCACTTTCAGTCTCTCATTGCCATTAAGTGGTACAATCTCCGCACCAAGCTCAATGAAAGCCTTGTGTATCGTTGCCTCAAGGGTTGCAAACTGTGCCTTTGCCTCCTCGAAGTTCTTTCTCTCAATGGTGATTGTCAGGTATCTCTCCTGCTCAATCCCCTGTCTGCCCTCAATAATCTTCTCCTCAACGATGTCATTGTATATTCTTCTGTAATTATTGAAGCCATCGTTTTTCTCAGCAATCAGAACCTTGTCACGGAGTTCATCCATGTTTTTGTTCTTATTGTTGATCGTAATCTTATAATTACAGTCCAGCGAATTTAAGAACTTACAGTATCTCTCGAAAATACCAATCTGCTCATCATCGGTTGCTGTCGTGTAATTGATGTCCTGAAAGCGGTAGCATTTGGAATACTTATTTTTGCTTACTTCAAAAATGCCGTTTTCAGCCACCGCCATAATCTCTATGGTTTCCTGAATGGATTTAGGTGTCTTATACAAAGGCTCACTCGCCTTCTTTAATAACTTAAATCCGTCTGTAAATAAACCCATGTCTCTAACCTCGCTTTCTTATAATGAAAGCCCGCCGGGAACTTCACCCTGCGGGCTGTGTTCCCGACCTTGCGGTCAGATACTATTCGTTTCTAATGCATTGCCTTATATGCTGCAATGCCTGCTGCTGCCGCCACAATGACTGCGACAAGTCCAAGCAGCATGTTTCTCGTCTTTTTCTTCATTGCTTCAAACTCCTCCTGCTTCTTTACAGCCGAATCAGCTGTTACAGTCTCCGGTTCAGCCTTTCTGCCTTTCTTCTTTACCTGTTCATTCTGTTCTGCTTCTAACTGCTTTATTGCAGGCTCTCCCTCTGTTGATACATAGGTAAGTGTCCTGTTTCCAAACATAAAATGCAGTTTCTTTCCCATATACTCGTAGAAATTCATCCCATTAAAGGAATAGAAACCACCAAGAGCAATCGGTGCCACACACGGGATTGCCACATAAGCAGAACCCGTAAGACCAATATACTTGTAAAGAAGAAGGACGATACCGCCACCGACCACTACGCTTGCAATAGAAAATATAAGCTGCCTTGCAGTAAGTCCCATCGCAACCGATTCCTGATAGCGGTCTATATCCTTGTTTACTTCGATTACCATTGTCCCTGCCTCCTATCTTGATAAATCCTTTGTCTCTGGCTTTCTTGTCATTCCGATATTTGCCTCATACTTATCCATTCCATCCGGACACAGTTCTCTAAGCTTATCTACATTGAACAGATAAAGCGGATATTCGCAGAAACCGCTCCTTTGCGTGAATCCTGTAAACTCTCCAATGTCATTGTCTGTAATAAACTTTTCAATATCCGGCATGTCATTCACATTCAGATATCCGCAGTAATTTGGTGCTGCAACCGACAAATTCACAGTCACATCTCCAAAAGGTTCCTCATATCCATCTTCATTACACATAAGACCAATAAACATTGCCCTGTTATTCATATACTGCTGGATATCAAATGTCACCCGCGTTTCTCCGGTTATACTTGAATTATAAGTAACCAGTTTCTTTTTATTATCCATTTCTGCCTCCTTCTATAATCCAAATGCCTTGCTTGTAAGTGTCTGTGCACCCTTCACGCTTCCGACAGTCATTGCTATCGTAAATGTCATTTCACACAGATATATAAGCGTCTGTGCCCAGTCAGCATAACTTCCTGTAAATGCCGGAAGTCCTGCATTGATAAATGCATTACATACCACAATTGCAAGTGCCATCGTTACTGCCTCAAACACACATGACAGGAAATATTTGCAGTAGGTAGCCATTGTATGGCTAACCATTCTGTTTCCTGCCATCGTGGAGCAGGCAATCGCACCGAGCGGCACAATAATCAGGATTTTTAAGAACCTGAAATACACTGTGTAGATGATAAAGAATCCACAGATAATAATGATGATTGCAAGCAAAGCTGTAAGTATCAGCATTACCAGACTTTCACCAAATCCGAGACCCTTAATGATGTCTGCCTGTGTACTGTCAATGGCTAGCTGCGTCGTTGTCCCGGCAGATATAAGTCCCACCAGATTTCCTATGGAAGTAAAAAACGCTTTCATAATCGTGACATTATTTGCAACAAACCATTCTGCAAGTCCCAGTCGGATAAGCATACGAAATATAGACTCAAACCTCATCTCATCTTTTACATCTATGCTTTCCGAGCAGAAACCGATAACAAAAAACAGCACAACGAGGGATGAGCCGACCGCTACAAAAACCGGCTCAATACCCTCAATAACTGCCCAGGGACCTCCGCCCTTGAAACTGACCGGTGACTGTCCAAGCATTGCAAAGACCAAGGATATCTGATTGTTCCAAAATCCAAACACCGCCTCAAGAAGTGCAAGGATCTTGTCTCCAAGCTTAAAAATATCCATACTTGTTATTCACCTCTTTCCTTTTACTAAAAGGGGAACTCTTTTTCCCCATCTTAGAAGCCTAAGAATGTCAGAACTGTTGAAATACCAGCCATCATGACACCTGCTACAATTCCTTTCAGTGCAGAGTTCATAGTAGATGAATCCTGCTGCTGATAGGCTTGTGCGAACTCCATGACATTCTTTGCAAGAATGATGACACCAACAGCACCAATGACTGCAATGATAAGTGTCTTTAAGTTCTCAAGCGGCTGTGTTACTGCGGAAGTACCTGTACCTGCTGCAAAACAAGTAGTGCTCATAAGCATTACTCCCATAAGTGCCCCGGATAATGCCGGAACGAATCTCTTTTTAAAGTGAATGAATCTGTTCTTCATGCCTTTCTCCTCCATCTGATTGTTGTTTGTTGTTGAAATAACCTGTTCTTTTCTCATGTTGATTAATCTCCTTTTTTGAAGTGACAGAAGCGGAAAAAGCCAGAAAGGAATACACATATTCCAATCCGGCTAGCTTTCCGAACGGAATATATGCATTCCTTTCTGTCCTGTTGATAGTTACTCTATGATAATCAGGCAATGCCTGTTGTACTGGTTAATCGGGCTTTCCCCGATGCGTTTTTGCTGTGACCATCTCCTTTCAAGGTATGAAAAAAAGCACCTTAACCATATTGGCTAAAGTGCTAATTTACTCTCAAATTTGCTTTATTCTAAAAGCATTCCATCAATTATTGCAAACTTTGTCTTAAATATAGATCTATTCTGGCAATATCGTAATATGACATCCTGTACATAAGGTCTTGTACAATAACTGTCTACCACAATCTGTTTATCTTCCTCTTTCTCTATCCTCTTAAATATGCCTTTTGCATTCCAATCCGTCTTTACAGCATCTACTAAATCATTACTCATCTCAAGATGTGATAAAATCGTGGAATTCAACTCGGTTTCTTTAATTTCAGATATTTGTCCATAGTCATTAAGTTGCTTCAATTCTCTCTTAATTGCCTCCGTGTAACTTGTCATATTATTATCTCCTATCAATAAGTATTCAGGTGTTACATCTAGTGCCTTTGCTAGTTGTAAAAGATTATACGCACTTGGCTCTTCATTGAGTCTACCTTGTTCATAACGTCGTATACTCTGAACAGATATATTTGTTATCTTACCCAGCTCTTCCTGTGTATAGTTTCGTATATTACGCAACTCTTTTAATCTATCTGCAAAAGTCTTTTCCGTATTCATCCTGTACCTCCAATATAAAATAATTTCTGTCTTTTGTAACTGCTCACATGTTAGTAGTCCAATAAGCTGAAGCATACCATGTGAGCAAATTATATCATATACTCTGTAATATATCTAAAAACATTACTGCTTCTTTCGATATGAACTCATCTTCTCCACAGTTACCTCCGGATAGAAGTAAGTAAGAATCGTTGCTTTCGGAACTCCTGCAGCTAATGCTTTCTTCACTTCTTCCTTCTGCTCCGGTGTATATGACCAGTGCAGCATTCTGTTTGTGATGGTATCTTCCCACTTAGGCTTTTCCCTCTCAGGATTCCTTACAGGCTTAGCACCAGTACTTCCATTAGAAGCGTTGGCACTTTCTGCAGCATCAGACTTCTGCGATTCATCGACATACTCAAGCTCATTCGCCTGCTCCCTGTCAATCTTTGCTTTCTGCTCTGCTTCATCCTGCATGGAGAATCTTCTGCTTAATTCCGCATCACCAAGCATCATAAACTGCTCATAGGTAAGAGAATCAATATACACATTCTCGCCCTTATCCTTCAGTTTTTCATAATACTTAACCGCCTTGTCTGAAAGAATCTCAAATGGCGGACCGATAAGATTATCTGCTCCCCTTATCTGATAAACATAAGGCTCTCCCTTGCCATCTGCTGTCTGGTTAAACATCGGATGATTGAATGGTATGAACTTATTGTCCATGATAGGATCAAAACCACGGATAAAGATAATACACTTTTTGTTATCCAGCTTTCTGACTTCATCGGGTGTAAACAGTTCTCTTCCTAATACATCATAATTTCTTGAAGAGCTTCCCTGTCTGCCCTTTGTCTCTCCGCTTGACTTCTTATCAATCGTACCTTTTCCAAGCAGCTCTGAGACGTACTTATGCGTTGACTGCTCGTTGCCGCCAAGGTAGATGAAAGTATCGCAGTTGCCTGGAATTGTCTCCCAGGTGTCCTTAAAAAGTGCCTTTAACTGGGCAAAGTTCTGTATGATGATAATACTTGAAATCTCCCTGCTTCGCATTGTCGATAACAATGAACAGTAGTCATCGGGCAATGCGACATTCGCAAATTCATCTAACATAAAGGTCACATGAATTGGAAGTCTGCCGCCACAGTTAAAGTCCGCCTGATAGTACAGTTCCTGAAATATCTGCGTATAAAGTAGTCCAATAATAAAGTTATAGGATTTGTCACTATCCGGGATTACACAAAAGAGTGCTGTCTTTGTCTCTCCATCCCCATTAACTCCAATACCGATATCGGACAGATTAAGCTCATCTTTTGAGAGTAATCGTAAAACCTGCTTATTCTCAAGAAATGCAAGTCTTGAGTTGGCACTGATGATAATGGAACGGACTGTATCTCCTGCACCTCTCATACATTTGTTGTACTGCTTGACTGCCGGATGATTGGCTCCAAGTGGAGAACTTTCCTCTAAAAACTTCATACGCACATCGAGCTTTGACGCCTTCCCCTGCTCTGTAACCTCTGCCTCTCCAAGAAGTTTAAGTACTGTCTCAAAGTTTCTCTTTGCCGGCTGTACCTCCAGCCACACATAATAAAAGATAGCCTGCAAGAACAATCCTTCCGCTTTTTCCCAGAACGGATCACTTGGTGTTGCTCCCTTTGGTGTCGTATTGCTGATAAGGTTTGTAATCAGCTTGACCACATCTGTTTCCTCTCTGATATAGGAAAATGGATTGTAACAGTCTGATTTATCCATCTCTAACAGATTAATGACTTTCAGGTTATATCCGTTATTCTTTAGCATCTGACCGCAGCTTCTAAGAATTTCTCCCTTTGGATCGGTACAGATAAAAGAACAGTTATGCGGCATCTGCATAAGATTCGGCTTTACTTCATAAAATGTTTTTCCTGCTCCGGAACCACCACAGATAAGTATATTTCCATTGAGCTTGAGTCTCCTAAAATCCAGCGACATCTTCACATTCTGGCTGAGTATCCGGTTGAAATTCTCATCCTTATCTGCAAGTATCTTGTTGACCTGCTTCGGATTTTCAAATCTTGCCGTACCAAATTCCTTACCGGGCATATAGTTTCTCTGACTGGTGTAATACATGACAATAGCCATCGCATAGATACCTAATGCAATGGCTACTGCTTTTACTGTATTGGAATTGTAATAGTTGGCAAAGGGAACAGCACATACTTCATTGAATCTGTCCATAAATTCATTAAAGGCAATCCCTTCCGTCCACGCACCATTTATCAGATAACCAAGATACCCTGCTAACACTGCACCCACAAGAATGAATATCAGTGACGGCTTTTTCTTTGTTGTCTGCATAGGCTGCTACCTCGCTTTCTTTGTGGTAACAGTTTTCTTCTGTGTGGTCTTTTTCTGCTGCTTCTGCACTTTCTCGTAACGCTCCCTGACAGATGACTCCACCTTGTCGTAGTGAGTATAAAGCTCGGTTCCTTTCTGGGTTGTCACCACACGATTCTGCTCATCGTAGAGCTTATAATCCTTGGTTGAATCAAGGAAGGTAAGCATTGTCTTTCCACCATGAATCTCCATGATGTTTTCCTTACGGAGCCATACATATCTTGCCTCTTCTCCCCATGTGCCGGGAACTCTGGTCTTAACAGCATGGTCATTTTCTTCGATAATCAGCTTCTTGCTGATTGTCACATCTGACAGGTTCGCATTTTTTGATGCTGCAACTGCCCTCATTCTCTCAGCAAGGTCCTGATAGCCTCTGACACGGTTGATAAATGCATCCTTGTCCATCATGACTGTATGGGTGCCATCCTCATTTTTCTTTCCAAGCACACCGATTGTCTCTAGCTGTTTGATAACACTTTCAGCCTGCTCACCATTGATACTGAAATTCTCCTTGACCTGATCCACACTGATAGCTTTCTTTTCCATTGCAAACATTCCGACCTTTTCGATCAGTCCGTCAATAGCGGTATTAACCCTATCCCCTTCTATCGTGTGGCTTTTCTCGTTTCCCTGCTGTTTCTTCAAAAAATCCATCAGCTTGCCAAGGGATTTTTCATCTCCATTCTTCAGATAATCGTCAAATGTAGCAATCTTACCAAACTTGAGCTTCTGTATCATCATATTCACACGGGGAACTGCCTCTGTATGAAAGATTACCTCACTCAGTCCATCTTTCCTGTTACAGTCTGGAAGTACCGAATACAGGATTCCATACTTCTTTGCCATCTTTTCAACCTTTTTCATATCTTCGGTATTAAACTGCAACACCTGTAAATCGCCACCTTTTAAGATCAGCTTTCTCATGGATGTCTTGCCAAGTGACTTTTCATAATCAAGCATCCCTTTTAAGAAATCTATTGCCTTCTGCATGGCAGCAATGCCGCCGCTTCCTACCTTCATGGCAATCTCAATGCCATCATAAGCTACACGGATGATCTGCACCGCTTCCTGAATCTCTTCTGCCATTATCGCACCTCCACTTTCTCTCTGACTGTTGTTTTAAGCGTTTCTGTCTCTGTAGTACGGATTTCCTCGGCTGATACATCAATACCATAAGCAGTCAAAATATCTGCCAGATGATTGATTGCTTTCTCCTCCTCGATACGATACATTTCAAGTGCCACAAGCAGGTTTTCCACCTGTTCCACCCATGCAGGCTTCATATCATATTTAGACCTGTATGTGACCATAATCTCGTCCGACTCAGCCTTATCCGCTGAATGTGCCAAAGCTTCAATAAGAGAAATCGTGTCTTCCTTGCTGCCGCTTCTGAATGCGAACTGGACAACAAAGTTTTTCTCTTCCTCTGTAAACTGATGCTCCACACCATTCATCTCTGTTACTGCTTCATTTACTACTGCTAAATTCATAAGTTCCTCCTAATCTGCCATGCTGTTTTCAAGCACAGCAATCTCAATGATTTCCTTCATCTTTTCCGCTGAAATGTTGTTGTTTATAAGCTCTACAAGCTGTGACTCAGTAAGTCCCTTTTCTATTGCACTCTTAATCTGCACAAGCTGCGCCGGAACAAGGTCTCCCGATGCAACCAGCTTTACAATGTCTGCCCTTGACTTTTTCTTAAATGACAGTCTTGCAAAAAGGCTTGCCACTCCTCTGTTACTGCTCTTTCTCACACTTCGCTCAATCGGAAGTCTCTGCACCACATTTCCAGTACCATCAACTACCGGAATCTGATAATAGACCGGAATCCCGTTTGCCACAGCCTGCATATTCTGAGGAACTGCAACTGTATCAACCATCTTTTTATCTGCCTGTGATACGGACTGGCTTTCCTGCGGCTCTGCCTTACTTTCTGCCTCGTTCTTATTCTCTGTGGCAACACTTATGATCTTATCTTCCAATGACTCTATTCTGTCTCCCATACGCTTCATCTCCTTATCCTTTTTCTCAATATCATCCCTGAGTCTTGCAATCGTACTGCTTGCCTTATTCAGTTCATTCTGCTGACTGTTGATAAGAGCATCCTTATCCTGGTTCTCCTTGACCAGACGCTCCCTGACTTCCTCATCATCTTTGGAAGTTTCTATTTCAGAAAGCTTCTTATTCAGGGCATCATACCTTTCATTCTGATGATTGATCTTTTCAACCACTTCATCCATCTGGGTTACAAGACTTTTCACATACTCTAAATCCTGTGGCACCTGCTCTTTGGCTTTATTAAGCTTATCTAATACGACATCAAACATCCTGCGCATGTTTACTGCTGTATCATCTTTTTGGACTACCTCTCTGATTGCATCAATCGGCACACCTTTTTCATAGTAATCCAATGCTGTCTGCATCTTAGGTGCTGCCATCCTGCTATCTTTCAGCAGCGTTAACAACTCTTCTGATACACCCTTATGCAGACATTTTGATAACACCTTCATCTGCTCAATGTCATAACTTTTGTTAAGATACAGACCAATTTCATCATCAGTCAGTCCATATTCATAATCGCTTTTGACAAGAGCAATAACCTCACTGTCCATATGCTTATTACGAAGAATCTGTATCTTTCTCTCAATCGCCATTTCACTTAATGGCTCTCTTTTTTCTTCCATATATGCCTCCTAACCACTAAAAAAACAGCCTAACGTATCGGCTGTTCTTTTCTGTCTCTTATTGTTTCTTTGTCATACTGCTTCTCTTCTGCCGAAGCTGATACCGTAAGTTCCTTCCATATTGATCTTCCAAGGCTAAGTTCCTTTGATACCGCCCGTTCTGCCTTACAGTCCTGTGCATACTTGCTCTCATATTTCTTTCTAAGACTCTCGACCTCTTCCACACTGTATCCCTGTGCTAAAAGTTCAGTGTTAAGCCTTTCCCATGCATTGTGCTCATCTTCAAAGAAGGTATCCCCACTCTGATAACACGATTCCGCATCATCAAGCTCCCGGATCTGTTCAGCCTTGTCAAAAATATCTTTGAATCTTTCCTTAGCCTTATAGGTCTTACTCTTTTCCTTTGATGCTTCTTTCTTCTTATCCGTCAGATTATCAAGTACCGACACAAGTTCTTCCGCACTCTCAATCTTATGCCTTACCAGAAATAGATACTGCTCCTGCAGCTTATGCATCTTTCGGATATCATCCCTATACTTCCATACCTGACTGTATGGCTTCTTTTTCAGCTTTCCAATCCGGTAAAGCTTTGCATAATATCTTTTCTGCAAGCCTGACATCTTCGCCCTGTGGTATCTTTTGACATAGCACTTTACTATCGCTGCCTGTTTTTCCTCATTCTGTGACTGGTAAAAAGATAAATCTTCCTTAGCAATACGCTCCACAATAGCTTCCTGTGAATAATTCTCGCCAAGAGTCTTACATCTTCTGAATCTTGTCATCCCCTGTGGTCTGACTGCCAGATACTTTCCCTGCTTGACCTCATATCCTTTTTCCGACAGCAGCTCCAGAAATCCACTGAAATCATTTGCCTGTAAAATGCAGGCATCAAGATCTCTTTTTATCATATCTGCCCACACAAAGCTGCCTTCACGATATTCGCTCCAATCCTTATAATTCTCATGCTTTTTCTCTTTGCTGCCATCCTCCACATCTATAATGGAAAGACCATACTCCTGACACAGCTTATTGGTAATCGGCTGGATATACTTTGCCCAGTCACCTTTCTCGTAGCGATACTTTTTCCCATCCACAAAGCTTACACTGTTAAATACAATGTGTGAATGAACATGGTCTGTATTATCATGAACCACAAATACCGCTTCATAGGCATCACCAAGATATTCTGCTACAAACTTCTGTGTTATCTCAAAAGCCCTGTCTGGTTCCACCTCATCCTCTTTGAAAGAAAGAATGATATGATACCCCTGTCGCTTGTCTGTTTTTCCAAACTGCTTCTTTGTATCCATCATCTGTTCAAAAGCCATATCTGCCTGGCAGTTTATGGCTCCCACAAGTCTTCCTCCCTGCGTTTTCTCAGGATTCATTACATAATCCAGTGCCCGCTTTAAATGCCTTGCATGAAAAGAATTCCCGCTGTCCTTCATGTGAAGTATCTTACTGATTGCCAATCTTTACCACCGCCTCGCTGACAGATTGATTCAGCTTTTTCATATATGCCACAAGCTGTTCCTTATCTTTCTTGGAATATATCTGAGCATTACTGTTAAATACAATCTGATTGATGTTAATGCCGATTCGGTTTATCTCATTGATAAGCTCTTTAAGAAGTTTCCTTACTTCCGGATAATCATTTGGTTTCTGACTGATTAGAAGCCTGATATATTCGGCTTCATTCATTCCATTTGCCTTTGCCTTATCAGAAAGTACCTTCGCTTCCTGTGGCATAAGTCTTAGTGTTTTCCTTATACAATGAACTTTATCAGCCATAGAATCACCTTCCTCTCTTACCCGTACTGTATTCTCTTACTCCTTCTGCTACTGTTACAGCAACTTTTTCCAGTTCTCTATTACCCAGCTGGGCAATAACCCTGTCTGCAAGCTCTGTAGCAACTTCTATAAGTTCCTTACCATAACTGGTTTTATCAAACAATCTGTCCAGTCTCTTTTCATCTGCTTTCAGACTTTCATACTTGCTCTGATACTCGTTATAGTCGTTAAAATCCTTTGGATCACTCCTGTGTGCTTCCGCATCAAGTATCAGTTCATAGTTCCATTCACAGACAATATCTATAACATCATCAATCAAATATGGTTCTATCTCGCCATTCTCTTCAGCAATATCCTGCCTGTACATCTTCCCATCTGAATCTATGCCAATGGCATAATCATGTCCTTCCATATAGTTAAGCAGAATTGCAGCATCTTCTATCGAAGGGTTTAGTAAGATATCAAATGTGTCTGCCCAGGCAATAAGTTCCTCTGGTTCTGTGATTATTGTAAGTTCTTTATCCATTGCTTTCCTGCACCTCCCTTATCCGTGTTTTGTATATCTCTTCCACCCACACGCCTGTCTGAATCTCTTAGGTTTACGGCTAGATACGCATTAGAGACATCTCTGTCCTAATGCCATCTAGTTAGGGAGAAAATCTCCCTAAAACCCTCTGTTTATGAAAGTGGGGGCGCTTTTTGCCCCCACTTTGCTACTTTGGGGGCGCTTTCTGCCCCCACTTTGTTATTTTGGGGGCGCTTTCTGCCCCCACTTTTATACTGTCTTTCATCTGGATTTTGTCGTGTCCGAATTGCGGGGGCGCTTTTTGCCCCCACTTTGACATTTTGGGGGCGCTTTCTGCCCCCACTTTGCTGTTTTGGGGGCGCTTTCTGCCCCCACACATCAAAATCCGGTTTCTCATGCCCTGACTGGTTCATCTGCTCTCTGTTTCATCTGATTCAGATTAAGCTTTGCCGCCACAAGCCACTCGTTGTAATCCTTATATCCGGCTGGAGGCGGACAGTCTTCTACCTCATATCCAAGCTCATAATACTTTCTCATGAGTTCAGCTGCTGCTTTTCTCCCCGGCTCATCTCCATCAAGGCAGAACCGGATGGAAGTTATCTGCGGATGTTCCCGAAGAAATGTTTCAAGTGGTGCATCTGCAAGCATCCCAAGTGCCAGCTTATTTGATTCATAATCCGTGAAGATATCCACATAACTCATAAGGTCGATTGCAGCCTCAAATACTACAAGCTCTGTACTGTTCACATTTACTACATTAAATCCATAGTTCTTATCATTTCCTGTGACATCACACTTGAATGGCTTGCCCTGCTTATCAAACACTCCCCTCATACTTGCAAATCTTGTCACTCCATTTTTATCATTTCCCTTGAAAACAACATTGTGGTAATGCCTGCTCTCATAAATCAGTCCATCTTTTAAAAACAGATCTATGACAGCCCTGCTGATTCCTCTCTCCTGATTCAGATAGGAAATAAGATAGGAATTACCTCCTGCCGGTTCTGGTAGGACAAATGGCTTTTTCTCCTCTGCCTGCTTCTGCGCTACCTGATGAACAAGTGGCTGCTTTACAGGATTCTCGATTCTTCTGTATCCTGCAAAATCTAAAAGCCAGAACACAGCCTCTTTTACACTCATTCCACAGAATACCCGTAAGAAATCTATCTGTGATCCGCCATTGTTGCCTTTGTCAAACTGCCTTGACCATCTGTACCAATGGCTTCTGTTATAGATACGGATGGAATCCATCTCCTTTAAAGTGTGGTATTTGCCAATCCTCTTTACTGTATACCCAAGGCTTTCTGCCACTGCACACAGGTCAACACTCTTTGCTATGGCAAGCTCTTCATCCGTAAATCTTCCATCCATGCTCTCACCTTGCCTTTCCCTGTTCTGCTACAAGCGGTGACTTGATATCAAGTGTCCGGTAATCTGTGCTCAGGGTAATCTTAGGATTATCAATCATGCCTTTTTCCCTGAAACTGAAAAATTCACGATTGTCTCCACCGACTATGATATGGTCAATGAGCGGTATTCCCATCAGCTCACACAGCTTGTTCATGCGGTCTGTCATCATCGTGTCTGCCTTGCTTGGGAATACGTTCCCGGATGGATGACAATGGATTAACATCATGCTTGCGGCATTGCTTAAGATACTTGATTTAAACAGTTCTCTCGGATGTGCCATTGCCTCATTTAAAGAGCCAACACTTGCAAAATGCACATTGATAGGTTTTAAATCTGACCTTAGATTGACCACACACACTACTTCCCTGTCAAACTGGCACATACATTCTCCCATGACAGCAGCTATATCAGCTGGATTATTAAAGGTGTGCTCCGAATAAATCGGAGCATCCTTTACAAGTCTTACCGAAACCACATCAAGCTTGAAGTCATTCTTCTTTGGCATCAGACACCGCCTCCTCTCCAAACTCGACACGGATAACAAAGTCACCTTTCTGGCTGTTTATGAGAGCAATGAGTTCTTCCATTGTAAGTTCCTGCTCCATAACTGCCTCCTATCTGGACTTTTCCTTCGCATCATATACAAGGGGAGGTTCTGCAACGATACCATCAAGTCTCTTGTTCGGTGTATCAGTTGCAAGGGTGAGTTTTCTTAAATCCTTATCATAGTGATATACCTGATTGGAAAGTCTCTCGTCCAAAGACACCGCCTGCATATTTACCTCGACTACCATCTGTGCAAGCATCTCAGGGCTTCCCATATCTGAAGACACTGCAATAACCTCATGCACGCTCGAAGGAAGAATATAAAGGTCACTCTCTAAACTCTCTGCCAGCTCATGAAGCTCATTCTCATAAAGCATGGATGCTGCACCATTGATACCCTTTTCATTGGAAATCACCCACATCGTCTGCTCCGGTGGAATCTCGGCTATCATCATATCTGCAATCTCCTGTGGCATCCCATCCCTTGCGAACATTTCTTTCATAATGTCATTCATGCTTCGTACTACAGGTGGGAAGAGTCTTCTTGTGTTTTCCGCTGCACACTTAAAGAGCTGTTCCTCACTCATTCCAAGTCTTTTCGCAAATTCATTTGTAATTTTTGAACTCTGCACCGCATCCTTATCGGCACTGATTATTACCTTATACACAATAGAAAGATCCTGGAACTCCCTGTGAGGCACCTGTTCCAAAAATGTTTTATTCTGCTCTGTATTGATGAGCTGGAATACAATCTTCTCGTTAGCATCCCTCATAATGCTGTCCACATCAACAACCGGAGTCTGCTCATATGCCCTTTCCATAAAATCACATGCAGCCATAAGTGTTTCCTCAAGATCGCCACATTCCTGATACTTCTTATACATGTCATTGATATAAATCGTAGGCGAAATGTTCCTGCCTTCTTCTCTTAAGATGATGCCATCAAGAGTCACATTCACCTTTTCCACTGGCTCTGCCACAAGCTCCATTCCTTTGAATTTCTCAGGCATATAATCCATAAACTTTTCTTTTACTACTTCCTTAAAAATCTCGTAATTCATCATATTACGGTTCCTCCTTAATCTAAATTGTCATATAAAATTCCCTCATCATTGGGATTATTGTGTTCTCTGTAACTGTTGTCTTCTTCGATTCCCATATCAAAAGTGGTATGAGATTTTCTTTTCTTTCTGTAATAATTCTTGAGAAACATGCACTTTCTACAGTTCTCACAGAATAATTCTTCTGGCGGAATACCAAGTGCCTTTGCAATCCTGTTCAACGTTCCCGTCTTTGGAACTCTTGAACCATTTTCGTATTGGGCAATTCTTACATCACCCCTATTTTCAAAACCACTTTTCTCGCCCAGTTCCCTGAGTGTCATTTTTTGTCGTTTTCTGTAATATCTGATTCTTTCTCCTACCACTGTTTGTCCTCCAAATCAAAAAAGCGGAGAACATAAGTCACTGGCTTACATTCCCCGCAAGGTTAATTATTACTGTTTATTCTTTTTCTTTCTTCCACGAAGTCCGACTCCAACACCTGTAATAAGTGCAAGTGCACCAATTCCAAGATAAAGAAGCGGATTTGCATTGTCGCCTGTCTGTGGAAGCTTAGGCTCTGTCGGTACATTGACAAGCTTAAGAGTTGCTACAACAACATCCGGTGCATTGTCATCATATCGAAGAGTTACATCATGGGCTGTTTCATCAAGGATATATCCGTCAGCTGCTTTTGTCTCAACTACTGTATAATGGATATCTTCCTTAAAAGTTCCATCCTCGTTGTAAGTACAGATAGGAAGCTCCTTGCTCTCTGCATGACCATTCTTGTCAGTAGTGAGTGTATCAAGCACCTTTCCGTCCTTATCTCTTACTTCAAATACAACACCCTCGATTGGCTTTCCGGTTACTTTGTCAGTTTTCTCAATGACAATCTTACCGACTGCCTGCTCATCCTTCATGGATACCTTCTGGATTTCTGCTGTCTCCTTTACTTCAAAGGTTACATCACTTGCCACCTTATATCCATATGGTGCAGATTCCTCTCTGAGTGTGTACTTTCCGACAGGAAGTCTCTCAATCATATGAGTCTTTCCTGCCTCTGATGTCCAGCTCTCAACAAGCTTTCCATCAGCATCAATAACTGAAAGCTTTGCTCCAGGTAATTCTTTCTCGCCTGTGATATCAGTCTTTGAAATCTCTACCTTGATCGGTGCATTTTCAAATGCTGCCTTAAACTCGATAACCTTTACCTTATCTCCCTGATATGAAGCATCCACATCAAAAATCTTATCAGACTTCACATAGCCCTTTGGTGCCTCAATCTCTTTGACATAATACTGTCCAAGCGGAAGGTCAGAGGTAAATGTTACTTTGCCATCCTTTCCAGTAACACCTATCTCAATCTGTGTATCTGCTTTGACAATAACCTTTCCATCCTTATTTACGATATCTTCTTTCGCATACAAACCAAATACAGCACCTTCAAGCTCTTTCTTTGTCTCTGAATCAGTCTTTGTAACAGTAATCTGCACTTTCTGACGCTCATTTGTCACATCCATTCCTGCAAATACAACCTTTGTATTCTGGTCGATATAGGAAAGATCTGCCTCAATCGGTGTCTCATCTAATACAAATCCATCAATGGTCTTTGTCTCAACAAGATAATACTTGCCAAGTGGAAGGTCATCAATTCTTGCGATACCCTTATCATTTGTCACAATGGTTGCCACCTTGTCTCCTGCCTTATGATATACTGTGTCAAGTCCGTCAGCACTTACGATATCCTCTTTTGCATATACATCAAAAGTTACTCCTGCAAGGCTGTCCTTGAAGAAATTGAAGATAAAGTCATACCAGTAACCCTTCATAAGAGTAGTATCTGTTACAAATTCGCCATCCTTATTGATGACAATGGAACCTGTAGGTACTTCATCCTTCATCTCTACATGCTGCACTTTGCCTGTATCCTCTACTGTAAACTGGATATCAGTTGCCTTGAGGTATCCATAAGGAGCAAATTCCTCACGAAGAGTGTAAGTCTCTCCAACTACAAGTCTCTTGATTACATGTGCTTCCTTAGCATCAGATGTCCATGTGTCTACCACATTTCCATCCTTATCAAGTACAGTAAGTGTTGCACCTGTAAGCTCTGCACCGCTTGTGATATCTGTCTTTGTAAACTCAAAGGTTGTAGGAGTGTTCTTATACTTGCTGTTATATACAGCAGTCTTAACATCCTGTCCCTGATATTTTGTATCAAAGTTTACTGCTTCCTCATTTGTCACATATCCGGCAGGCTTTACAAGCTCCCTTGCAACATATTTTGCAAATGGATAATCCTTAACAAAAGCAATCTTTCCATTCTCATCAGATGTTGCCTTCTCAAGAAGTGTACCTTTCTCGATAATAACCCTGCCATCAGCATTCTTAATATCCTCATCTGCATAAAGACCAAATACTGCACCTGCAATCGGTGTGTTATCTTCTGCATCAAGCTTAGTCACTGACATATCAAGCTTCTGTCTGTCATCAGAGAAAGTAAGACTTTCCTTGATAACAGGTGTCTTATCATCCACATATGTGAATGTCACTTTCTGCTCATTCGGATTTAATACATATCCGTATGGAGCTTCCACTTCCACAACTCTGTACTGTCCAAGAGGAAGATTCTTAACTGTTGCCTTTCCATCCTTGCCAGTTGTAAGAGTTGTCACAAGGTCTCCCTTGCTGTAATACTTAATGCGGTTTCCGTCTGCATCCTTCTGGTTGTCTGCTGTGTAAATATCCTCGGCAGCATAAACTTTGAATTTTGCTCCGGCAAGTGAGCCTTCCTTATAAACAAACTCTTTCTCATATGAGCTTGCAAGAAGTCCTCCCTTGAATCCATCAAGTACCTCTCCCTTCTTTTCTACAGTCAGCTCTCCTACTGCAGGGGCATCGGAATATTCCACAGTAATGATTGCATCATTTGTATCACCATCTGTTTCAAATGCTGTATCAGTATCAACAGAAATGTTGACATACTTATCATTTACAACATATCCAAATGGTGCAGACACTTCCTCAATGCGGTAGTTACCGATTTTCAGTGCCTCCGGTAAGATTAAATCTCCGTCCTCATCAGTAAAGAATGAAGTATGCTCTACCTTTGACGGATAAGTTGTGTACTGCTTTACATATTCGTTCTTATCAATATTAAAGATCTTAAACTCTGCGTTTGGTACAAGTACTGTCTGCTTTGTATCGGAATCCTTCTTGATTACACGAAGCTTTGCTGTAAACTCTCTGTCCAAGAAAACTCTCCATGTCTGAGGCTCTGTTGGATGGTTCTCCTTAATCTTTACCTCAAATGGCTTGATAGTTTTCATGTTGTGAGGAGTCTTTGACTCTACTACCACATAGGTTCCATAAGGAATTGCAATAGAAACTGCATGTCCCTTGTCATCGGATGTGATTGTTGTTGCTCCGTTTTCCCCGATTACTACCGGAGTTGCCTTGTCAAAGTCATAACTTCCATCTGCCTTTACAGGTAAAGATGATTTCAAATAAGCTGTGAACTCTGCACCTGCCAATAAGCCTGCTTCAGTATCATCGCCATTGTCCGATACCTTGATAAGCTGGAATGGCTGCTTGATGACCTGCTCTGCTGAGGTTGTGCTTCTTGATACCTCTGCTACAAGGTCTCCCTCATAGTCGCAAACTACATCGTGCTCCTCTTCATCAAGAAGATAGCCTTTTGATGGTGTGATTTCTTTCACATAATAGTTGCCAAGATAAAGGTTATTTACCTCTGCCTCGCCATTCTTATCTGTTGTAAGAGTTGCAACTAAGTCCCCTGATTTAAATACAACACCTGTTGCTCCGTCCGGATGCACGATATCGTTTCTCGCATAAAGACCATAAACTGCACCTTCAAGGCTTGCATCTCCCTGGGCTACTGCCTTGCCTGATTCCTTATCTACCTTGTAGATATGAATCTTTGCTGTGGTTCTGTCATTTACAAATGTGTGACTGAATGATGCCTTTGCCTGTGTTTCAGGTAATACATTGAAATTGAAGCTGTAAACATCTTTACTGTTTCTGATATACGCATATGGTGCCTGTGTCTCTGAGACATAATATCCGTTAGAGATTGGCAGATCCACGCTGTAGCTTGCCTTTCCGTCCTCACCTGTAGTTACTGTCTCAAGAGCTGTACCCTTTGTGACAATAACCTGTCCGGCATAGTTTTTGATGTCATTTCCGGCATAAAGTGTGTACTTGCCGCCATCAAGAGGATTCTCTGTGTCAGAGTCCTTCTTTACGACAGATACATCCGCTTTCTGTCTTGTATTCTCAATCGTAGTTGATTCATACTGTACTGTCACAGTCTGGTCCTTATACTCAACTGCTACTGTCTGAGGTGTGGTATTGATTGTATATCCGTCAATGCTCTTAATCTCTGTAACCACATAAGTTCCAAGATGAAGGTCAGATAATACCACCTGTCCGTCAGTTCCTGTTGTAAGGCTTTCTGCCACTACATCGCCAGCACTATACACCTTTGTACCATCTGCCTTGTAGATATCTGCTCCTGCAGTTACCTTGAACGCTGCTCCGGAAAGCTTCTTTTTCTCATAAGTGAAATTGCTTCCATTCCATGAGCTAAGCACCTCACCCTCTTTATAGATTGTGATTGCCCCAAGCTGCTCTTTATCTGTTGCAGAGATTCCTGTTGTCTGTCCTGCTTTTACAGTAAGTGTATGAACTTTACCGGAAAGGACATATCCCTTTGGTGCGGTAATCTCTTTTACATAATAAGTGCCTGCGACAAGTGCAGCTGACTTTGCATATCCGTTTCCATCTGTTGTCATGGTCTGTACTCTGTTTGTGCATCCGCTGTCAGAATAGATTCCATAAACTGCACCGGAAAGCTTCACTCCGCTTGACTCATCTGTCTTTGTAAGCTCACCATATCCGATGTTCTCTGTCTTGACCTTGATATAGGCTTTGATAGGATCTGCTGTCGGTCTTTCAGAAATAAACTCCTGATATCCGCTCTTTCCTGTAAGCCAGAATACACAGCTTGATGTTGTCTCAACCTTGCCGGCATTGGATGTGAATGTTCCTGTTGTAGCTGTGGTATTCACGCTCGTTGAAGAGATTGTAATACTGTTGCCATTCTTATCAACAGAATATCCGCTGATGCCAAAATCAAAATCCGATAAAACACCATTGCTGTCAGATAATGTTGTTTCAAATCTCTGACTTCCCTCATTCCACTTCAACTCATAAGTTGGTGCCTCACTGGTTCTGCGTGATGCAAAACTTGGAAGTGTTGCATTGTAGGAGCTGCTGATATTGTCCCTGAGTCTCTCATAATAGCTGTATGAAGAATCAGGACTTGGTGCTGTGTTACAGAGCTTTCTTGCTGCTGAATCACCGCTTCCAGTTCCAAAGATATCTGCTACAATAACCCATACCATTGCCTGTGTTGCGATATATTCATCACACTGGCTGTTGCTTGGTGCCGCCTTTTGTGTACTGTTAAACCCATAATAAAGGCAGTAACTTAAAAGCTTTCTCTGCTGTGCTGACATTGATGTGCTCGCATCATCGTAGCTGTTCATAAGCTGACCGCCATCTGCTCTTAATCCGAAATTCATACAATATGCAGAATTTCCGTCAAGAATTGAATACAGAATCTTGCCATGATTATATCCGGGCTTCAGCTCACTTACTTCTCCGGAATTTTTGACTGACGCATTCCAGAACGCAATATTTGCCTGCGGACTGGCTGCAAATGCTGTTGTTCCATTCGTAAAGAGTGTTCCTACCAGTGTGAGCATCGCCAAAAATCCTGCCATAAAACGCTTTAGTTTCTGTTTCATGTGCTCTTTCCTCCTTAATTTACGCATAAAAAAAGAAAGACATAAGTTTATGGCTTACATCTTTCTTCCTTCTGCTTCTATTCGTTTTTATTTATCTGTGACATCGAAACTCGTAATAGTCTGTGCCGCCTGTCGTGTAAACTCCATCATAACTGATGTAGAATACCGGATCTGTTTCCAAAAGTAACATACTTGCAATATATTCTGCGATTGCATCCTCAGATGATAACCGCTGTCCATCAATGGTACTTACTTTGTTGAGGTCTGTCTCTACAAACACACTATAATAAGAGCCTTCCATACCATCGTAAGGATAATACTCATTGTACTCTTCCTGCGTGATACTGCCGTCATTCAAATGATTCTGTAAATTCTGCTGTGTGGTAATCATCCCTCCTGCCTGACACTTTGCTGTTGCAAGTGACACAACATTCTTTGGACTGTATGCCACGGATGCAGGCTGTGAATTGCTCACATTGTCTTTCGGACTGTCTGTAGTCTGACCACCATTACCTGCATTACTCTGATTTCCACCAGCTTCCTTATTACCACTCGCAGGAGTTTTCTGTTCCGGCTCGTCATTCTGCTTTGGCTTTTCTTCCTGCTTTGAAGCAGTTTCATTATCAGCTGACCGGTTATCTTCATTATCAGTCTTCTCTTCTGAATCTTTAGCCTCGGCAATATCTTTAGCCTCGGCAATATCTTTGTCTGTCTCTTCGCTTCCAGCTTCGGTTGCGACCTCTGTGACAGCTTCCGTTGCCATTGCTACTTCTTCAGTTGGCTTTACGCTTTCCGTCTGTTTCTCTGTCTGATTATCAGCCTTTTCCTTACCACCATTACAGGCAGCCATTGAAAAGACCAGTACTGCGGATAATAAGATAATACTTATCTTCTTCATAGTAATCACCCATCCCTTCTCCGCAAGAGGGACGGGCTTTGTGTTCCGTGCCATCCACCCTTGCGGTGAACTATTTATCTGTAATGCACGGGACACATAGGACTGTCCCGTATTCTGTGC
>OBXZ01000789.1_pt1 | contig 22218 bp, 19 predicted proteins | sample 1538171 | NCBI WGS metagenome assembly OBXZ01 (sample SAMEA2580161, study PRJEB22360) | human gut metagenome | biome: human gut; feature: human-associated habitat; material: faeces | place: Denmark | collected 2008/2010
AAGCCGCCACAGATCAGGTTGATGATGCGGTAGTTGTTTTTAATCCAGTCAAAGGTGGCTTTCAGCCGCTCAATCAGCAGAGCACTAAGCAAAAACGGCACCCCAAGCCCCAGCGAGTACGCCAGCAGCATGAACACACCTTTTACTACCGAGCCCTGCTGAGAAGCCAGCATCAGCGCAGAGCCGAGGAATGCACCAACACACGGTGTCCAGCCGATAGAAAACACCATGCCAAACAGTGCCGAAGAGAAAAAGCCTACAGGGCGCATTCTGGTTTGCAGCTTGCGGTTTGCATTTAAAAAGCCTATTTTGAGCACGCCCATAAAGTTAAGCCCAAAAACAATGACAATCAGCCCTGTTACAATGTTTACCGCTGTTTGATGTCGGGAAAGCACTCCCCCCAGCGATGCAGCGGCTGCGCCAAGCAAAACAAACAGCGTGGTAAACCCGGCAATAAACCCAACCGCATTGGTCAGGGTTTTGCGGGTGCTGGTTTCTTCCCCGCCTGCAAAATAAACCAGATAAATTGGAAGCATCGGCAGTAAACAGGGTGAAATGAAAGTAATGATGCCCTCCAAAAATGAGATTAAATATTCCATATACAGCCTTAGGCCTGCGCAGGGCAGCCGCTCCTTTCTGTGCGTGGCACATATTTATTGTTTTTATTATGCCGCATTTTTACTTTTATTTCTGTAACTTTGTCACTAACATTTAATTGTTGCCGAAATATGTGAAAGAGGTTATAATAAGGTAAATCGCAGTAGTTTTATAGAAAATTGGCCCGCTGCGAGAAAATCAGCAGGGCGATAAAGGAGTGGGATTATGGTTTGCGAACGCTGCAAAGCGCTGTTTGCACAGCGTTTTTCTTTTTGGGAGCATCTGTCGGAAGAAGAGCGCAACCTGCTGTGTGAAAACACAAATGAAGCCAGCTATAAAAAAGGGCAAACGGTACACAGCGGCGGCGATGAATGCCTTGGCATATTGCTCGTTCGTTCTGGCCAGCTGCGGGTATATATGCTTTCTGATGAAGGCCGGGAGATTACCCTGTATCGGCTTTTTGCCGGGGATACCTGTATTCTCGCAGCTTCTTGCGTGCTGAATGCAATCACCTTCGACGTTGCCATCGACGCAGAAGAAGATACCGAGCTATACCAAATCAACGCCGCTGCTTTCCGCACGCTTTCTGAGCATAATGTTTATGCTGAAAACTTCGGCTTGCAGATTGTCAGCGCACGTTTTTCGGACGTAATGTGGGCGATGCAGCAGATTCTGTTTATGAGTTTTGATCGCCGTCTTGCCATCTTTTTGATTGACGAGGTAGCAAAAACCGGCGAAGATACGATTCACCTCACCCATGAGCAGATTGCCAAATATATGGGCAGCGCGCGAGAGGTTGTCACACGTATGCTGAAATACTTCGCTGGCGAAGGCTTGGTAGAGCTATCGCGTGGCGGGGTGAAAATCCTCGACAAAAAGCGCCTGCGCGAACTCATTTAATATGAACCAACAAAAAACAAAAGCACCCGGCTTTGCAAAAAGCCAGGTGCTTTTTCTTTATTTTAGATAAACAGGGACATATCGGATTCTTCGGCATTCGCAATCATTGCGGCCGCACCGCCCAGTTTCACGCCGTCGATAAGTTCCGCCGGGGTAATTCCCATGACGTCCATACTCATCGAGCAGGCCACCAGCTCAACACCGTTTTGTTGAGCTAAGTGAATCAGATCTTCAAGGCTGGAGATATTTTTGTTTTGCATTACGCCGCGAATCATCTTTGCGCCCATACCCCCCATGTTCATTTTAGAAAGCCCTAATTTTTTAGAGCCGCGCGGCATCATCTTTCCAAACATGGTAGACATAAAATCTTTTTTGACATGCACTTTTTCGGGTTTGCGCAGCACATTAAGGCCCCAAAAAGTAAAGAACATGCTCACCTTGCGCCCCATGGCAGCTGCGGCATTTGCGATAATGAAAGATGCAATTGCCTTATCCAGATCCCCTGAGAACACAATAATGTTCTTTTTGTCTTTTTCTGTCTCGCCTGCCGGCTTAACTGGGCAAGCCGCAGCTTTACGCACCCGGGCAACACAGACACCTTTTTCGCTTTGCATGCCGCAAAATTCATTTCCGGTACGGCGGCAAAAACCTTCGAGATCACTTGCAAACGCAGGGTCTGTAGTGGAAATTTCAATCATCTGCCCGGGCGCCGCTTCTTCGAGTGCACCCGAAAGCCGCACGATAGGTCCGGGGCATTGCAGGCCGCAGGCATCCAGTTTTTTCACCTCTGCAGTAGCACCAATGTGCTCAATTTTCGGCGTGGGCGCCTTAGGGGCAGAAGTCGGCGCTTTGCCAAAAATGGAATGATACAGCCGATAACCACCACTCAGGTTATAAACGTCAAATCCATTTTGAGAAAGAATTCTGGACCCGATATAGCCACGCAAACCAATCTGGCAAGTTAGATAAACTGGTTTTGTAGCATCCAGCTCCTGCAAGCGGTCGCGCAATTCATCAAGCGGAATGTTGATGAACCCAGGCAATGAGCCGTTTGCGTATTCCAGCGAGGTGCGTGTATCCAGCAAAGTCACACTGCCATCCTGCGGCAACGCAGCAACATCATGCCAGTGGAACTGTTTGACCTTTCCGGTAAGGACATTTTCTATCGCAAAGCCAGCCATATTTACCGGGTCTTTGGCAGAGCCATACGGCGGCGCATAGCAAAGCTCCAGCTCGGTCAGGTCATATGCCGTCATTCCGGCACGAATGGCAGTTGCAAATACGTCACAGCGTTTGTCTACGCCGTCATAGCCAACTACTTGAGCGCCTAAAATTTTACCGGTCTCTTTTTCAAACAGGGTCTTGATGGACATATTAACCGCACCCGGATAGTAGCCTGCATGGTTGGCAGAGTAGGTGTACATTTTATCGTACGCAACGCCTGCACGCTTGGCGGCTTTTTCATTCAGTCCGGTCGCCGCAACGGTCAAGTCAAATACCTTCAGCACCGAAGAACCCTGCGTACCACGGTAGCTTTTGTGCAGGCCGCAGATGTTATCCGCCGCAATACGCCCCTGCTTGTTGGCAGGGCCCGCGAGCGGTACATATCCCGGCTGCCCGGTAACGAAATCTTTGATGGCAATCGCATCGCCCACCGCAAAAATATCCGGATCAGAGGTGTGCATCTCATCATCTACAATAATGGCGCCTCGCTCATTGACGCTAAGTCCTGCATCACGTGCCAGTGCACTTTCAGGGCGCACACCAATGGCCAGTACCACAAAGTCAGCTGTCATCTCTGTGCCCGAAACTTTAACAGCGAGGTTGTTTTCAGTTTCGCGCACGCCCTCCAGCGATGCACTCAGCCGCAGCGTTACCCCTTTGGCCGTCATATGTTCTTCCACTTCTCGTGCCATTTCAGGGTCAAGCGGTGCAATTATCTGATCGCTCATCTCTACTAGCGTAACGGCCACACCTGCGGCAGTCAGGTTTTCGGCCATCTCTACGCCAATAAAGCCGCCGCCTACCACCACCGCGCGTTTTGGGTGATGGGTATCGATAAATTCGCGAATGCGGTAGGTGTCCGGGATACTGCGCAGTGTGAAAACCCGATCTCCTGTAAGGCCCGGCAGGTTGGGGCGCACCGGCTCTGCACCGGGCGAAAGAATCAATTTATCATAGCTTTCGGTATAAATTTCGCCGGTGGCGTGGTTTTTCACCTTTACTTCTTTTTTGCTGCGGTCAATCGCCGTCACCTCTTGCCGGGTGCGCACATCTACTGCAAAACGGGCATAAAAGCTTTGCGGGGTTTGCAAGGTAAGTGCCGATTTTTGCGTAATTTCGCCGCCGATATAATACGGCAAACCACAGTTTGCAAACGAGATATATTCGCCTTTTTCAAATAAAACAATTTCAGCCTTTTCATCCAGTCTGCGTAAACGTGCAGCAGCAGAAGCGCCGCCTGCAACACCGCCGACAATCAAAACCTTTTGCGTATGTTCCATTGTTGTCCCTCCGGTTATTTGTTCAAAACAAGACGAAGCAGGCAAACGGCTACCGCTTACCTGCTTTGCTGCCAAGCAGCTTACTGGTTGATAAAACTTTGCAGAGCAGCCTTGGGCTTTACGCCAACCGAGGTGCCGGCCACTTTGCCATCTTTAAAAAGCAGCAGCGTGGGAATGCTCATTACATTGAAAGCTGATGCCAGCATCGGCTGTTCATCTACATTAATTTTACCTACTTTCACTGCGTTTTGCTCTTCGGCAAGTTCATCTACCACGGGTGAAAGCATTTTGCACGGGCCACACCAGCTCGCCCAAAAGTCTACCAAAACAGGCTGGGAAGAATTCAAAACTTCGGTTTCGAAATTATCTTTTGTAAGCGTAATCACAGACATATTTATTTCTCCTTTATTCGGCAATGCCGTTATGTGTTATCAAAGAGGTTTTTCTTGATGTTTTTAGTATATCCGTTTTGCAATGCTGCATCTGTGATTACATCACATATCACAAAAAATAAAAAACAAGGCACCCGCAGCAGATTCACCGCTTGCTGATACCTTGTTTTTCATTTAATCGATAGCTTTCGACTTTGCTGCCGAAAGGCTACTAATCCATTTCCATAAAACTGAAACAAACTCTTCGGGCCGCTCTTTCGGGGCCCAGTGCTTGCACCCGGCCATAAGGTGCAGCGCAGCATTGCAGCTTGTAGTTGCTTGCTCTACCGCTGCTGTTGGCACCAATGGGTCTTTGTCGCCCTGCACAAATAACACCGGCATCTGCAACTGCGAAAGCTTTGCCCGATAATCCGGCACTGCGCTGGTTTTGGTTAGCGAGCTGCGCTGAAAATCCTGCATGGCGCTTTCTGCCCCTTCTGCGCCGCAAAGTTCTTTCAGCTGCTGCACAAGTGTTTCGCTTACCTTACTCTTATCTCCCAGTAAACTGGAGGTAATGCTCCAGCGTACCAGAAAGTTTGATTGCGCCATCCACCGGTAAGATGTTTTCATCAAACCTGTGTTTACATACCAGTGGTAAAATCTCTGCATCGGCATCTTGCCTACGAGCCCCCAAGAATCTACCGGCACGAGTGCGGTTATCTCGTCCGGATATGCCAATGCATAGCCAATGGCAAGCGCACCGCCCATCGAAAGGCCCGCCAGTACAAATTGCTCAAGCTTTAGCTGCTGCACAACCTGGTGCAGTGCCGAAAGGTGCTTTCCGTAAAACTCCGGCCCTGCAAACCCGACTGCCCGGTCGCTCTTGCCGTAGCCCGGCAAATCTACCGCTATCACATGGCAATGTTGGGCAAGCAGCGGCATTACCTCTGCCCAGGAGAGCATTGCAGAGTCTAGCCCTGCGCCGTGCAGCAGCATTACCGTAGTGCTGCCTTCCCCCGCTTCATACAGGTGCACCTGCCCCAGTGTTGTATGTATCTGCTGTTCTCTCATGCATTTCCACGCCCTTCTCTTTTTATAAGGCCTTTGCGCTGTAGATAGCAACACAGCGCTTCTACACATTTATCGTCGAACTGCACACCGGCGCAGCGTCTGAGTTCTACTGCTGCTTCGGTGGGGGTTTTACCTTTGTTATAAGGCCGCACGGTGACCATGGCATCGTAAGAGTCCGCCACCGCAATGATGGCCGCAGCAGGATGAATTTGTGTTGCGGTAAGCCCCGCCGGGTAACCTTTGCCATCCGGCCTTTCGTGGTGCTCTTTTACAATGCGTGCAATTTCATCCCCAAACACGGGGCGAACCATTTCTGCTGAAATCGCAGCATGTTCCTTCATCATTTCGTATTCTTTTTCATCCAGCCTGGCCGGTTTAATTAGTATCTCTTTCGGCACCTTGCATTTGCCCACGTCGTGGAAGCGAGCTGCAAAAAACAAATCATGCAAACCGCTGGCTGGGTAGTTCATCTCTCGTGCAATCCGCATGGCAAGGTTTCGCACCCTGTCGCAGTGCATGCGTGTGTCTCCGTCTATTTCTTGCAGCGCTTCCATTACATCCAAAAGCGCCCGGTTGGTTTCGGCATCCTGCTCAAATCGGCTTTCGTTGCTAAATAGAATCATCTGCAACGGATCCAGTACGTGAAACGGCAGCAATGTTTCGTTTTCGGTAAAATAAAAAACGTCTCCCGGGCCGAGCGTAATTTCCGTCTCTCCTTGCGGTAACAGCCTAATACGGCCAGATAAAATATAATACGCCTCAGTTTCACCCGGGCATTCCAACTCTTGAAAACCACCCTCAACCCCTTGCGGCATAGAATAAAACACCATTTCCATACCCTGCACACTAATCATTTGGCGTGCACAATTACCCTGTTCAATGCTATGGGTATGGGCTAGATAATCTCCATTGAGCCTTATGGTAAGTCCTTTCATGGTGCAACCTCTTCTTTGCTATTGGCGTTATTTTTATAGGTGCTGTGGTTTTAATTTCTAATAATGAAACCGCATTTCGTCTTTTTTCGGGTGATACCCTGTTTTTTCTATGATTTTATATTACCATATTTTACCTAATATTTTAATATAAATTGCAAGATAATAATACTGATTTATTTTATCTGCTTATTATTTAGGTGGATAAAAAAAGCCTTGGCAATTTTGATGCCAAGGCTTTTCATTAGAGCACTTTCGATAGAAAATCCTTCAAACGCGGATTTTCCGGATTTATAAAAAACTCTGAAGATGGCTTATCTTCACCAATTTTTCCGTCGCTGATGAAGATAACCCTGTCGGCAACTTCTCGGGCAAAACCCATCTCGTGGGTAACCACCACCATCGTCATGCCGCTTTCGGCAAGGCCGCGCATAACCTCAAGCACTTCGCCGACCATCTCGGGGTCCAGCGCACTTGTAGGCTCGTCAAACAGCATAACGTCCGGGTTCATTGCCAGTGCACGCACAATTGCAACGCGCTGTTTTTGCCCGCCGGAAAGCTGGCTTGGATACGAAGTCGCCTTTTCTTCCAAGCCTACTTTGGCCAGCAGCTCATGGGCAAGCTGTTCTGCTTGTGCTTTCGACATTTTTTTAATTTTGATGGGTGCTGCTGTGATATTGTCCAGCACTGTCATGTTATTAAACAGGTTAAACTGTTGAAACACCATACCGATTTTCTGCCGGTGCTGGTTGATGTCTGTCTTTTTGTCACAGATATTCACGCCCTCAAAGACAATTTCGCCTTCGCTCGGGATTTCGAGCAGGTTCATGCAGCGCAAAAAGGTACTTTTGCCAGAGCCGGACGGGCCGATAACTGCTACAACTTCACCTTTATGGATTTCGGTATCGATGCCGTTTAACACAGTCAGCTTACCGAAGTTTTTTACGAGTCCGCGGACTTCAATCAGGCTATTTGTTTCCATTTGCCATTTTCCTTTCTGCGAACGCAATCAATCTCGAGGTAGAGAAGGTCAAAATGAAGTAGATGATAGCCGCAATGGCCAGCGATTCCAGCTGAATGTATGTGATAGCGATAACATCGTTGGTGCGGAACATCAGGTCTGCAATGCCGATAACCGAAACAATCGAGGATTCTTTGATAACCGTGACAAACTCGTTGCCAAGCGCAGGCAGAATGTTTTTGATTGCCTGCGGCAGAATCACCATCTTCATCGTCTGCGACTGCTTAAAGCCCAGCGAGCGCGCCGCTTCCATTTGGCCACGGTCTACCGATTGGATGCCGGAACGAATAATTTCAGCCACATATGCGCAGCTGTTGAGGCTCATTGCAAAGATGCCGGCTGCAAAGCGCGGAAAGTTTGGAATAAAGCCAATGTCAGGGATCTGGATACCTGTCATCGGCAGGCCGTAGAAGATAAACATAAGCTGAATCATCAATGGTGTACCGCGGATAAACTCTATGTAGGCGGTTGCCACCCAGCGCAGCGGCTTTACGTTGCTCATGCGCATTACAGCGACCAACGTACCAAGCACAGTGCCGAACAACACTGCGAAAAACGCAATGATAAGTGTATTCTGCACACCTTCTAAAAAGAAGCTTTGGTACCGCGACAGCAGCTTCGCCATGCGGTCAAAAAATACAAAATCCATATTTTTCCTTTCTGCCGGTTTGGCGAAAACGCGCCTACCGCTTTAGACAAGCCAATCCTTGCACACTTTCGTGTGCAAGGATGAGCTTAGTGACTGTTTTATTTTAAGGTTAAATACCCAGGGTTTTGGAAAGAGCGACTGCATCGTTGTAAGCGGTTTCGAAAGAGCCGTCTGCGACCACTTTGTCAATAACTTTGTTTACAACTTCTGCGAGGTCATCGCTGCCTTTGGCCATAACGGCTGCTTTGCCGAAGTTGGCTTCTGCCGGGTCAAACTTAAAGCTTGCAACAGCGATTTTATCGTTGGTGGAGATAAGGCCCTCGCCCACTGCGCCGTCTACTACAAGGCCTGCAATGTTGCCGTTGGCAACTTCAAGGGCGAGTGCGGGATATTTTGCAAGCTCAAACAGCTCAGAATCGGGCAGAGCAGATTTGATGAGCAAAGACTGGACAGTGCCTTTCTGTGCGCCAATTTTCTGGCCTGCAAGAGACTCTTTGGTGGTGTAGGTATCTTCTTTGCCTTTCTGGACAATGAGCATCTGCTCGTCGCGCTGGTACACATTAGAGAAATCAATCTCTTCTGCACGCTCCGGGGTAACAGTGAAAGCTGCAATGCCGATATCCACTTGGCCGGATTTGACTGCCGGAATGATACCGTCGAAAGCCATGTCTGTAACTTCCAGTTTTACACCAAGTTCGTCAGCAATCTGTTGAGCGAGCCAGATGTCGCAGCCGGCGAACTGTGCTTTTTCATCTTTAAATTCAAACGGTGCATACTGGGCCTCGGTGCCGACAACCAGTTTGCCTTTTGCTTTAATTTTTTCTACCAGGCTTTCTTCTGCCGAAGCAGCAGCGCTGGAAGCGGATGTGCTGGAAGCGGGTGCAGAAGCTGCCGGAGCGCTGGATGCAGAACGCCGCAAGCGACGAGGGAAAGCGCCATTGCCATTGCAAGGGCTGCGGTAAGTAATTTTTTCATAACAGTTCCTCCTGTGATGCTTGTTTGTATCTTTATCTCTTGTGTATTATTATACACTTCTTTAAAAGTTTGTAAAGCATTTTATGAAAAAATATACATATTTGTGATTCTGTACAAAACCTTGCGCTCTCGCCCTGGTCGACACCGTCAAAACGCAAGCTTTGCTAACCGGTCAAACGCTTTTTCCAGCGTTGCAGTGCCGGTGGTACAAGCAATACGGACATAGCCTTCTCCCGCTTTACCAAAGGCATTTCCCGGAATCATCGCCACATGCGCTTCTTCCATTGCGCGGGCACAAAACTCAGCGGAGGTCAGCCCTGTCTTTTTGATGTTCATAAACAGGTAAAAGGTACCGCGCGGAGCCAATACCGAAGCATATGGCAGTTGGTTAATACGTTTTGCTGCATAATATACACGGTTTTTATACTCTTCAGTGTATATTTTCTTTAATTCTTTATGCAGTCCCAATGCATGCAGTGCAGCACGCTGCGAAACAGAGGGTGCTGCGTAGACCATATTTTCGTTGATGCTCTTCATCGTTGCTGTGAGGTGCGGCTCGGCCACAATATAGCCGATGCGCCAACCCGTCATCATGTAATTTTTCGAAAAGCTATTGAGCGTGACGGTGCGCTCGGCCATGCCGGGCAATGAACGAAACGGCACAAAAGGCATTTCGTACATGTAATCGGTGTAAATTTCATCGCAGATTACTATCAGGTCAAACTCGTTTGCTATGCTTGCAATCATCTGGTAGCATTCCATATCGTAAGCGGCACCGGTGGGGTTGCAGGGGTTATTAAGGATGAGTGCCTTGGTTTTCGGCGTAATGGCCGCACGCAAGCGATCCTCGCGGATTTCAAATCCATCTTCTTCGCTGGTTTCCACCTCTACCGCACAGCCCAGTGCAAGCTCTACCTGCTGCTTGTAGGGTGTGAAGTAGGGTGAAAACAAAATCACCTCGTCCTCCGGGTCAAGAATCGTCATCAACACCAGCTCCATGCCCATGCAGCTGGAAGTGGTGACAAAAATTTGATTTTTCGCGAGATTCATCTCATATTCAGCCCGGTAAAAATTCTGGATTGCTTCAATCAATTCCGGATCGCCCTGCGGGTTGGTATATTTGGTGTGGCCTGCCAGCGCATCTTCCATCGCGGCATGAATAATGCGCTCGTCTGTGATAAAATCCGTATCACCAATGGATAAGTTGATGAGATCATCATACCGCTCCGAGGCATCTGCCGCTGTCTGCATCGGGGTGGCGCCGCTCTGCCAAAAACGCTTTGCTATCTGTTTGTGCTTCATAAAAATCTCTTTTCTGCCCGGCATGGCTCTTATTTGCATGCCTTTGGCCAAATTCGTATTTTACAATCGATTAAGCGCGAGAGGCCAGCTTTGGGATTACCGTAGAGCCGTTAGGAATCACGTAAATGCTCTTGCCGTCCAAATCCAGCGCTGCCATAAGGTCTTCGGTGTTGTCGTAAGCAGTCATGCCCATCGCCGCAACATCCTGCTTTGCAATATCTGAAAGCATGACAATACGATAACGCTGAGCTTGCTCGCAGTTTAGATAAAAGATATAACCGGGGATGGTAAAGCGCTCACGCAGCGTAGCATCCAGTGTGCCCTCTTTCAGCGGCTTCAGCCAGTCAAAATACTCGGCTGCACCACCGCCTTCACAGCACTGCATCAGCAGCACCAATGTGCCACCAGGTTTCAGTGCGGATTCCACATTGTCGATTACCTTGCTGCCCTGATAGAGAGACATATCTTTTGGGTAGCCGCCGCAGCTGGTGATAACCACATCTGCTTTTTCAGCAATCGGCACCTCGTAAATACGCTCTGCGGCATCGCAGGCCCGTTGCCATGCGTGCAGCCAGTGGCCCGAAAAAAGATAAGCCAGCTTCATTTCTGCATTCATCACCAGGTTGATGATGAAAAGTTCCGGCACCATTGCCGCTGCTTCGCACATATCCTCATTAAGAGGATTGCCCGGCAATACGCCTACGCCAATCAGCGGGTTCGAGCGCGGTGCAAGCGGGTCCAACGAATGGGCATGATTCTGGCGAATCGCTTCCATCGAAGCAACGCCCGGCAGGATACTTTTGCGTCCGCCACCAAAACCTGCCATGACATGCTGCGTTGCCGCCCCTACACAGATAACTTTGCGGGTGGCAACATACGGGTTGATGGAAACCCGGGTGCCGCGCGAAGTAGTACCGAGATAAACAAGGTCTTCGGCAAGGCAATCATGGTTGACAACCTGTACTCTATCATAGATTTCAGCGGTGACTAGCTGGCGAAGCTCTTCCTCGGGGCCACCGATGTGCGTACCATTCGCGATAACAATGACGATATCTTCATCAGGCACGCCGCATTCTTCATTTAAATAAGTAATGAGATGCGGTATCACAAGGTCTTGCCGCATCCAAAAACGAGACATATCGCTAACGACAAGCGCGAGCTTGTCTCCTTTTTTTGCATACCCCCGAAGCGGCGGTGCGTCGATGGCGTTGTTAAGAGAAGCATAAAGTGCCTTTTTAATATCTTCAATGGGAGGAATCTCATTCCCGTTTAGCTCCGCAAGGACGCCAGCTTCTTCCAGCGGAAGCTCTACTGCTCCGCGGCCATATTCAAAGTGATAGTTTTTCAATCTTTTCCATGCCTTTCTTTGCTACGCCTTTATTTTACCTGCGCGTATTATAGATGTTTGTTTTATACATTATATTAGCGCAATTATGTATATAATGCAAGTATATACAACAATTCTTAGATTTTCAATTACCCACAAGTTAATTTTCGCAAAAATAAAGCAAAAACAGGGCTTCGCCCTTTCGTCTTAAAGTACAAAAAGAGAAGTCCTGTTTTATAAAATCAAACCAAAGCTATTTTGTTCGGTCAGCGGTAAAGCCTTTCGCAACCACTTCTACCGTTGTGATGTGGTAACGCTCAAACAAAGCAGCATGCGCAAGGGTCAATATCTCGCCGCTGACCGCAATTGGCACCGCAGGCGGGCAGGGAACTGTGGGGCTGCCGCAAATGCGGCCAACCGCCTGCTGTACCGGCAGCTGCTCATGTGGGGCAAAAACAGCCTCGCGCAGCGTCATGCAGCAATTGGCAGGCGCAAAATCAAATGCAATCGGCGCCCGCACCGGTTTTGCTTTGAGTATCGCAAGTGCCTTTTCTATACGGGTAAAATCAAGCTCCGTATTGTATGGCGTTGCCATCAGCACCAGCTGGTCTTCATCGGCAAATTCGCATTCCACCGCTCCTGCACGCAGCAAATCTGCAAGCTCATAGCCGGTATATCCCATCTGCGCTGCGTCCACAACCAGTTTCAGCGGCTCCGTTTGGCGCACGGCACAGCCTGTCTTTTGCAGTTGTTCGCACAGCCCTGCCAGACGGTCTGCGCAGCGTTGCAGACGCTCAGGGTAATCCTGCGCCAAAGCACGATTACAAAGGTCAAGCGACTGCAAAATGAGATAAGAGGGGCTGGTAGAGCCGAACAGCGCCAACGCGCTGCGTGCCTCTGCCACCCATTCCGGGCAGGTGTGCCCAATCTGCAAATAGGCGCCTCCCGTCAATACGGGCAGCGTTTTGTGCCCCGAATCGCAGCACGCCGCTGCGCCGAGGTCGATAGGATGTGCAGACTGCGGCAAAAACTTGAGGTAAGCCCCATGTGCATTGTCCACCAAAAGTGGCACGTCGTACGCCGCACACACTTTGGCAAGACCAGCAATGTCTTGCTGCTGGCCGAGGTAATCGGGGGAAGTCACATAGACAGCCGCTGGGCGGGTCTGTTCTTCTGCCAGTGCTGCTTTTAGCCCGGCCGGGGTAATGGGGCAGCTGCAAAGGCCGCCAGGAGTTGACGGGTATAGCCAGCGGACCTCGGCATCCAGCAACGCACAGGCATAAATAAAGGTTTTGTGCACATTGCGTGCCGCTAAAATGCGCGGCGCATCTCCTCTGCGCGCCGCACGGCTAACAGCAAGCGAAAGCATTGCGCGAATGCACTGAGAAGAGCCTTCTGTAGAATAAAAGGTGTGCGCCGTACCAAACAGTGCCGTTGCATTGCGCTCGCTTTCGGCAATAATACCGTCAGCCTCGTAAAGTGCATCTGCACCCCTAATTTCAGTGATATCCCACGGCTCGCAGCCCAGCTGTACCGCACCCTTATGGCCCGGCATATGCAGGCGGGAAGTTTCCGCTTTCTGATAGCGCTGCACAAAATCCCAGATTGGTGTCGTCATTGCCTAGACTTCACTTTCTGCCACTTTCATCATGATGGCGCATTCCATGCGTTTTTTAAACAGCTCACAGCCGTACTCATAGATGCCCGTAATGCTGCCTGTTGCGTGATAAGCGTTGGCGGCACAGCCACCAGAGCAGTAAAGTTTTGCCCAGCAATCTTTGCACTCGGGTCGTGCATAGGCATTGCACTGTTTAAACTCATCGCGCACCGCGGTATTGGTAACGCCATCCCAAATGTTGCCCATGCTGTATTTTTCATCGCCAACAAACTGGTGGCAGGGGTAAAGCTCGCCCCAGGGGGTAACGGCCATATATTCGGTACCGGAGCCACAGCCAGAAATGCGTTTGTAAATGCAAGGGCCGTGGGTAAGGTCGATCATGTAATGATAAAAAGTAAAGCCGTGGCCCTCTTTTTTGCGTTTCAGCATTTCAGTCGCAAGCAGCTCATACTGGCGAAACAGCTCCGGCAAATCTTCCTCTGTCAGTGCATACGGGTCTTCGGGAGCACAAACAACCGGCTCCATGCTCAGCTCGGTAAAGCCCATATCGGCCATGTGGAAAATGTCGTTCGTAAAATCCACATTGGCGTGGGTAAATGTGCCGCGCATATAGTAGCCTTTGCCGCCGCGGCTTTCCACCAGCTTTTTAAACTTGGGCACAATGGTGTCATAGCTGCCTTCGCCAGCGTAGTTCACACGCAGGCGGTCATGTACTTCTTTGCGTCCGTCAAGGCTCAACACTACGTTGTGCATCTCTTTGTTCGCAAATTCAATCACATCGTCATCAATCAGAACACCATTGGTGGTAAGGGTAAAGCGGAATTTCTTGTGATGAATCGGTTCCTGCTCACGGGCATAAGCCACCAGCTGTTTTACTACGTCCCAGTTCATCAGCGGTTCGCCGCCGAAGAAATCCACCTCAAGATTGGTACGGGTGCCGGAATGAGCGATCAGAAAATCAAGCGCCTGCTTGCCAACTTCAAAACTCATCAGTGCACGGTCGCCCTGATATTTGCCCTGGCTGGCAAAGCAGTACGAGCAGTTGAGGTTGCAGGTGTGGGCCACGTGCAGGCAAAGGGCCTTCACGACCTCATTTTTATTTTTAAAGTCAAACGCGAGGTCGGCATAAGTATCCTCGGTGAACAGTTTTTTGTTATTTTTCAGTGTTTCAATGTCTTCATAGCAGGCGGCAAGCTCTTCGCGGGTGACGTCAGCGCGGTCTGCATATTTCTGAAGCATCGCTGCAACAATTTCCTCACGCGGGGTGGTGCTGTAAAGAGCAATCATGTCATAAGCCACTTCGTCCACCACGTGAACAGCGCCGCTGCAGGTATCGAGAACGATATTATATCCATTGAGTTGATATTGATGAACCATCTTTGTTTCCTCGTTTCTTATAAAAAAGCGCAAAACTGCGGGGCTTGCAGCGCTGCGCCCATATAAACTGTAAGGGGACGAAAACCCCTGCACAGAAAAACTGCCGCCTCAGTGTAAGGCGGCAGTTCGTTCCAAAAATCTTACTTGTTGTTTTCGCACTCCTGGTTAGCCACGCCGCAGGAAGTTTTGCAAGCAGACTGGCAGGAAGTCTGGCACTCGCCGCAGCCGCCGGTTTTTGCGCTCTCGCAGAGGTTGCGGGTTTCGATCGTTTTGATTCTTTCCATGATGATATCTCCCATCTTTTTTGCTCTTGCGCTGCGCTGTTGATAGGCCAAACTACTTTCATTTATAGTAAGCCTGTTTCACTTTGCACGCTAAAATTCATATTTTTAAATGTAACATATTCCCCCTTTTCTGTCAAGGTGTGCGGGGGCGAAAACGCAGCGCGCAGAGTCTTTTGAAAAAGTTTATGCAGGCAGTTGACAAATTATCGCTTGCCCGCTAGAATTAGTTAAGCAATTTTAATTAAATTTGATTAACTAATCGGAAGGACTGTATATGGATTTACAAGAAACGCTAAATCGCTACTTTTACAACCAAACAATTAACGAGCTGCGGCTGATGAACGAATCTGCTTCTGATTTGAATATCTCTTATAACAGCCTGCTCTATCTTGATATTATCTCTTGCATGCCGCAATGCACCGTGAGTGCTCTCGCGTCGGCGCTGCACGTTTCAAAGTCTGCTGTTACAATGAAGGTCGGTGAGCTCGCAGCGCAAGGGTTAATTGTCAAAACACAAAGCAGCGAGGATAAGCGGATTTTTCATTTAACCTTAAGCCCTGAGGCTGAAGAGATTTATAAGTTTTACGATGCTGTTTTGTACCGCGCTGTGCAAAAGGCGCAAAGCACCTACACCCCGGCAGAATTGGATACGTTTTGCCGCATTTTAAACGACATTGGCGCAGCCTACATTGAAAAAACAGCTTCGTCACAGCATCTCGCGCCCTAAGTTTCAAGCACTTTTCGAAAGGATTTTTATTTTATGCAAAACAAACTTGGGCAGGATTTTACCCTGCCCCGACTGCTACGTTTTACCGCGCCTTCTGCGTTAATGCTGATGTTTATGGCGCTTTACCAGATGGTGGACGGCATCTTCGTTTCCAACTTTGTCGGCGAAAACGCACTTTCGGCGTTGAATATCGCCTACCCAGTCCCCAGTGTGCTGATTGCAGTTTCCGTCATGCTCTCCACTGGCGGCAGCGCACTGGTTGCCCGTACCATGGGCGAGAAAAAGCCCCAACAGGCAAAACAAGACTTTTCACTCATCGTTGTAACCGGTGTAATCATCGGCATTCTTTTTGCGGTTGCCGGGCTATGCTTTCTCCCCTCTCTGGTGTGCGCCCTCGGCGCAACCGACCTGCTGTATGAGGACTGCTATAATTACCTGTTTCCACTTATCGTCTCTGCACCGGCGGCAATGCTGCAAATGCAGTTTCAGGGCTTTTTGGTCACCGCAGGCAAACCGCATCTCGGCTTGGCACTCACGGTCATTGGCGGCGTCATCAACCTGCTGCTCGACTATCTGTTTATCGTAGAGCTGAAAATGGGCGTTACAGGTGCAGCGCTCGGTACCGCTGCCGGATACATTGTGCCGGCAATAATCGGCCTTTGCTACTTCGCCTTTGTTAGAAAAGGCTCACTTTGCCTTGTTCGCCCGAAATTCCGACCCGCAGCCTTGGGCGAAGCCTGCTTTAACGGCTCTTCCGAAATGGTCACCAATCTCGCGGTTGCTATTACAACGCTGATGTTTAACAAAATCATGCTCGCCTACCAAGGTGAAAACGGTGTTGCAGCCATTACCATCGTGCTTTATGCGCAATTTCTGCTAACGGCAATTTTCATCGGTTTTTCCAGCGGGGTGGCCCCTCTTTTTAGCTATAATCACGGCAATAAAAACTATGTGCAGATTCAAAAGTTGTTCCGCAGCAGTTTGTGGCTTATCGGCACTTTTTCAGTGCTGATGTTTGCCGTCGCATTTGTGTTTGCGGTGCCGATTATTTCTGTTTTCACAAGGCCGGACAGCGCAGTTTTTGCGTTAACGGTGCGTGGCTTCCACCTGTTTGCTTTTAGCTATTTAATTACCGGCTTTAATATTTTCGCTTCCAGCCTTTTCACCGCTTTTTCCAACGGCAAAGCATCGGCGTTTCTATCCTTTTTACGCACCTTCTTATTCCTGATTGCCAGCCTTCTTTTGCTGCCGCGTCTGCTTGGTGCTGACGGCATCTGGCTTTCGGTTCCGCTGGCAGAGCTGCTTTCTCTGGTGGTTGCCGTGTGGCTGGTTATAGCAAATCGCGACTATTATCAATACTATTAAAAAAGAGGGTTTAATATGGGCTTGCTGCTAAAACCTGTTACGCGAGCTAACCGTGCCGCCGTACTTGCTCTGCGGATTCAAAAGTCACAAGAGGGCTTTGTGGAAACACCCGCCCGCTGCCTCAAAGAAGCTTTTTGGTGCCGCTTGTGGCACCCGGTAGGCATCTATAATGCAGAAACACTAATTGGCTTTGCAATGTATGGGCGCTTTCCTTGGGAGGGCTCTCGCGGGCGTGTTTGGCTTGACCGTTTTCTCATTGACGAAAAACATCAGGGCTGCGGGTATGGCAAACAGGCCTTACACTTACTGGTAGCTACGCTTTTCGGCACCTACCGCTGCGATGAGATTTTTCTGAGCATCTATGAAACTAACCAACTTGCCGCGCACCTTTATGCCGAATTTGGTTTTGCCTATAATGGCGAACTGGATCTCCACAAAGAAAAAATTATGGTGCTGCAAAAAGAAACCTATCTTTCACGTTTTGGCCCACTGTAATTTAAGCGGCTGATAACCGGCAGCTCTTATAATACAATATATAAATAAAAAAAGAGGCATCTGTTTACGATGCCTCTTTTTTATTCTAGCCATACAGCTCTCGCCCATAGTTCTGATTTATTTACCGCGCAAACTCTGCGTAAATAGCACGAATAGCTTCTTCCATGCGCGTGTCTTCTACCCCTACCCAGGTGCTCAACTCTCCGCTGCCCTGGTTTAGCATCACAACCGGAATATCCTGCTGGCGCAGTGCGGTGTAGATGCGAGTAAGGGTGGCGCGGTTGTGGATAATACCATAGCCAACCAGCACAATGCCTGCAAGCTGGCGCTCAATGGTAAGCGAATGTAATATACCGAGCTGCTCAATTTCCTTTACCAGTTGGGTGCGCACTGCATCCAGCTGACGCGTTTCTGCCATTAAGCAGATGTTATTGATGCCGGAGGGCAGATATTGAAAGTTGAGCCCGCAGTTTTTGGCAGCCTGTAATACGCCTTGGGCAAAGGTTTCGCTACGGTCGGGCAGTTCTTTTTCTGCCACCAGCAAACTAAAGCCTTTTTTGCCTGCAATGCCTGCAAAAATCGCAAAATCTTCGCGTTGCACCGCGGTGCAGGTAATCATGGTGCCGGGGTGCTCGGGGCAATTGGTGTTGCGGATATTGGTCGGGATGCCTGCCCGGCTCACCGGATGTACGCTGTCTTCATGCAGCACCGTAGCGCCTGCACGGCTCAGCTCGTGCATTTCGTGATAAGTGATATGGCTGATGGGACGCGGATTGGGAACAATGCGCGGGTCAGCCATCAAAAAGCCCGAAACATCGGTCCAGTTTTCGTACAGCTCTGCATGTGCGGCACGGGCGGCAATTGCGCCGGTAATGTCGCTGCCCCCGCGGGAGAATACGCGCACAGCCCCTTCCGGTGTGCTGCCGTAAAAGCCGGGCAAGACCACATGCTCATGCGCAGCAAACTGTTTTGCCAGCATTGTGTTGGTTTTTTCGGCATCAAGGCTGCCGTTTGCATCAAAAAAGATAACATCAGCAGCGTCGAGAAAGTCATAGCCGAGGTAATCGGCCAGCAGCAAGCCGTTCAGGTATTCCCCCCGGCTGGCGCAGTAGTCCGCCGAGGCACCCGCCTTGATGTTGGCTGCAATCTCATCTAAATAAGGCACAAGGTCAATCGAAAGGCCCAAGGCTTTCGCAATTTCAGTATACCGTTTGCCGATACGTGCAAAGGTTGCCTCAAACGATTCCCCTGCCGCCTGCTCGGCGTGGCAGCGATACAAAAGGTCGGTTACTTTATCGTCTTCATCGAAGCGGCGACCCGGCGCGCTTGGCACGATGACCGTACGGCGGCTATCCAGTCCGATGATATTTCGCACTTTTTCAAACTGTGCTGCGTCTGCCAGCGAGCTGCCGCCGAATTTTGCTACGATCATCTTAAAATCTCCCTTACCGGCAGCAGAGCGGCCAGTAACACCTGCCCGCTCTGCCCCGTTTTATTCAATCAAAACACACCGCAGCTTTGTTAAGAAAGCCGCCCTTTAAAATCCTGATACCCGAAGCGGCGCACAGTTTCGATGCTGCCGTCGCAGTGCTGCAATGCAATGGAGGGCAAACACATACCGTTAAAGGTATTGTTTTTCACCATCGAATAAATTGCCATGTCTTCGAAAATCAGTTTATCCCCCACCGCAAGCGGCGCATCAAACGAGTAGTCGCCAATTACGTCGCCCGCAAGGCAGGTGGCCCCCGCTAATCGGTAGGTATGGGCCTTTTCGCCCGGTTTTCCACTGTGATACAGCGGCGGGCGGTAAGGCATTTCAATTACATCCGGCATGTGGCAGGCCGCAGAAGCGTCCAGCAGCGCAATATCAATGCCATTGTGCACAATGTCCAGTACCGAAGCCACCAGATAACCCGCATTCAGCGCCACCGCCTCACCGGGTTCAAGGTAAACTTCTACGCCGTACTTTTCTTTAAAGCGACGCACACAGGCAATCAGCGCTTCACGGTCGTAATCGGCACGGGTAATGTGGTGTCCGCCGCCGAAATTGACCCACTTCATCTGGGGCAAAAATGCTCCAAACTTCTCTTCCACCGCAGCCAGTGTTTCAATCAATGCATCACTGTTCTGCTCGCAGAGGGTGTGAAAGTGCAGCCCTTCGATACCGGCTAAGAGCTCGGGACGAAAGTTTTCGCGGGTTACACCGAGCCGCGAGCCCTCGGCGCAGGGGTCATAGATGCCATGCTCCTGTGTCGAGTGCTGCGGGTTGATACGGATGCCGCAGCTTTTGCCGGCTGCGAGGGCTTTTTCTCGATATTTCTGCCACTGTGCAAATGAGTTAAAGCTAATATGGTCGCAAATTTGAAGCACTTCGTCAAACTCATGCTCGAGATAAGCAGCAGAGAAGATGTGCGTTTCGCCGCCCATCTCTTCAAAACCCAGCTTTGCTTCAAACAAACCGCTGGCGGTGGTACCCGCAAGGTATTTGCCGATGAGCGGATAAACCGCAAACATCGAAAAGGCCTTTTGTGCAAGCAAAATTTTACAGCCTGCTTTTTCTGCTACATCGCGCAGCAGAGCCAGGTTTTCGGTAAGCCGCGCCTCATCCACTACATAGCAGGGCGTGGCAACCTCGTATAAGCTTTTTTCCATTAGTCCACCAGTGTCGGGTTGAAATCCTCTTCCCAAGGCAGGCCCCATTCGTTGAGTGCGGCCATAAACGGATCCGGATCAAACTCTTCGATGTTCCATACACCGGGTTTATTCCAGGTGCCGTTCATCACCAGCATTGCGCCAATCATGGCCGGCACACCTGTGGTGTAAGAAATTGCCTGGCTACCCACTTCTTTATAGCATTCCTGATGGTCGCAGACGTTGTAGAGGTAATAGGTTTTCTCTTTGCCGTCCTTCACGCCCTGAAAGATGCAGCCGATGTTGGTTTTGCCCACAGTGCGGGGGCCAAGGCTTGCGGGGTCCGGCAGTACTGCTTTGAGGAATTGCAGCGGAACAATCTGTTTTCCCTCGTACTCAATCGGCTCAATCGAAGTCATGCCGACATTTTCGAGGCATTTGAGATGGGTCAGGTAGCTCTGCCCGAAGGTCATGAAAAAGCGGATACGCTTGATGCCTTTGAGGTTTTGGCCAAGGCTTTCCAGCTCTTCGTGGTGCAGCAGGTACATATCTTTTTTGCCTACCTCGGCAAAGTCGTACTCGCGCTTAATCTCCATGGGTTCGGTTTCTACCCACTCGCCGTTCTCCCAATAGCTGCCGTTTGCAGAAACTTCACGGATATTAATCTCCGGGTTAAAGTTGGTCGCAAACGGGTAGCCGTGGTCGCCGCCATTGCAATCGAGGATATCAAGATAGTGAATCTCATCGAACTGGTGTTTTTGTGCATACGCCGCAAAAACGCCGGTCACGCCCGGGTCAAAGCCGCTGCCAAGCAGTGCGCAGATGCCTGCTTCTTTGAATTTCTCGCGGTATGCCCACTGCCATTTGTACTCAAACTTAGCAGTGTCCAGCGGCTCGTAGTTGGCGGTATCGATATAGTGGGTTTTGGTAGCAAGGCAGGCGTCCATAATGGTGAGGTCCTGATACGGCAGCGCGAGATTCAGCACTACATCGGGATTGAATTCGTTGATCAGTGCAATCAGCTCTTCCACATTATCCGCATCCACTTTTGCTGTGTGGATTTTTGTTTTGGTGGTGCCCTGCAGCTTTTCTTTCAGCGCGTCGCATTTGGATTTGGTGCGGCTCGCAATCATAATCTCTTCAAATACGCTGCTGTTCTGGCAGCATTTGTGGATGGCAACACTGGCGACACCGCCGCAGCCGATAATCATACATTTTCCCATAGTTTACGCTCCTTTATTTGCAATTTGCAGTAAAATCTCTCGGGTGATTTTGCAAGCGACTGCCGTAGAGGCACCGCTTTGGTCATAATGGGGAGAAAGCTCGTTAATGTCGCAGCCGACAATGTTCAGCCGGTGCAGCTGCAGCACAGCGTCGAGCAGTTCTTTAAAAGTGATGCCGCCAGCCTCCGGCGTGCCGGTACCGCAGAAAATCGAGGGGTCCAGCACATCAAGATCCAGCGAAAAATAAACCGGTTTGCCCTTCAGCGCGGCTACCGTCTGCTCAAAACCGTTCAGGTCAAATTTATGCAGGTCGGTATGCTGTTGTGCAAACTCAAACTCGTATTTTTCTCCGCTGCGAATACCAAACTGGTGCAGCCTGCCATCGCCTATCAGATTCCACACCTGTTTCATCACGGTGGAATGGGACAACTGCTCGCCGAGGTAATCTGTGCGCAGGTCGGTGTGTGCATCAAAGTGAATGACATGCAAATCCGGGTATTGCTCTGCCACTGCGCGCACCGTGCCGAGGGTGACCAGATGCTCGCCGCCCAGCATCACCGGGCATTTGCCGTCACGCAAAAGCTGTGCTGTGTAATCCCGGGTAAGTTCCAGCACCTTGTCGGTATTGCCAAACGGCAGCTCTAAATCACCGCCGTCAAAAATGCTGCAATCCACAAGGTCGCGGTCGCTATACGGCGAATAGGTTTCGATGCCGAAGGATTCTCCACGAATGGCTGCCGGGCCAAAGCGTGTGCCGGGCCTAAAAGAGGTTGTGCCATCAAACGGCACGCCAAACAGTACGGTATCCGCTTCGCTGTAATCTGCCTCGCAGGCAAGGAAGGTGTGGAC
>OBXZ01000790.1_pt1 | contig 22192 bp, 15 predicted proteins | sample 1538171 | NCBI WGS metagenome assembly OBXZ01 (sample SAMEA2580161, study PRJEB22360) | human gut metagenome | biome: human gut; feature: human-associated habitat; material: faeces | place: Denmark | collected 2008/2010
CCCCGTCCAGAGCGTTACACCCGTTGTGTCAGCGAGAATAAAGCCGATCGGCTGTGGCGGCGCTACGAAGATGCCCGCCGAGAATCCGTTGCCTTGCGCTTGGAGCAGACCAACATGCGCACCGTAGAAAAAGGTGATCGTCTGCGCGAGTTTGACCGTGTACGCACCAGTGATGTTGCTTCGTTCAACGAAAAGAGCGGCGCGCTGAAATTCCGTAAAAACGGCATTTATCGGCTTACCGCCATTGCGGGTGCCGAGCACCCGGAGCAGGATGGCGACCGCCTGCGCGTTGCGCTGTGGTGCCTGAATGAGAACTGCCTGGTAGAACGGCTTGCTTTTAAACCGGCAGGAGATGTCGAGTATCAGCTGGATGCGAGAGTCATCTTTGAAGTAACTGATAAGATGTTTGCATTCGTGCTTAAAAATGCTTCTACCGATACCTTGAACGCGAAAGCCAGTTTTCTCGTAGAAAAACTCAAATAAGAAAAAAGCCCCGGCAGAACACGCTGCCGGGGACTTTTTATGCTTCCGCGTCGTAAATGCCGTGCACTTTAAACAGCGTAAGAATATTTGAGGTATTTAGCTTTTTCACAATCAGCTCTTTAAATTTTACAGAGTGGGTCTTGTTTTCATACCGCATTTTTTCCAATTGGCTGGCAACCTGCACTTGCTCTTGCGCGAGCAGTTCGCAAAGGTCTTCTACACGCCCCAGTTGTTCAATCGCTTCCGCGGTATCGGCAACGGTGTAACTGCCGTCGGCCTGTTTCACAGTGTATCTGGACATAAGATCTCCTTGCAATCAACAATAAAGCAATAAAAGAGTATACAAAAGGCACCGTTTTAGGGACGGTGCCTTTTGCTTCATTTAAATTACAGCAGGTGGAAAGCTACGATAAAGCCGCTGAACACGATAGAAACGGTGGAAACCAGTTTGATCAGGATGTTCAGTGCGGGGCCGGAGGTATCCTTAAACGGATCGCCAACGGTATCGCCGATAACAGCTGCTTTGTGGCAATCAGAGCCTTTGCCGCCGTGAACGCCGCTTTCGATGTATTTCTTAGCATTGTCCCATGCGCCGCCAGCGTTAGACATAAAGACTGCCATAACAAAGCCGGTAACGGTAACGCCGCCAAGCAGGCCAACTACGCCGGAAGCGCCGAGCAGAAGGCCGGTAGCGATGGGAACAACAACTGCCAGAACAGAAGGAGCGACCATCTCTTTCAGAGCGCCGCGGGTGCAAAGGTCAACGCAGGACTTGTAATCCGGGTCAGCTTTGCCCTCCATCAGGCCGGTAATCTCTTTAAACTGACGGCGAACTTCCAGCACGATGGACTGAGCGGCACGCTGTACAGCGGTCATGGTGAGCGCTGCAAACAAGAAAGTGAGCATTGCGCCGAGGAACAGACCGATGAGAACCGGGGGATTGGTCAGAGAAAGGTCGAGCACAGCGCCTTTGGACTTCACAACGTCAACATAGGAAACGAGAAGTGCAAGTGCGGTGAGTGCAGCAGAGCCGATTGCAAAGCCTTTGCCGGTTGCAGCGGTGGTGTTGCCCAGAGAGTCGAGAGCATCGGTGCGCTCGCGAACTTCTTCGCCGAGGCCGGCCATTTCAGCAATACCGCCAGCATTATCGGCAACGGGGCCGTAAGCGTCGGTTGCGAGGGTGATGCCGAGGGTGGAGAGCATGCCGACAGCAGCAATGCCGATGCCGTAAAGGCCCTGCTCAAAGCCAGCAGACATGCCGCCAGCAGCTACATAGCTGACCATAACAGCTGCGCCAACGATAAGAATCGGAGCACAGGTGGAGCGCATGCCCAGGGAAAGACCGCCGATGATGGTGGTTGCAGCGCCGGTTTCGGTAGAAGCGGCGAGCTCCTGGGTGGGCTTATAGGTGTCAGAAGTGTAGTACTCGGTAAAGTAACCGATAGCGCAGCCAGCAACGAGGCCGCAAAGAATAGCGACATAAACGCCCATGTTGCCGAGGATGAAATAGGTCAGCGGAGCAGCGATGATAGCGGAAAGTGCTGCTGCGATGTAAGTACCGGTACGCAGGGTTTTCAGCAGGCTGCGCTGGGTTGCATTTTCGCCGGTACGGATGAAGAAGGTACCGATGATAGAGCAAATAACGCCGCAAACTGCGATGCACAGGGGCAGGAACATTGCGTTCCAGCCGAGGCCGGAAGCACCGTAAGCAGTTGCGCCGAGTGCGAAAGTTGCGAGGATAGAACCAACATAGGATTCGTAAAGGTCAGCACCCATGCCAGCAACGTCGCCAACGTTGTCGCCAACGTTGTCAGCGATAACAGCGGGGTTGCGCGGGTCATCTTCAGGAATGCCAGCTTCGACTTTACCCACGAGGTCAGCGCCGACGTCTGCTGCTTTGGTAAAGATACCGCCGCCGACGCGAGCAAACAGAGCCATCGAGGAAGCGCCCATGCCAAACATAACCATGGTCTGTGCAATGGTTGCGTAGTCTGCGTGGAAGCCATACTTCAGGATGCAGAACCAGACAGAGATGTCCAGCAGGCCAAGGCCGACTACGGTAAAGCCCATAACAGCACCGGAAGAGAATGCCACGTTGAGGCCGCGGTTGAGGCTCTCGTGTGCAGCATGTGCGGTACGTGCGTTAGAAGCAGTTGCAATTTTCATGCCGACAAAGCCAGCCAGTGCCGAGAAGCAGCCACCGGTGACAAATGCGAACGGCACAAACGGGGAAACCATGCCGAAGTAGGCCAGCACTGCGAAGATAACGACCATCACTGCAAAGAATTTTGCAACGGTGGCATACTGGCGTTTCAAGTAAGCGTTTGCACCTTCGCGGATGAAGCCTGCGATTTTCTTCATCAGATCGGTGCCCTCAGAATAGCTGAGGACTTTGCGGCTCTGCATATAAGCGAAGAGCAACGCAATGGCGGAACCGGCAAGGCCGATCCACAGATAGTTTTCTACCATCATAATAAACAGTCCTTTCGATGATTCTGCTTTTGCGAAAGCCGCAAAAACAAAAAGAACTTTTAGGCGTGTTGTACCTAAAAGTTCCTGGCAACATCAAACAGAAACAAAAGAGCAAACCGCCGCCTGTGTTGACGCAGTACGGCAAAAAAGCTCCGTGTATTCCAAAAGTTGCGACAAAAAGCAAAGCGCTCTTTTTGCATTGCGAAATCCGTTCCGCATGAGGTATGCAAAAAAGACCACTTAACTTGTCACAAGACTGGGGGAATCCCTGTTTCTGTGCATATTACCAAAGATTTAGTTACATTTTCAGTATAACATATTGAAACAGAGACGTAAATACTTAAATATGCATTATGTGTTCAAAATATGAACTTTTGTAGCCTGTTAAATGGAAAAAATGCTGCAATATTTGACAATTTTTTGTCAAATATGACTGATAAAATTTTCACGATTCGGAATAGACTCTTTTTAGCTTACAAAAAAAGCTCACATTACACCAGTGCAGGCTCCTCAGATTTGCTGATGGCAATGCTCAGCACCCGGTGCCGATATTCGTTGGCGGACATTCCCTCCACCTTCTTGAAAATGCGTGAGAAGTGAGTGACATCGGCAAAGCCTACAGCCTCGCTGATTTCCCAAATCTTCATCGCAGGGTCGCGCAGCAGCTCTTTGGCATGGTGGATGCGTACCCCGTTGAGCAGGTCGGAAAAGCCCTGATTGGTATTTTTAGAGATGAGCTTAGAAAGATGCCACTGGCTGACGTAGACTTTTTCGGCCACCTCGGTGAGCGTCAGTTTTTCGGCGTAATGTTCGCCTATGTAGGCCATTGCGTTTTGCAAAATAAAATTCTGCGCCGCAGAGGGTGCCTCTTCCGGCTCCGCTGTGCCAAGGCTGCGCAGGTTTTCGGTCATGGCAGCCAGGGCTGCTTCCAGTTCGCTGAATTTGCTGGGCTTGAGCACATACCGCACCACACCCAGTTGAATGGCTTTCTGTGCATATTCAAAATCTGGGTAGCCGGAAAGAATCGTCACCTGCATGGCGGGGAACTCGCTGCGCACCGCCGCCAGCATGGCAAGGCCGTCTGCACCGGGCATGCAGATATCGGTAAACAGAATGTCAGGATGCAGCTCGCGAATCTTCGCCTGCGCAGAAATGCCGTCCGAAGCGGTGGCAATTACCTCGCAGTGATACTGCGCCCAGGGCATTGCCCGGCTTAACCCGTTTACAATGATGTCCTCATCGTCTACAATCATGACTTTGTACATGGCGATCCAACCTTTCCTGCTTGTTGCGTTATGGCAGCGCGACGTTTATAGGTTAACGGTGTTACGCGAAGGACGCGAAAAATGTGCAGCGCTGCATGGTCTGCCCGAGGGCGCCGTCCGTAAATAGGGGAGGATGGCTGCCACTGGTGGCCGTATTTGTGTGAAACATTCTGGTTTAAGTATAGCATATTCGGGCACCCGGTGTCCTGCGCAAAGAGGCAGAAAAGTAAGCGCATAACCGATAGGGTAAGATGAAACAACGCACACCCCGCGAGAGGTGTGCGCCGTTTCAGGAGAAAATAGGAGAGCATGAAAAAGTGTGTAGCGATATCTCAAAAAGGCGCGCTTAGAAAACGACGTGCCTTAAAGAGCAATTACCCTTTTACGGCACCAGCGGTAAGCCCTTTGATAATGTTTTTCTGCAAGAAGACGTAAACCACAAGCACAGGGATAACGACCATAACGACCGCCGCCACCATCAAGCCGTAGTTCGTGCCTGCCTGGCTTGAAATTTCGTTCAGCAGGCGGGTGATGGTGAAGAATTTTTTGCTTCGCAAAAAGAACATCTGGGTAAACAGGTCGTTGTAGCTCCACAAAAAGGTGAAGATGCCGACGGTGGTAAAGCTGGGGCGGGCGAGCGGCATGATGATTTTAAAGAAAATGCGGAATACGCTGTAACCCTCTAAGTACGCCGCTTCCTCCAGGTCGATGGGCAGGCTTCGGATAAAGCCCATCAGCACGATGATGGCAAAGGAAAGATTGCCTGCAATCTGCGGCAGAATCACCGAAAGGCGGGTAAGCCAGATGTTGCCGGTGTTGACGATGCCCCAAGCATTTTCCATACGGAAAACCGGGATAATAGTGGAGAAGATGGGGAACATCGAGCTTGCAATAATCATCGAGTAGAGAAAAGTGCGGCCGCGGAACTGATAGCGCACCATTGCATAGGCGGCAAGCCCCGCAAGCACAATAACCACTGCGGTAACAACACCGCTGATGACGAGGCTGTTGACGTAAGCTGCGCCGATATCAACGCGGCGGAATGCCGTAACGTAGTTTTCGAGTGTAAACTTATCCCCAATTGGCAAAGAGAAGGCCTCTTTGCGGATGAGTCCTTTCGGTTTAAACGAGTTGAGCACCACCCATACGAACGGGTAAATTGTTGTTAATGCCCAAAGCGAGAGAACAAGGTAGATGAAGAACTGGCCCAGAGAGAGCTTTTTCCGTTTGATTTTATTCATTACTTGCCCTCCCTTAGTAGTCTTTTTCTTTGAAGATATAGTTGGCAAGCTGGCTGATTACCACGCCCAGCACTACAATCATAACCGCAATGGCAGAGCCGTAATCGACATCGGCCATCTCCATGGTCTGGTAGTACATATAGGTGCCGGTCAGCCAGGAGCCGTCCAGCGGCATGCCGCCGGGGAACATTGTCCACGGCAGGTCGAATACCTTGAGTGCGCCGGTAATCGCAAGCACCAGGCAGGTGCAAAGCGTGTTATGCAGCAGCGGCAGTGTGATATAGCGAATACGACCCAGGCCGGAAGCACCGTCAATTTCCGCGGCCTCATAAATATCTGTAGAAATATTGTTCAGGCCGGTGACGATGATGACAAAATAGAAGCCGACATATTGCCAGATAACCGGCATCATCAGGGTACCGAAGAAGTGCGATGGGTCTTTCCAGTCTATATTTTCGGTGATCAGCCCAATATTGGTGAGCAGCTGGTTGAGCATGCCGCCGTCATACAAAAAGATAAGGTTGAACAGCAGGCCCAGCGCTGTAGCGCTGATGACAATGGGGAAAAAGTAAACCGTGCGGAAGAACTGCGACCCGAATTTGATTTGGTCTACCAAAAGCGCAAGAATGAGCGCAAGCCCTACCTGAATTACCACGGTGAGTGCCATTAAAATCAAGGTGTTCTTAATGGCAGTCGACATCAAGGGATCTTTGAACATCTTAACGTAGTTTTCATAAGGCGGATTGTTCAGCCCGCGGCTGGCCTCACCCATACCGCCGATACGGTTAAAGCTGTTCCAGACGTTCATCAAAAACGGATAGTATAAGTACACAGTTAAAAACAAAAAGGTGGGGGTCAAAAACAAAACCAACGGCCACTTTTTCTTGTAAATCATTGCGTTCATTGCTCACAGGACTCCTTTCACTGCAGGGGCAAAGTAGGGGGTCACGAAGGCGGTAGCCTTTTAAGGCGGCAGGAAGCGCCACGAAATCTGTCATTTCCTGCGGTCTTAAAAGGCCGGAGAACCACACGGCTTCTCCGGCCTTTTGCAGCTTACAAAGAGGGTAGTTGCACAAAGATAATTATTTGTCTTCGTCAGCCAGCGGGGTATCCAGAGCAGTCTGGATTGCATCTTCCGCTTTCACGCTGCCGGTAACGATATCTTTGATGGAAGCAAACAGCTGTTTACGAGCAGTTGCATTCAAAGAATCCTGCACTGCGGGTGCGCTGCCGGTTGCGCCGTTTACCATATCGATCGCAGCGAGCTGCATCGAGTTCGGATTTTCGGGCTTGGTCATGCCGGATTTGAGTGCGGTCGGGGTGCCGCCTGCGAAGGTGTTGACAACCTCATCGGTGGTCATAGCTTCGACAAAAGCAACAGCGGCGTCACGACGAGCGGGATCTTCCCAAGCGGAGCGGGTGATATAGTAGCCCATGGAAAGGCCGGCAACGATATCGGTGGATTTGCGCTCGCCCATGCCGGGAACATAAGTTACAGTGTAATCATCGAGGTTTTCAACAGCGCCAGCAGCGTCGTCAGAACCTGCGAACCAGCCCACTTTCCAGGATCCGTCGATAGCGAAAGCAGCTTTGTTGTCTGCCATCAGCTGGAAGGTGTCAGCATCGGTAGCGGTGAGGGTGTTTGCGGGGAAGCAGCCAGCCTCGTACATCTCTTTGATCTGGTTGAGACCTGCAGCCCAGCGCTGGCCGGCAGCATCGGTAGCAGAAGCCGGCACTTCAACATGTTTGGAGGGGTCGCCCTGGTTCAGAATGCAGAACTCGAACCAGTAGTGAGGAACCTCAGCGAGAGAGCAGGCGATGGGGGTGTAGCCCTTCTCTTTGATGGTTTTGCACATTGCCATGAACTCTTCCCAGGTGGTTTCAGCGGTGGGGGGCTCAAGACCGCAGTCTTTCAGCACAGTTTTGTTGACAAACATGCCCTCCCAGTAGCCGTTAACAGGAACAGCATACTGCTTGAGGTCAGCGGGGGAAGCGGGCAGCATGCCGTCTTTCATGTTGGAAGCATACTCTTTGCGAATCTCCTCGATGGAGACAACTTTATTGTTTTTGATGAATTCGTTGGCATCTACGCCGGTGAAGAAGAACAGAACGTCCGGCTCGCTGCCGGTCTGGAAATCAGCTTTGACCTGTGCTTTCCACTGCTCGTTAGAAGTGGCAGATTCGTCCACAACCGTGTTGCCGGTGGCTTCTTCATAGGCTTTTACCGCATTTTCAAAGTTTACGCGGTTGCCGTCGTCACCGCCGTAAGAAGTAACAACGCGAATTTCTGCCGGGGCGCTGCCAGACGAAGCCGCAGACGAGGCCGCCGGCGCCGAAGAGCTAGCACCGCCGCAGCCTGCAAACACCGAAGCACAGCAGGCCAGAGCAAGTGTCAATGACAAAAACTTTTTCATAATTCTAACCTCCACAAAGATTTCTGATACGTAAGTATCGTCCTGATGCCGATGGGAACCGGCACCGCCGTATGAGGGTAGCGCTCCCCATACCTTACACTCTAATGATAGAACGTTTTGCACAAAAATTTAATGATTGGAATTGCTTTTTATTGCATATTATTGCGCGTCTGTTGTGATTTCCAGGTTCATGCGGCAAAGTGTGCAGCCTTTTTCGGTAATCGAGATGGCGAGTCCGCTCTCTGGCCCATACAAAATGCGCAGCCGCTGATGTACGTTGCGAATGCCCAGTGAAGTGCTGCCCAGCTGTTCATCGGGTCCTTCATCCGAAAGCAGCGCTTTGATTTTCATCAAGTCGTCGTATGTGGTCACACCGTCATTTTCCACCTCCAGCCGCAGCCAGTTGCCCAGCCGGTAGGCGCGGATGGTAATTGTGCCTTGCTGAGTAGGAGTGATGCCATGTTCAACTGCGTTTTCTAAAATGGGCTGCAACACCAGCCGCGGCACATAGCAGTCCAATAGGGCGGGGTCAACCTCTTTTTTTACCTCCAGCCGGCAGCCGAGCCGCTCGCGGATAATATAAAGGTAGGCGTCCACATACATCATCTCTTCCGAAAGGTGGACAAGCGGACGATTTTTGCGGTCCATCGCCGCAGAAAGCATAGTGGAAAGTGACTCCAGCATCTGGCAGACTTTAATATCTCCCGCAAGCCGGGCTTCCCAGTTGATAATCTCGAGCGTGTTGTTGAGAAAATGCGGGTTAATCTGGCTTTGCAGTGCCATAATGCGCGCGTCGCGCAGCGCAAGCTCTTCTTTGTAGATGCGCTCAAACTGGTTTTGCAGTTTGTCGCTCATTGCATTAAAACTGTCGCCAAGGTAGCCGAACTCGGCACTTCCCAAATCGTCCGCAGCTACCTGCAAGCCGAATTCGCCGGTTTCTATTTTGGCAGCCGCCTGTGAAAGCACGTCCACAGGCCGGTTTACTTTGCGGTACAAAAACGCGATAACAGCGCCGATAAGCGGCACCAAAAGCAGGCAGGCAATCGTCAGAACCATTTTAATCGTTACCAGCTGGCCGCTCAGCGTTTCAAGGTCTGCTTGCAGCAGATACTCAAAGGTGTAGCCGCCCATTTTTTCACTGCCCCTTACCACAGCTCCCGCATTTTCTGGCGTTAGCTGTAACGGCAGTGGGTTGCTGCCGGGGCGCTGCGCGGCAATCTTTTCGGGTGCGCCGCAAATATCTGCCTCGGCACCGTCTATCCACACAGCGGCATCTGTACACCAGATGATATTGCGCATGCTCTCAAACAGCACGGAAGAATCCAGCTCCATCACCAGAACGGCATAGGTGCGGTAGTTGCTGTCCACCATGTTGCGCATCATATAAAGCCGGCCCCCTTCAGCAAGGAAGCCGATGCCGGTGCCAAGCTCCGGGCTGCGCGCAAGCACTTGGTCCCGCACATTGTTCTGGTAGGCGCGAATTACCGAGTAAGAGGTGTTGGAAGTGTAGATAGGCGTGTCCGGATCAGAGACAAAGGTGAGGATGGTGTTGAGGAATTTTTCGTCATACCGGTACTGGTTGGTCAGGTAGGACGAGATGGCGGTGTACATTTGCAGATAGTTGCCGTCTTTTTTGTAAGCAGCCCAGGCATCGCCAATTGTAGGGTTGTAGCTGGCATTGCGGCTCGATACAATGGCAGAATCAATGCGGCGGCGGGTTGCGGTTACAGCATTCTCAGCAGAAAGGCGCAAGTCCGAGTAGGCGCGCTCGGTTGTGTTGCGCAGCATAAAACTGCCGGCAATGCCGAGCGTCAGCAGCAGCGGCAGTGCCCAGCAAAGCAGAATGACCCCCACCATGCCCTGTTTTAAGCTGGTACGGGATTTTTTTCGCTTTGGCCAATTCATGAAACCATCCTTCCGGTCCGCAGCCCGGCACAGCGGCAGGCGAGCGGTTTTATTTTGGTTGTACACTTTTATTATAAAGCGGCGGCAGCGTTGCGGCAAACGGCAAAATGCCCTATTCTAAAGCAAAAAATTTTTCACTTAGGAAAAAGAAACCGCCCGGCAAGCGCATTGCGCTGCCGAACGGTCGGAGAGAAAAAATTAAAGCTCTAAAAAGTGAATGAAAAGATCAGCCACCTGGCGCGCATGGGCCACCGAATCCATCTCACAGAAAATGCGCAGCAAAGGTTCCGTACCCGAAAAACGAGCGATAACCCAGCCGCCGTTTTTAAAGTAAACCTTGCAGCCGTCCAGATAACTTACGCGAGAGATTTCGCAGGGGAAAGCGGGGAGAAGCTTTTTTTCCATCAGCGTGGCATAAATCTCCGCTTTTTTTGCTTCCGAAAAACGGAAATCATCCTCGGTCATCTCAAAACTGCCATAGGTGTCGACAATTTCCTGCCACAGTGCAGAAAGTGGCTTGCCGGTTTTTGCAATCATCTCCACCAGCAGCGCTGCGGCATAAATGCCGTCTTTGCCCTGAATATGCCCGCGCACTGTTAAGCCGCCGCTGCTTTCGCCGCCAATGATGGCACCGGTTTCGAGCATGCGAGAGGAAACGTACTTAAAGCCAACCGGCACCTCGTAACAGGTCTCGCCAAAGCTTTCGGCAATGGCATCGAGCAGATGGGTTGTGGCAATATTGCGCACCGCAGCCCCATGCCAGCCCTTATATTTAATAAGGTAATAATAAAGGAGCACCAAAATCTTGTTCGGATGCAAAAATTCGGCTTTATCGTCGATGACACCCAACCGGTCGGCATCGCCGTCGGTGGCAATGCCGATGTCGCAGCCGTTCTCTTCTACAAAGTTAACAAGGCTTGCAAGCGTTTTCACATTGGGTGCCGGCAGCCTGCCGCCAAACAGAGTGTCGTGCCGCTCGTGGATAACATCCACTTCGCAGCGGGTGGTAAGCAGAATGGTTTGCAATGCGGTTTTGCTTACGCCATACATTGGGTCGAGTGCGACCTTCAGCCCGCAGGCGCGGATTGCATCGGTGTCTACCGCGGCAAGGATATTATCAATGTACTCGTTCATTGGGTCAATGAGCAGAATGCGCCCCATGGCACAAGCTTCGTCAAACGGAATGGTGGGAACAAAACTGCCCTCCAGCGTTTCAAGATATTCCTCGAACGATGCAGTCAGCGCTTCGTTTGCGTCACGCCCGCCTTCCATAAATACTTTTACGCCGTTGTAGATGGCCGGGTTGTGGCTGGCAGTAACCGCCATGCCATAGGGCAGGCCGCGGTGTGCGGCGCTATACATAATCAACGGGGTGGGGCTTTCGCGGTCAATAACCAGCGCGCGGATGCCCGCTGCGGCAAATACTTCAGCGGCCCAGTGGGCGGCTTCGCGGCTGAGAAAGCGCCGGTCATAGCCGATGACGAAATCTTGCCCTGCCAGCCCTTCGTTTTTCATTTTGGTGGCCAGCGCCAGGGCGAGAAGCTGCACGTTGGCCTTGGTGAACTCATCGCCAATGATGGCACGCCAACCGCCGGTACCAAATTTAATCATAACACTCACTCTTTCTCGTGAAAAATAGGGGAACGCTATTTTCAAGCGTTAAAAATGCGAAGCGGTTAGCCCATGACTACCCGTACCTCAGCAGTGCTGCCAGCAGGCAGCGGCGCGAGAAATGCTGCTTTAACCCCATTTACATACAGTGCGGCAACACCCTTGCAGATATGGTGCGAGTTTTCTACTTGGATGTGGTAGGTAGCCCCACGCCAGCGCCGGGTAACGGTAAAGCCATCCCAGCTTTGCGGAATGCAGGGGTCGATTTCAAGCCGGTCAAACTCGGGCCGAATGCCCAGCATATAGCGGGTCGCGGCAACATAGCTCCAGCCGCCGGAACCAGTCATAAACGGGTGGTGGGCCTCGCCAAATTTTGTGTGGTCTTGCCCGGAGATAAATTGGCAGTAGGAGTACGGCTCGGCCTTGCGCACCTCAATCAAATCGTTCTGATTGTAGGGGCAAAGAGCATCATAAAACTTCATCGCACGCTCGCCGCGGCCCAGCACGCACTCCGCAGCCCATGCCCAAGGGTTGGGATGACTGAAAATTGAGCCGTTTTCTTTGAGCCCTTTATAAACGCGGGTAACAAAACCCACGTCATCGTCCGGCTTTGAGTAGGCAGGCGCGTTGAGCATCAACCCATAGGGCGTAAACAGCCATTCGTCCACGGAATCCATCGCCTGTTTGCCGCGCTCGGCAGAAGCCGCGCCCGAGAGCACGGCCCAGGTGTTGCTTTCCATATGCACCTTGCCTTCGAGGTCTGCATCGGTACCAATCGGGCGGCCCTTTGCAGTAAAACCGCGCAGGTACCATTTACCGTCCCAAAGATGCGTTTCACAGGCCGCAATTACGGCAGTGCGCATTGCTTCGTAGTGGGCCGCGTCATCTTCTCGCTTTAATGCACGTGCCAATGCTACAAAATTGCCCAGCGCGAACACATGCAAAAAGCTGACCATGGCACTTTCGCCGCCACCAAGGTTCAGGCAATCATTCCAGTCGGCCCGCAGGCCCTGGCAAATGCCATGCGCCCCCACCATGCGGGCAGAGAAATCCAAAATAGTTTTCATATGGTCATAAACGGTATCGCTGCCGCCGTCGGCGTAGGTAACGGTAAGATCCGCAAAATTCAAATCGCCGGTTTCGCGGATGTAATCTGTAATGGAAGAAACCAGCCAGAGCGCGTCATCACTGCAGGCATCGGCAAGTCCGTGAATCATACTGCTTTTGTCCGGTGTCGGCACCACGGTGGGGCTTTTAAAACTTTGCTTTTTGCCGTCCGCTTCAAACCACTCGGGGGAGAAGAGATGCAGGCCGTATCCTTCACTTACCAGCCCACGCAGCAGCTGCATCAGCCGAACGCGGCAGCGCTCCGGGTCTGAGTGCAGCACAGTCATTGCATCCTGAGCGGTGTCGCGGTAGCCAAGCCCAGTGCGGCCGCCCACTTCAATGAAGCTGGCAAACCGACTGAACATAACGTTGATTTCGCTTTGATAAAGCGTCCACTGGTTGATCATCGTATTCATTGCGGGGCTTGGGGTATCAATGACAAGTGCAGAGCAGCGTTCGTCCCAGAAACCCCGCAGCTCGGCGAGCGCCGCTTCTCTTGCGGCGACGTGCCGGTATTTTTCGCGGATGCGAACACCTTCGCTGCGGCGTCCCTCACCCAAAAAGAAGGCACAATTGGCGGTGTCGGCAACTGCGAGCGAAAGCTGTTTATGCAGCCCGCAGCACTGGTTGCCGCCAAGTTCGGTAGAACCAGAGAGAACGCCGCGCTCTACGCCGATGGGGTTCGTTTCGGTGCGGTAATCGCCGATAAAGGCTTCACGCACAGCGTCAAAGCTATCCGGCTCAAACGAAGCGGCGAAATACTGGTAGCCATCTTCCTCGTAAAAAAGGTCTTGCTCAATGATGCCATTTTCGTAGCTGCTGCCCGCAGCATAAAGGCTCATCTGAAAATTTCGGTTATCCATATCAATGTGGTGGAACGAAAGCTCGGCGTAAGAGAAAACACTCAGCTTGCGTGGGCGCCCGCTTCGGTTTTCAATGGCAAGGTCCCAAATCTCCACATCTTCGCCCCGGGGAATCAACAGCGTCTGCACTGCTTTGATGCCGTTGTATTCGCACTCGTAAGCGGTATAAGAAAAGCCATGGCGGCAGCGGTAGACGGCTTCGTCCAGCGGCTTGCCTACTGGCTGCCACGAAACCGACCAATACTCGCCGGTTTCGTCGTCACGCAGGTAAATATAATGTCCCGGGCGGTCCATCGGCACGGCATTTGCGCGAAAACGGGTAATGCGGTGGTACTCTGCGCTGTTGCAGAACAAATACCCGCCGGCGGTATGGTTTACCACGGCGCACATGCGTTCTGTACCAAGGTAGTTTGTCCAGCTGGTGGGCAGGTCTACTCGGTCTATGACGTATTCACGGCGGCTTTCATCAAAATGTCCGTATTGCATGGTCGCGGTCTCCTTTTTTGCCGCACCAAACCGGTGCGGGAACTTTATGGCGGCACCGTGCGCTGTCCGCAAGGCCAAAAGTGCGGTGCCGCTTGCAAATTTTGTATATGTAGCGCTAAGATTTGCTGTATAGGGCGGCAGGCAGAAAGATACGGTGTTGCCTAGTTTCATTGTATTGCTTTTAAAGAGCCAAAAACAGTGTGCGGGTTGTCATATCTTTGCCGATTTTGTGTATTCTGGTGTCTTTATCTATTTTGCTGTGCGGGGGCAATAGAAACCAAGCACGATTAAAAGTGTGCGTGATACAAATACATATTGTGAAAAAATGCAAAAACTGTCAGCCGAAGCCGCTAAAAACCGTCTGTTTTAAATTGACAAGCGTGCGTTAATCCAGTACAATACTAAAATATAGACTAATGGAAAAATGGCGGTTTGCACAGCGTTGATTGGGTATTTTTAGTGCAGTTTGTCTTTTGCGGTATCGCCATCTCCCTTGGAACTGTGTACATAGCGGCACCTGGTGTAAAGTGTGCCGTAATCAATCTTTAGGAGTTGACTTTTTTATGGGGAAGTACATTCTCAAAAGAATTGCTCTTGCCGTGCTTACACTGTTTTTGGTTTGCACGCTGACATTCTTTCTGATGAACCTCGTGCCTGGCGGGCCGTTTATGGCAGAAAAGGCCATTAGTGCCCAAGCGCAGGCCGCAATGAACGAAAAATACGGTTTAGATAAACCGCTGACAGAACAGTATGTAAACTATATGGAGCGTTTGCTGCATGGCGACCTGGGTGTTTCGGTCAAACAGCGTGGACGCACCGTTAACCAGATTATCGCTACCAAATTCCCCGTATCTGCAAAAGTGGGCGGCATTTCGGTGCTGGTAGCATTGGCGGTCGGTATTCCGCTGGGCAGCGTGGCAGCATTGAAACGCGGCAGCTGGCTGGATAACCTGATTATGTTTTTTGCCACCTGCGGCATTGCGGTGCCCAGTTTCGTGGTATGTACCTTACTTATGTACTTTCTAAGTCTGCAATGGGGGTTGTTACCAACGTACGGCCTATCCAGTTGGCAGAACTACATTATGCCGGTTATGGCGTTGGCTTTCTATCCAACTTCCTATATCGCGCGTCTCATGCGCTCGTCGATGCTGGACGTGCTGGGCCAGGATTACATGCGTACCGCTCGTGCAAAAGGCCTTTCGCAGAGCAAAAGCCTGTTTAAACACGCACTGCGCAATGCAATTCTGCCGGTCGTTACCTACCTTGGACCCATGCTGGCCTATACCCTGACAGGCAGCTTCGTGGTGGAAAAAATCTTCACCATCCCGGGTCTTGGCAGCGAGTTTATCGGCTCTATCACAGGCCGTGACTACCCGCTGATTATGGGCACCACCATCTTTTTGGCCATGCTCATCATCGTTATGAACGTCATCGTCGATATTGCTTACAAAGTAATCGACCCGCGCATTAAACTGAAGTAAGGAGGAAGCCGAACCTATGTCTGAACCCATTAAGAAAAATCCGCTCAGCCTTCAGCTTAATGTTGAAGATTTCCTGCCGGCGGACGAAAATGAAAAGCAAAGTCTTGTTATCATGCGGGAGTCGGTCGGCTTCTGGAAAGACGGCATGCGCCGCCTGCGTAAAAATGCAGTTGCAATGATCAGCCTGTGCATCATCGTGCTGGTTATGATCTTCTCTTTCATCGTTCCCAGCTTTTACCCGTACAGCTACGAGCAGCAGATTCGCGGCGCAGAGAACCTTTCGCCGATGACCTATTCTGAAAAAGAGCAGGCGGCCATCGCGGCAGGCGAAAAAGTGTTCCCGCACGTGCTTGGCACCGACGGTCTCGGCCGCGATTACGCCATCCGCGTGATGATGGGCAGCCGTATCTCGCTTACCGTTGGCCTTGTGGCTTCGGCGCTGATTTTGCTGATTGGCTCGCTCTACGGTTCCATTGCCGGTTTCTTCGGCGGATGGGTTGACCTCATGATGATGCGTATCGTCGATATCATCTACACTGTACCGGATATATTGATTATTATTCTGCTTGCCACAGTACTTAAATACCCCCTCGGCAACCTTGCCATGCAGCCCGGCTTCGGCTGGATTAGCGTGGTCGGCGTTAACATGATTAGTATTTTCATCGTGTTTGCGCTGCTTTACTGGGTTGGCATGGCGCGTATCGTGCGCGGCCAGGTTATGAGCCTGAAAGAAAACGAATATGTTACCGCTGCCCGCGCACTCGGTGCTTCCAACGGCCGCATTATCAAAAAACATATTCTCACCAACTGCATCGGCACACTGATTGTTACCACTACTTTGCAGATTCCTTCTGCAATTTTTACCGAGAGCTTCTTGTCCTTCCTCGGTATCGGCGTTGCAAAGCCGATGCCCAGCTTGGGTTCGCTGGCTGCGGACGCCATCAAAGGCATGCGCTCCTTCCCGTACCAGCTGTTTGCTCCCGCGATTGTAATTTCCATCATTATTCTCAGCTTCAACCTCTTCGGCGACGGCCTGCGCGATGCGTTTGACCCGAAACTGAAAAACTAAAAAGGAGGAAACGCGCCATGAGTGAGTACTTAGTAGAAGTAAAAAACGAGCGTCTTTCTTTCTTTACGCCTGCGGGCGAGGTAAAAGCGCTGAATGACGTTTCGCTGCACCTGAACGAGGGCGAAGTCCTCGGCATCGTCGGCGAGTCCGGCTCCGGTAAATCGGTTACCGCATACAGCCTGATGGGCCTTACGGCTTATCCCGGCAAACTGATTGGCGGAGAGCTGGATTTTAACGGTCACCACATTAATGATTTAACAGAGAGAGACTTCCGCAAAATTCGCGGCAGTGAAATCTCGATTATCTTCCAGGACCCGATGACCAGCCTTAATCCGGTTTATACCATCGGCAACCAGATTTGCGAAGTCATCCGCCTGCACACAAGCAAAACAAAAGCAGAAGCAATTGCCCGCGCAGTAGAGCTGCTGACTCTCGTTGGCATCAACGAGCCCGAAAAGCGCCTCAAACAGTATCCGCATGAGCTTTCGGGCGGTATGCGTCAGCGCGTTATGATTGCAATTGCGCTTGCTTGCGAGCCGAAGCTGTTGATTGCTGACGAACCGACCACCGCGCTGGACGTGACCATTCAGGCCCAGATTCTGGAGCTGATGATGGAGCTGAAACAAAAGCTTGGCATGGCAATTATTATGATTACCCATGACCTTGGCGTGGTTTCCAGCATGTGTGACCGCATTGCAGTTATGTATGCAGGCCGCATCGTCGAGTACGGCACCGTGGATGATATCTTCTATCGCCCGGAGCACGAGTACACCAAGGGTCTGCTGCGCAGTATCCCGAAACTCAGCGAAAAAGAGCACCAGAAGCTGGTACCCATCGAGGGTACTCCCATCGATTTGCTCAACCCGCCCAAGGGCTGTCCCTTCGCACCGCGCTGCAAAGCCTGCATGAAGGTCTGCCTGCGCGAAATGCCCCCTTACACCGACCTCGACGAAGTCCATTACAGCGCCTGCTGGTTGCTGCAAAAGAAAGAGTTTGATGCCAAGGGAGGAAACGCGTAATGGAAGACAAGCGCCTTGTAGAAGTCCAGCACCTTCAGCAGTATTTCCCGGTAGCTGGCGGCAAAATGTTTGAGAAAAAGGTCGTTAAAGCAGTCGACGACGTTTCTTTCTATATTAATAAGGGCGAGACGCTCGGCCTGGTAGGCGAGTCCGGCTGTGGCAAAACCACCACTGGCCGTACCCTGCTGCGCCTGCACGAGCCGACCGATGGCCGTATCATCTATGATGGCAACATCATCTATGATTCCGGCAAAACCCCGCTGATGGGCCCCGACGGTAAGCCGATGCTTGGCCAGGACGGCAAACCCATGATGGGACAGAAAACCTCTGTCAATATGCTGCCTTACCGCCGCAAAATGCAGATTGTTTTTCAGGATCCGTATGCTTCGCTTGACCCGCGTATGACGGTCGGCGATATCGTGGGCGAAGCCATCGATATTCATAAGCTTGCAGCAAATAAAGGTGAGCGCCACGATCGCATCATCCAGATGCTCGAGCGCGTTGGTCTGAACTCTGAGCACGCCAACCGTTACCCGCACGAATTTTCCGGCGGCCAGCGTCAGCGTGTCGGCATTGCCCGCGCATTGGCAGTAGACCCGGAATTCATCGTTTGCGACGAGCCGATTTCTGCGCTCGACGTTTCGATTCAGGCACAGGTTGTCAACATGTTTGAGGACCTGCAGGAAGAGCTGGGCCTGACCTATCTGTTTATCGCACATGACCTTTCGGTCGTGAAACACATCTCTAATCGTATCGGCGTTATGTATCTGGGCAAGATGGTGGAGCTGGCGGACAGCTATGAGCTGACCTTCCACAGTGTGCATCCGTACACCCGCAGCCTGATTTCCGCTATCCCCATTGCTGACCCCGAAACCAGCCGTCAATCTCAGCGTATTGTGCTGGAGGGCGACGTTCCCAGCCCGGTAAACCCGCCGAGCGGCTGCCGCTTCCGCACCCGCTGCCCGTATGCGGATAGCGTTTGTGCCGAGGCAGAGCCCGAGTGGCGTGAGGTGTCTCCGGGGCATTATGCGGCGTGTCACCATCTCGACCGTGTGTAGCTCGCGGACAGTTGTTTCAAATTGGTGACAAAACCCCAGAAAGCATTGTAGAGACAGGCCGTCTGTCTTTATAATGTACAACAAATCATCACTTTACTGCATTGCAGTAATGGGGGTGGCGGTGTACAGTAGCATCGCTGCCTATATGGTGGGAAACAGAAAAAATAGTATGGAGGAACCACAAATGAAGAAACTGGCACTTTTGATGGCAGTCGCTTTGACGTGCAGCCTGGCGTTTACCGCTTGCGGCGGCGCATCTTCCAGCGCACCTGCTACATCCGCTTCGACCGGTAACGGCGCAACTGCTCAGCAGCTTGCAGTCCAGATCGGACCCGACCCTGAGACCATCGACCCCGCTCTGAACAGCGCAATTGATGGCGCAAACATGATCATCCATGCGTTTGAGACGCTGCTGATCATCGACAAAGACGGCAAAGTTGCTCCCGGCCAGGCAGAATCCTGGGAAGTTTCTGAAGACGGCATGGAGTACACCTTCCACCTGCGTAGCGACCTGAAATGGTCTGACGGCTCTGACCTGACCGCTGAGGACTTTGAGTGGAGCTGGAAACGTGCTGTTTCCCCCGACACCGCTGCTCCCTATGCAGACCTGTTTAACATGATTAAAGGCTTCGACGAGGCAGCTGCTGGCGATTTCGACGCACTGGCTGTTGAAGCTACCGATGCTACCACGCTGAAAGTTACGCTGGCCAAACCCTGCGCATACTTTGATCAGCTGGCTGCTTTCACCACCTATTCTCCGGTACAGAAAGCTACCATCGAAGCAAACGGCGACGCATGGGCAACCAACCCCGCAACCTATGTCAGCAACGGTTCTTTCACCGTTACCGATTGGGTTCCCGGCGAGTACATCCTCATGAGCAAGAACGACAACTACTGGAATGCTGAGGCAATCAAACTCGACAGCATTAAGTTTGTTCTCATGGAGGACGCTAACGCTTCTCTCTCTGCTTATGAAAACGGCGAAATCCTGATGGTTAAAGACATTCCGGGCGCAGAGGTAACCAACCTCTCCAAACGTGAAGACTTCCATCTCGATCCGATCCTCGGCACCTACTACATCTCTATGCAGACCGAGAAGGCTCCCTTCAACGATGCAAAAGTTCGCCAGGCTCTGAGCCTCGCTATCGACCGCAAATATATCGCTGAGACCGTTATGCAGGGCACCTACACCGCTGCTGGCAACTTTGTTGGCACCGGCCTGGCAGACGCAGCAGCAGGCTCTTCCTTCATGGATACTGCTATCGAGCGCAACGGCGGCAAAACCTATATCGACCTTGAGGACCACGAGGGCAACGTTGCAAAAGCAAAAGAGCTGCTCAAAGAAGCTGGCTACGAAAACGGCGCTGGCCTGCCCACCCTCGAGTACTCCACCAACGATGCAGGCTACCATGTTGCACTTGCTGAGGCACTGCAGCAGATGTACAAAGAAATCGGCGTAAACATGGAGATCAACGTTCTTGAGTGGTCTTCCTTCACCCCGACTCGCCGCGCTGGCGACTTCCAGATGGCTCGTAACGGCTGGGTTTGCGACTACAATGACGCATCCTCCCTGCTCGACCTCTTCACCACCGGCAACGGCAACAACGACGGTAAATACACCAACGCTAAGTACGATGAGCTTATCAACAAAGCACACGCTACCAGCAATGTTGAGGAGTATTTTGACTACCTGCACCAGGCAGAAGACGTATTGATGGAAGATGCAGCAATGATTCCTGTTGCATACTACAACGACTTCTACCTGCAGAGCGAGAAACTCCAGGGCACCTGGCACTCTCCGCTCGGCTACTGGTACTTCATGTACGGCAGCATTGCAGAGTAATTGCAAACCAAAAGGACCGCTTCTTAGGAAGCGGCCCTTTTTTTGTTTGAGAAAGGGTAAAATAAAACCAAACAATTAAAAAAGCAGAAATAAGATGAAAATCATAAATGAGCTGAAAACTGGATATGTATCGTAAAAATGCACACTAAAACCGGAAATCGACAAATATTTCTGTATGTGCTATAATTTGCCTGTTATTTCATAAAACGCTCTTTTTTATTCAAACTAAAATTCAACTCCGTTCGCTTTGGGCGCAAAAGCGATACGGATGATGTTCGCCGCTTTCTACGCGGCAAAATTGGCATATGTGATTTTTTGCAAGGTGGGCATAGCGTCCATCCGCAGAAAGGGGAGAGGACCTGTTGAGTGCAACCCGGCAAAATGTTTTGATTGGCATTATCATCTGTTTGACCTCGCAGGTCTACTGGAACTTTTTTGTCGAGGGGTTTCGCGTTTCGACAGCCGTTATTCTGCTTCCCGTTTTGCTGATGACACTGGCAAAGCAGCAGCGCCCTGTTCAAGTGGGCGGGTGGACTGGTCTTGCAGTTTTTTGCTTTCGCACCTGTACCGAGCTGCTGAGCGGCACAGCACTGCTGCGTGCCATGCTGGATGCTTTTCCAGGCACCGTGTTCTATCTGTTCTACTGCTTTTTATTTGGGCTGCTGCTGCGCCGCCGACATTTGCTTTCGCTGACGCGCATCGGCATGCTTATCAGCATCTGCGACTTTGCTTCAAACATCGTCGAGCTTTCGGTCAAAACGCATCTGCGGTTTGCAGGCATCACCGAACGCACAGTGCTGTATCTGGTGGCTATCGCTTTGGTACGTGCGGCGCTGGCGGTGCTTTGCCTTGCGGGCGAACGTCATTACCGCTCGTTGCTTACCCGCGCAGAGCACGAAGCGCGCTACCAAAAACTGTTTTTGATGACCACCGGGCTCAAAAACGAAATCTATTTTATGCGCAAAAACTCAGAAGAAATCGAATCCGTAATGAGCAATGCTTATACGCTCTACGAAAAGCTCAGTGAGCTGGAGCTTCCACCCGAAACACAGAAAGTGGCATTGAGCATTGCCCGTGATGTGCACGAAATCAAGAAAGATTATATCCGGATCATTCAAGGGCTTGAGCAAGAAGTGGTGGAACAGTACGACGAAAACACCATGAGCTGTAAAGATATTCTGCGTATTCTCGAAGATGCTACCTGGCGCAGCATCGAGGAGAAAAAGCTGCAAGTTCAGCTGGAATTTCGCATCAACCACGATTTTCAAACGAAAAAGCATTATGCCCTGATGGCTATTCTAAAGAATCTTGTTGGCAATGCGCTGGAGGCGATTGAAGCATCCGGCAAGGACCGGGGCAAGATTACAGTGGATCAGTGGATGCAAAACAATACCTACTTTTTCACGATTACCGATACCGGCTGCGGCATCAAAGAACAAGATCAAAAGCGTATTTTTCAGATGGGCTTTTCTACCAAGTTTGATTATAAAACCGGCAATATCTACCGCGGGGTAGGGCTTTCCGGCGTAAAAATGACATTGGAAGAACAGCTGGGTGGCACCATAACGGTACAGTCGAGCCTCGGCGAATATACGACGTTCACCGTCGAAATTCCGCGGCAGAAGTTGGAGGAATACAGATGAGATTCTTTATCGTAGAAGATGACCCGTCGGTGGTAAGCAACCTCGAGGACATCATCAGCACCAACAACCTTGGCACAGTGTGTGGCGAGGCAGGCGATGCCCTTATTGACGTGAGGGAGATTATTGCAGCGCACCCGGATATTCTGCTTGTGGACTTTTTAATGCCGGACAAGGACGGCATTCAGGTGGTTCGTGAACTGCGAGAGGCTGGCTGCAACGCAAAATGCGTGAT
>OBXZ01000799.1_pt1 | contig 21775 bp, 23 predicted proteins | sample 1538171 | NCBI WGS metagenome assembly OBXZ01 (sample SAMEA2580161, study PRJEB22360) | human gut metagenome | biome: human gut; feature: human-associated habitat; material: faeces | place: Denmark | collected 2008/2010
AAAGGAATCACTTTCAAATCCGCCAGTCATATTAGGTTTTGTATTGTTTCCAATTAAATACCATTTTCCCATACCAGTCACCTATACAAAAGCTGTTGGCTTCTGATTTTCAACCATTTCAGATGCTTTAGACTCGACATATGTTAAGTGCGATTTTTCCGCTGTTTTTGTCCCATTACTTCCATCAATTGAAAGATCTCGCCCCACGATACTAACCCTTTTATTTACAAGTGAAACTTGCCGCTCCTGGTATGACTGATACATAAACTGTGCCAACGTATCAATAATATATTGATCCAATTTCGTATCAAATCTTTGAATTTCAGCATCGTAAGTAAGTTGGTCAAGTTCAATAGAGTAGCGGCCTATTGCCTTTTTTAACCAAACCAATTCCAATTCATCTGGAATAACCTGTTTGTCAGCAAAAGAAGATTCAAAGGAATCGATGACTTCTCGGGCTGATGTTGTATTATCCATAACCTCACCTCACTTACGGTTTCATGCCGGTATATTCAATACAAAATGCAATTTTCTGATAATCATTCAGGTTAAGTGGCTTAATCATACTCATCAGAAAAGCCTTTTCAGCTCTTGTAACAGCGCTCTTTTTAACATTATCTTCAAAAGCCTTTTGGGTTTTTAATTCAAATGTTTTCTTGATAATATCTTCTGTTAAAAACGTCTGCTTTTTATCGTCAGTGTCAAAGCTTAGTTCATTTCTAGTAAACTGATCTTCAATATACCATGTAGCATGACTTCCAACCCCGTCGATTCCTGTAAGTAACCTGTTTCCATTCTGTGCCTGGGCAATAACTTCTTCCCTGCTTAGCAAAACGGTTCCTTTTGGTGGAATACCTACATCTCCCTGAGTAGTTTTTCTGGCAGAACCAGTATTCCACGGAGCAATACTTCTAACCGTGATTTTTTTATCTAGCCTTACATCTTCTATGGCATTTACTTCCACGGAAGTTTCATTTCTTTCTTTAACCATAATTCCTCCATAGCAATTATTTTTCTTTTTAACAATTATTTGTTCTTGACTGAAGTCCATAATTCAATTAGCGAATCTAATCTATCAGACTTTATAAAAGTCCAGTATTTTGTATTCGTATTTTTATTTATTCCTGTACCGATATACTTTTCATTCATAGCACGTAAAAATAATTGCATCTTATACGAATAGCAATAAAATATATAATCCATATTTTCTCCAAAATAGAAGAGGGCGGTTTGAACCACCCTCCCTCAATTAAACTATTTAACCTGCTAAATCATCTAGATTCTTATCGTGCAGCATTCCAATCATATATTCCCTGTTTGGAGCAACAAGAGCACCTACTTCCAGGTCAAATCTGGAGATAATCATACCAGAAGTAACATCGTTTCCACTGAAAGAAGTCAAACCTCCACGAGTTACAGTGTAGATTGGAGACTGACCGCCAGCAGGAATGACATAACCCAGACCAGCCGGAAGCATAGTCCCAAAGTTAGTTCCATCAGTATTGAGAGTTGCCAGATCATAAGGATTCGGAATCTCAGACAGAATAGAACCGTTATACATACCCATTAGGCCAGTGCTATGAATTTCATTCATAATAGCATCAGAAATACCATTTACAGTCGGAGTAACGCCAGCATATCCAGCGAAACCATTGAACTGGGAGATTAGTGCATAGTCACCAGAAATGGTGGGCTTGCCGAAACGTCTAATGCCTGCGATAACACCATCAACACCAGTCTTGGTCATACCAGCACCCTCGAAGAAATACTTTACGCCAGTAGCATTTTTGATTGCATTATAGATGGTTTCAATAACATACTTAGAAGCCTTATTCCTAATCTCAACGCGAACCTGGTTCTGAAGTTCATTCTCATCGGTCATATCACCCAGAGAAGCCTTGCGATAATCGACAGCATAACCACCAGAAATGGTTACGGTTGCAATCGGCACACGTTTCTTACGGATTACAGGAAAGGTAACGTCCTGCCCCATCGCCTGCATAGCAGCGTTTACATTAGCAAATTCTGGAATTTCAACTTCACAAGACTCATTGTAACCGATAGGCTTATAGTTACCATAAATGGACAGAAGCTTAATTTCCTGCTTTAAAATCGGTTCCATAGCAAAACGTCTGATTTCGTTCATCTCAGAAACAGCTGCTAAATCTCCGGCATCAGCTTTGGTGCAAAGTTCTTTGATATATTTCGCTGCTACATCAGCCTTCTTGCCGTAAGGTGCTAAGTCCTTACCATTGGTCATTGCAGTGAAAATCTCCACTACCACAGAGTGACCGTTTACTTTTCCGCTAACAAAATTAGCGTCTTTTCTTTCATTATTTAATTCAAATGTATAAGACATTATGTATCCTCCTTATTTACTCGGCTACGACTTTAACTTCAACGCCGATTTTGTTGTCGATGATTTTTGTTACTTCGTAGTATGGGGCAACGACAGAATCGCCGGAACTTACTTCAAGTGCACCAGTAGCAGTAGAAACAAGCTTGTCCCCTTTGGCAAATGTTTTCGGGAGCTGTGCTCCATAAACTTCAATAAGCTGACCATTAAGCTTTGCTAAATCTAAAACTCTAAGGTCAGTGCCTTTCGGAATCTTGTATTCAGGCATATTCATATCGTCGCCAACCTCCAGTAACATAATTGCCTTGGTTGCATTAGCAGCCGTTGCAAATTCACCATCGGTTACAGTACCAAAATCACCATTTAATACATCTGTTTTTGCTACAGCATTCTCGAAACCATAGAAATGTTCAATTTGTTTGATAGAATGAAATTTAATCATTGTAAAATCCTCCCTTAATTAAAAAATGTTGACATCAAAATTATCTGTTTCTTCCTCGGTACATACCTCAGAAAAGATGTCTTCAATGTCAACATTCGTTTTTGCTGTATTCTGTTCTGCTATCTTTGCGGTAGATTCCGCTTTCTTCTGTTTGGAAACAATATCCATACAGATTTTAGATTTAATAGAATTGATCTCGTTTGCAATGCTATTCAATTCCTCTTTCTTCTCGCAAGCATTGATGGTTTTCTTTAGTTCCTCAATGTCATCCTTTGCTACCTCCTTTTCAGCTTCATTAAATTCGCTAAGAGATGAATCTAACTCTCCAATTTTTTCAGCGACTTTTGCTTTTACAAGTTCATGTTCAAGCATATCTCTTTCTGCCCAGTATGTCTTGTGATCGGCATTCAGCTTATCCAGTGTAGCTTTAAGCTGCTCAATAGAAACGTTTAGTTCAGAAATAGTTGTTTCCTTCTCGGTTACAATAGCATTCAGTTCTGCAATTTTTGTGTTCAGCTCTTCAGTTTTACTATTTGTCTCCAAAATAGTAGACTGGATTAATTCTTTTAAATCTTTCTCATCCAATTTGTTGTCCTCCTTATTACTTTTTGAGTTATTTAATTCCAATAATGTACTAGATGAATCCGCGGGATTGATAACCATATCCCAACCGGAGTGTATATACTCTGTAGGGATTCTTCCTTTTTCAAGCCACCCCTTTTTATATACGATTCCTTCATTTTCTGATGTCCTAAAAATCTCGATGCTTCCTTCGACCAAATTTCCATTTTTCAATTTTTCTTCAAGAGAAGATATAAATGGATGATAAGCCATTTCATCTAAATAACCCTTTCCACATACACATCGTTTTGTCTCGCTATTTATTTCGACATTAGCGATGTAACCCTCTGTAAAATGTCCTACAGTGGTCGCATTATTAAACAGTGGAAGACCATCTTCAACGCCGGTTTCTCCATGTCCCCAGATCTCGGTTCTTTCATCGTTGAGAAATTCAACTCTAACGCTCATATCTTTGATACTATCAATAGCTTTTAAAGCATATTCTTCAAGAAATGTGATTCCGTTTTTGTTGTATTTAGTTCCTACGTCACCTACTACACATTCAGGTGGTTGTAACTCATAAAGCGTGGCAGTGAACGGTCTACGACCGTTTTTGTATTTTTTTGATGATAATTCAAAAAGTGCCATAGCTACTTCCTTCCTAAAATTTTATAAATAAAAAGAAGCCGTATGGCCTCTTGATATTTTTGGTTATTTGTCACTTGGACTTGGCATCTGATTTGCACCATTTGCTTTGCTGATTGCGGTATTCTCATTGTCTATATTTTCTGTCTGTGGTCTACCGCCTTTCTTATCATCTTTACTTTGCGTAAATGATGTCTTATGAACAGGATATTTGTTTTCGAAATCTTCTTCTAATTCCATATCCATAAGTGAGAGATAGGCATCACTATTAAATCCAGTTGAGGCAATCCATGCGCGGAGAGAGCCTTTACCTTGAAGGTATAATTCTTTCATCTGAGATGTAAAGTCTTTTCTGGTAATATAGCTGCACGGGAAATAATATAAATCAACAGGATTATTCTTATCTTTAATCAGATTCTCATTTATTACCTTTACAAACTCCGATGTAATTGGTTCCATCCACATAAGAACTTCGCTTAGAAGAAGTTGCAGGTTATTTTGCTGACTAGCAAAATTTCCTGAACCTGTGCCAGAAAGTAGATTTGCCATGAATCCCAAGTCCACTCCGATTTGATCCTGAATATATGAACTGTTTTTTTCGTCAAGAAGTGACACATCAGTTTTAATCTGATCAATTTTTGTACCGGCAGCAACAGAGAAGAAGCTTGTAGAATTGCGTTGGTTTTTGGTCAAAACAGCATTTTTTACCTTTGTGTGCATGTCTTCTTGCTGATTCTTTGTTAGAGCACATATCCCTTTCTCTTTTTCTGGAAATGTTAAATATATAATTCGATTATTTACTTCATCAAGCGTTCCACGACACGTATCCTTAAAATAATCAGAGTATAGAATGTTTTTTATTGCTGCCAGGCAAAGCGGGCGCCCCCATGCTTCCTCAAGTTTACTTCTCACTTTGGCTACAATAGTCTTAGAATTATCAAGAACTAACCAATTATTTGATATTTTGCCGTTGGTAAAGTCAAACCATCCATTCCTGATTTCTTCTGGGTATAATCGGAGTTTCCGCTTTTGTTCATGCTCATTTAATCCTTCGAAATATCGGAGATTAAATGCTAATACATATGAAGAATTTTTTCTTCCAACAATTTTAGTGAAATCTGTTGGCAACGGAATCGCTGACATATTAACACCTAGATCATTAATCTCTATAATTTCCTCAACATCATAATCAGACATAGTTTTTGTATTATCTGGTAACGATTTTGTAAATGAGCAATAATAAAAAACAACACCTTCGATCATTAACTTAAATAGTGAATCTCTCATTATTTCCTTATGATGAAAGCATCTAAGTGCAGAGTCCATTATCTCTTTATTTCTTTTGCGTTTTGTTTTACAATTTCCTCTTGGAATTGTTATATAATCTAACGTTGGTAAACTGGTACAGTAATCAACACACTGTGTATATAAACCATTGGAAGAATAAAATTTATTGGATAATTTGCGAAGCTGCTGATTATGTAAGATTGGGCTTGAAACCATAGATGATATTTCTTGAGGAGTATACATACTAAATATGTCTATTCCAAAGCAGTAATTAAAGATGGTACTGGCTGTATAGCTGTTAAATTCGTGTGTGTTATCAGCAATGACAGGAAGAGACTCTTGGGTCGAATTTGTTTCTATAGCGTTTTTACGTGGTCTACCACGACCGCGTTTCGTTTCTTCTGGCAAATTATCACCTCCTTAGTTTATTAGTGTGCTATATTCGTAGTCGGAACCAGTATTGAGCAAGTCTACTTCCAATTTATCAATAAAATAAGAAGCCATAGCAGCGGAAACATATCTATCCTTGGTATTGCTTCCTTTTTCATATACTTTTATGGTCTTTGTTTGTGGATTTACTTCATGCATAAGTTCTGACGCTTCTGTGATTAATGCTTGAGATTCCAAAAATGGTTTTTCAAATTCAAATTGTCTTTCAATATCAATCTCATCGGTATACTCTTTTATCTGAGACAAAATTTCATCTTGTGCAGTGCTTAAATTTACTAACAGATTGATTTTATGTTGTAACAGATTAATCTTAAATCCGCTCGCCATATCACTATTAAGCTGTTGGCTTGCATTTATTATAAAAATACATTCTTTAGCGTCTGGACTCTTTACCATATTTGCATAAGTTTCATCATTTACTACTTTGAGCGGAGAATATTCCTTCTGACGTTCTGTATCAAACATAACTTTTCCGAGATTCATAACAACCTGAGTCCCCCCATTACGAGCATCGAGAACGAAAAAGTCTGCCGAAAAGTCCTCAAATAATTGTCGGATACGAATAGATTGTAATGTTGTATCGCCACCTTTAGGAGCTTCGATGTACACATATTCCCTACGATATCCATTTTTGATTTCAAGTTCTGTTCCGCCATTATCATAAGTAGTTGCTTCTGGCAACGCTCTTACACAACAATATGCTGAATTATCATTTCCATCTCTGTCAATAAATGCAAAGTCACAGGAAATTACTCGAATCTCACCTGGTTGTTTTGGAATAAAAAACTTATTTTTAATTCCGGATCTGACATCTTCGTTCCTTCTTGGATAGAATACTCTTTTCAAATTCTGATTATCAAGAAGTATTTTATATGGGAAGAATGCAGATGCATTTTGCTTCATTCTCAAATTTAAAAATTCTATTGCAAATGTAATAGGGTCTTGTTTTTGCTTTTCAAGTTGCATTTGTTTTTTTGTACGAATGTTGTGCTTTAGTGTAATACTCTCATCAAATGCGAGAACACACATATTTTTGTTTTCCAACATTCCTTTAAAAGACGGGTCAACGATTTTGTCCCAAACCCAGTGCGGCTCGAACCATGACGAACTGATATATACATCTGTTGGATCTTCTTTTAAATCCTCAATCGAAGAGTAGCATGGTTCCAACATATATGGCGCTTGTCTTATTGTCTGGAACGGAGAAATTACACTGTTATCAACATCCTGGTCAATCTGCATACATTCTTCTCTTACTGCAACATGACTTCTTAATCCACGAGCAAATTTGTTTGCCGTAAATACACGTATACTTGAACCATTTTTGAAGAAGACTATAGATTCATTTTGACTGTCTTTTATTGATTTGATTTCTTTTCGTAAAGCTGGAGACATAACCATCAGTTCATTAACTATTTTTTCCGAGATAATAAGTTTGCTTTGCCCTCTCGTTGCAGAGCCGAGAACTATCTTACTATATGGCCTTGTTATTGCTCTACAGCAAGCATATAAGGCTATGATAAAACTCTTTGCAGCGGCACGAGATGCAATAATTGCAATTATCTGGGATATTCCCATAAAGTATAATATTACCGCTTGATAGAAGTGGAGTTTTATGCCGAGATATGAAATTGCTACTCTATGTAAATTGCGGCGAAATAGAGTATTCCATAATAAAACGTGATCCACGTTTACTGGATTACTCAAAAAATGAGTTGAAGGAAATTTTTTATATAATTCTTTTTGGCGTTCATCAGCGCAATCGGATATTCTATTCATCCAATTCACTCTCGTCTTTTACATAATACTCTTTATCCCTATCATTTGAGCCAAACATAAGATTTTTAAGAGGACGTTTTACAAATCTATCAAAGTAGTCCCCAATTCCATCAAAATCTTTATAGAGGTTTTTATCTTTATAGTATTCTTCAGGAGTATACTGTGAAATAGCTGCGAGTGTAACGCCAAGACACTCATCATTACTATTATCTTTTTCCTCAATAGTTCTAAGACCTGCTTGTTTGAAAGTTTTTGAATATTGCTCTGTTAGGGTTGTATATTCCTTTGAATCGCCATTTTGTAAAGCTCTTACCATTAACATGTTTATGTTGCATAAGGAACGAATAAAAATGTCCTGATTTGCGTCTGTGTTAGGATTATTTTTCTTAAGCATACGAAAATGCTCATCTAAATTCTTATAATCCTGTTCAGTAAATCCAATTCCCCACCGGTCAACGGCAGAAGCTGTTATTGTTGAATCTTCTGATTTTGCTTGTTCTTTTGATGTTATAATTTTATTTTGTCTTTGGCGATACTCATATTTTATTGAATCAATATAAGTTTTTCGTCCGTCGCAATTAAGATTCTTTTTAGCATAATGTGAAATCCTGCTGCGATCACGATGTCCGCTATATGTTTCCCTAGAAGCAACTAGAGCCGATAAATCATAATTCCACCCTGCTCTTTGGCAAAAATCTCTCATTGCCAATTCTTCGTTATTTGAATAAAGAGCTGTGGTTTGTATTAAATATAAATCTGTACATTTCTTACACCATGGAAGATACCCATTGTTTGCTTGAAAAAGTACATCATTACTTTTTTGAAAATTATTATTTTGAGTTACGAAACCTGCCCCACAGCATGAGCATTTGAATTTATGTTTTGATTCATCGAATTGATTAGGTGAGCGTGGTATATTCATTTTTACGTTCTCATCAATAATTGGTGTGGTATTCATGTTTTCTAATATTTGCTCATCTTTTGATTGAGTAGCCGTATTTGCCACCTCGCTTTCATTTAAATGTTTGTAATGGGAGATGATGGAGTCGAACCACCCGAACCCGAAGGCACATAATTTACAGTCATGCTCGCTGCCACTACGATATAACCTCCCTAAATGGCAATTAAAAATAGTCGACTATTCTAGCCGACTTCAAAAATTTCCATATAATAAAGTGCTTCAATTTACTTTATTAGTTTAGTTTTTCTAATAATTCATTGATAGTTACTTCTTCACCAATAGATATGGCAATATCCGAGTATCTATCTAATGCACAGTTAATAAGCTGAATCTCATCAGCGGTTAATGACACATTTAAAACTTTTTCATCGTACAATACAATCACCGCCTATACATTTACTAAATCTTTTAGGGTCTTCAACGCCTTTACACGTATCTTTTTATGAGCAGGAGAAACAACGGTTTCGCCAGTACGCGGGCTCTGAGCTTAAAAAGAGTCGCCCATAAATGAACGACTCGATCAAAATATTTTTATTGGCTAAACAGTAGAGTGGTCAACTCTGATCATATTTTATGCGAACTAATAGTACTAAATATATTGAAATGCTTATTTTATTTTACGGTATTTGATTTTCATCTCAGCATTTTCGGTATTATTTATTAATGTTCTGCCAGCGTATGTATGCAAATTACAAAACGCATCCGAGATATTCTTATTTAACGCTGTTTCAACTGGAGTATCAAGGTAAGTAATTATTATTAGTGGCTGGATCGCAAGATGATTCTTCCAAGCAGACAACCCCTTATCCTCTAAGGAATCGTCATAAAAACGGCTATTTACAGTAAAGACAGATTGTTTTGAAGACGCTGTACCTATCCATAAACTGTCAGTAATATTTGCTGCAGATGTAACTAAAAGCTGATTGCAGAGTCCTGAACGACGTATCATATCCTCTGGCAAAACTGCTCGAACATAAAAGCCAGGGCAAATAGAGTTAGTATAAATCATCCATTCCTCGCTTCCATTAAGTCTTAGTTCAAAACATCTCTTAATGTATTTTGTTTGGGTAATACAATCATAATATTCTCCGACACTACACAATGAATCCGTCAGTGGCAGTAGTACTGATGATAATCGATAGGGGTTGTAAACTGTAGCGGTCTCCGAAATTTCTACTTGGATCGATTCTAAATCAATATATTGTTCGCTCTTACCGCCATAAGTTGGAAATATATTTGTCACAGCAACCGCTGTTACTGAAACTTTTTGCCATTTTCCAATATGAGCATATTGCGGGAGTGCATATCTGAATGTATTATCTTGTTTCCTAAATGCAAACCCATTACCAGAAGCATTCTCATTGGCTGTTACCAAAAATACATCATATGAGATCGTGTATGTAAGTTCTGGTAAACAGGAAGAAAGAATTGTATCCGGTGAATTAACCGCACCATTAATATATAAACACTTTCTTCCATCGAAAACTGTTTTATTTATAATATTGCTACTACCATTATGTTTTGAAAGCATAAAATTTACATAATTATCAGTATCAAATAGATTCTTCCCCATTACTCCAACCTTCACTATTTGCGGATATTCCACTGATGGTGCAGGCTTGCCACCGGTGTATGGCTCCCACAATTTTGCTGTGTCTCCAGCGTTGAGCATAATATCTTTTGCTGTTACTGTGAGATAATTATCGTCGGTTGAATATATTGTAAAAGTAAGTTCTGTGGCTGAACCACTATTAAATGTTTTCGAGTTATCCCCTTTGTTAATAAGGACGCTAACATCGTTCTTTTCGGATTGCAAAAAATCCGAGATTGATAAGCAGCCGCCCGTAGATATATTCGATGAACTAATTGTATATATCATATTAGGCTGTACTGGTACCTTAAAGTGGACACCGTAATTTTTGACATTGAAAACGCACGTCAGCCCACCGTCAGTGTAGTCGCAACTAATGTTATTATTATCCACTTGATCGGGTATTTTGTTTAAATTAAGTAATTGCGCCCCAGTGCTCACTGCCCCTATGTTAATAATGTCCTGCGGGTAATCCGGATTTGGGGATGGAACACCGCCCGTATAGGGTTCCCATGGTAGTGCTGAAACACCGGCGTTGAACATGATACTCTTTTTCAACGTTTCTAAATCACTTTCCGTAAAATCTTCTTCATTTATTTTTCTCAGACTAATGCGTACATAAGCTGCATTCTCGGCTACAGGAGTATTAATATTCCAATTTCCAATTATAGTCTTATCTGCACCGTAGGCGAACATATTCTGGGCTATATATGGCGCATAACCTGATAACTTATATGCCTTGCCTCCAGCTACGGATATATAGCCTGTTCGTACTCTTGCCTGTGTCTTGAATTCCGCCCCGCTGTCTCCGGCAAGTCCTCCAATTGCCAGTTCCGAAATGTTTAGCAACTGAGCACCAGTCGTTTGCACCTGCTCACTCTTCCCAGATAGAGCAAATTCATTAAAATAACTACCTTTACATTTATCTAAAAATAGTTCGACTCCAACACGCTCGACAATTTCATCATTCATCATATGGCGCCGAGATAGCATATTAGATCACCGCCCAACTTATCCAGGCCAATAGATTCTCTGCAATACTTACTTCGTAAATCCTATTGGGTTCAACCACTAAATCAGATTTTATTGAATTAGGAAGTGTCAGCAAAGTAGCTGTCTCACCAGAGGTAAATTTGAAGTGGTATTCACCATTCCCATTTAGCGAAAGTGAGAGAGCAGCCATCTCTGGAAATATATAAAATATGTGATCATGTAGTACTACAGATTCATCAGATGATGTCATCTCAGCTTTAACAGTTATTGGTTCATATCTTGCATCTGTTTCGGAACGAGTGTAGTACACGCTCATGTCAATAGCAGGACCAAGAGAATCCCATTTTTCACCTGTCCAACCAACGTTCATTCCGGCTTCACCAAAATTTGATTTAGTTTCTAAATTGTACATATCTCCAATTTGAGGATAAAATGGTAAATCTGCTTCACTTATAACGCTTCCGCGATAGATAAGTGGATTTGGAATGGCCTGGATATCCATATCAAGTTTCTTAATTTTATTGAGCAAAAGGGCATATATAGCATTTGCATTCATATATTACCCTCCTACATTTCTTTCCAGCCAAATGAAAATAGCATATAAATTTTTAGATAACTGTTCTTATTTCCAACTATACAGGTTGAACCAAGTGGGGCACAGAAATCGAAGTTTGCATCCCCCTTAAAGCTTTCAATTCCAGATCGATTTGTCGTAGGAAGATATTGAATTTCTTCTTCGGTATCTACAACAAATTCCATAACATTTACATTGGGCCTTCCACCCATAGTTAATAATATACCAGCCACTGTTCCTCTGTTCCTTTCAAATATCCTTTACAATGCATGTAAAATCTGTCAGTTTCATTTCTGCGCATTGTATTTACTGACTCAGTTTTATCCATTAATCAAAAATTCTCTTATTTTCATAATAGTAGAGAGTAGTGGAACCACTATCCACAATGTCGGCCGCACAACGGCTATTCGCTGGCTATGTTTCGCCTCTCCAGATATTTCCGAGTCTAGTTGCTCGATTCATATTTAAGCGATTATCTGATGAAGCTAAAGGTTCACACTTTGTTTATTGGTGGTGAAGTACCATATTTGAATCTGTACTTTGGCTCAGACTCGCTCTGTGTTCTCACAGATTTGGTCTGATTTAATCACTCACCCCATGCTCATGTGAACCAAAGTAATCAATACAACTCATTCAATTCTTCTAATACTTCAAAGATCATTATTTCGTTCATTTATTTTCCTTCAATTATAATTTCCAATTGAAGGTTGAGATAGGAGAGTATTAGCTGTCCTACTTTATCTCATTATCAGATTTTCCATCTGACCTAATTATTTATTCTCTGTTTATCCTTAAAAATGAGCATAAAAATAAGACCTACTATTAGGTCTTTAAAAGTTAAGCATATTTATGTTTTATAACGTAATCAATTTCGTTTTATTTGGAACTATGAAACCATCAACATCTTGGCAAATATAAATAAATCCCTTCTGTGGTGGCAGTGTCATATATCCGTCGTTGTAATCAAGCATTTCTGTCTTACAGCAACAACCTTGTTCATACATATAAATACCACCTTGAACGTAGCTCCCAAGCTTATGAGTATGCGCCATAATCAGCGCATCAAAATCTCTGTCCACACGAAGAAAATGCTCAATTGCTTTTTCAGTTGTTTTCAACATACCAGAAGAATAGGATAGTGGGTGAACAAATATCGACTTACCGACTTTCCTCCACCAGTCGCCCGTATAAGATATATCTATACCGGTGTCTCGAAAAACTTCTATAAGCGGACAATACCATGTCTCTGTCTTATTTAATCTATCCCTATTTTTAAATCCATCGTTTACGATTAGATCCATCGGAGAATCAGGCATTAAATTCATAATATCGTCATTTAATTGCTCTGATAGATACCGCCCCATCCGAACTTCGTGGTTTCCCTTAACTATAATAACTTCTTTAGGATTAAGCATTTTAATAAGATCAATCATATATTGTCTTGTTATCACCATTTCTTCTGTAAAATGAATTCTGTACTTTTTACTGAATTTGCTTACACTTTGACAATCTTCGAGATCTCCATTTAATACAAGGGTATCTATTGCTCCGGAATAATCTTTAAAGGTTTCTAACGGCAAATTGAATGGAATATGTAAGTCAGAAATAGAAAGGATTTTTCTTCCAATCCCTTCATTCCCGTGAATCCAATTATCATATTCTTCATAGCCAACAGATTGTTTTCGCAGCTGATCAGGGGTAATATCAAGTCCAAGCATATCTCGAATTTCAACCCAATCCATATCGGTTTCTTTGCGCTTTTTTGAAAGGCAGCATCGTATTTTCCACGATGTAAAATCTTCATTTTCTAATCGCTTTAAATCGTTCAATAGTTCACCGCCTATTCTTCTTCAGATTCATAGTCGGAGGTAGGCGGTAATTCTATCGTAAATTTCAGTGTAATATTTTCTACTCCATCTGGAAGAGCATTAATAATAGCATCAGTTATATTTTCGCCATCAGCATCAATAAATGTAGATGCTTTTACTACAATATCTTCAATGGTAATTGTTTTCTTTGCCGGAGTTACCTTTTCACTAGTCTCTTTTACCTTTACTGCCATAAATATAGTCTCCTTTTCATCTATCCCAATTTTTGTTTTCTTCATCAAAAAAGAGGCGCATGATACGCCCCTAAGATGTGTGGTTATTCCGTTCTGTTTGTAACCAGTATCATCACTGGTATATAACGCTCACTCAGGGATTCGAACCCCGATCGCGATTGCTCGCTACGCTGGTTTTCAAGACCAGTCTCTTAGCCAATTAGAGTAAGTGGGCATTACGGAGATTATTACTCCTTAATTCGCCTTATAAAACGCCTGTATTCATCCAAAAGATTACTAACCATATTTACTTCCGGCAATATCTGAACCACAGTTACAAGCAAGAAGTCACTGTGTATTTTCATAATTCAGAAAAGTTTTTTATATATGCTGCATTGCTTATTCTTCGCATATACCATATAGACGAAATTTTGGTATAAACACTAATTTCCAAGATAGGTAGGAGTGTATATCTCCAAGTTTTGAATAATCGTCATTATTCTGCTCTTTTATTCACTGTGATAATTCCACCCCATCTAATTATCTGCACGATGCCCGTACTGAAGTACATATTGCAATCATATTTTTCATCAAAATCGTGTTTCCAAAATCGACACACTCGGAATCGAACCGAGGACAACCCGTATATAAGACGTGTCTTCTATCCCCTGAATTATGTGCCAAGGAGCGTCGTCAGCCAACCGCCTGAATAGTCAATCGGCCAACGACATAGAAAGATATGAAAACCAAATTATGAGTGAATTATTATTTGAAATATGATATACTCGCAATGAGTACATATGCGATTGTATTACCGCTTTGCAATCCGTGCCACGGCTATGTGCTTGGTGTGTATACCATGTGGGAGTGCCAAGTGTAAGGATGTGCACTAGGAATTAAATATCTGGGCGTTCTGCCCACAAAATGAATTCCCTGACTACAAATTACTTACAGGGAGGAGGAAAGAATTGTTAGAAGGATTAAAAATACTTCTAAATGGTGGATTGATTACTTGTATTTGCATTTGCGGAAGATACATTCTAAAATATTTAGTTGCACTCCTCATTTGTAAGACCCCAAACCTTTCAGATGAAAAAGCAAAAGCAATTACGAAGATGATATCCAAAGACTCAAAACTTTAAACACTCAATTCTCACTTTCATTCATTCCAATATTTAATTCTCATTTATTTATTCTCCATTAACGAGGGCTGGTCGTTAAGACAGTCCTCATTTGGGTAAATGGTAAGTTAGTATTTCTATATATACTATACATAGTAAGAAAAACGGGCATACCCCTTGGAAACCCTTATAAATAGGGCGTTTTGAGGCACTTGGCTTTTTCGGATTTTCTTATCTGTTTAATATATCCCACTGTTTCTTTTGGTTAAACTGCACCTGGGCTGCACATTCATTACAATACTTTGAAGAAAAATCCTTTGCAGATTTTTTCCTTACCAATCGTCCGCAGTGCTCACATCTAATAAATTTGCCGTTCCTGATATAATTTAGATATTCATATCCCAATTCCCTAAAATCAGTTATCATCAAAACCGGTTTTCCATTATCAATGAAAGTAATTCTTAAATTTAAATTATCGTTTTTATTAGAAAATTGGATCAAACCTAGATTCTCTAAATCATTTAGATATAAAAACTTATCTTCTCTATGCTTAACTGTTACCCTGGAAACTCTATACAGTTCTTTGATTTCTGAGTTCACCCACCCGTTGTTATTGTTAGAGATTGTATTATGATATTTTGCATAACATAGCATGGTAAATAAAAGTTTTTTGTATTTCAAATTATTTAACGCAGATATTATATCAAGCTCATTTTGTGTAATCCCAATATATTCTAATTCCTTTAATGGATATTTGTATGCCTTCTTTGAAATGTCTTCAATAGTATTCTCCCACAGTACAGTATTATAGTTCTTATAATTAGCAGACATAAATTCATTGAGCTTTGAGATAGTTTGATTTTTGTCTAAACCTTCTTTTTGCCTGTAATACTTGCCAAGAAGGAATAAGGTGGAGGTTGGTTTGTTTCCAACTTCTCCACACATAAGAATATATTCTGCTTGTTTTGTCTCATTCAATATAACTGACATTTCCGTCCTCCGTATCAATATCAACACTAACTTTAATTTCTGCATTTTTCATGCTGAATTTCTGTCCTCCAAATTCGATATCTCCATTGTCATCTAATGTTGGATACGATATAATATAGTTATGATGTTTTAATAAATTCTGAATAATCATATCCCCGCAGATGTCCCATGCAAACTGTTTGCTATAATTTGATTTTGAATAGCAAAGATCCAATACAATATCGCATAGTATTTCTTCGTTTGGACATTCTTTCAAGCATTGCTTTTTGAAATCAGTTTTAAATAGATAATTCTGCATTTGACGCTCGTCCGATTTGATTCGTTCATTTTTTGCATATTGTTTGTAGTTGGCTAATTCACGTCTATATCTATCGTATATCTTTTTAATTTTAGCGAATAATTGAGATGAGTACTCTGCATTGCTTTTTAAAATCGAATAGTCGAAATTTGAGTTAGATTTTGTTATCCTATCATCAAATAATTTCTCTATTTTCCAGCAAATTTTGTTTATCGTACAAGGAGCCATGCCAAGAGGCATTTTATTCAAGTAGCAAAATATAAATTTTCCTTCTTCTTCGGTTTTACATTCCTTATTTAACAATTCGTTAAGTGTTATCCTAAAACGCATAATACATTTTTCATTATTCTTTTTTATATATTCATTAAATACATACCTATCAGACGGATATATGTATTTCATGAAGTATGGTTTTTTATCAGACAATATAGATCTATTCATCCAATGTTGTTTTTTTTCATGAGAACTTTTTGCCTTGCTTATTTTATTTGAGATCCAGTTATACCATTCATCCGGCATGTCTTTGGATTCAATTCCTTTGGTTTTATCAATAGCATTTTGCTGATAAAGCTGTCCGCATTTTATCCGGTAATCTAAAATGTTATATTCACGACTACCTTTTTTAAATCTTGCTTTGACTTCAAACATTGATGTAATTCTGTTAGTGATTCCGCCGACTGCATTTCCAAAACTGTTAATATTAGATTGCATAATATCATCTTCGGTTGGAATACATTTGGGGGCCTTGCGTTGTACACATACAATTGCTGGCAATTCTTTTGTACTATTTACTAAAAGAGGAAAATCTGTATTTATTACACAATCTCCGTCCTTATCAAAACCATTCATTGCATCAGCGCATGTATCCCAACTATTGAAGATTGTAGGTGTAGTCATATATTTATAAAATTCTTCCATGTTGGGGTTTTTAACAACATTTAAAAGTCTAATATTATTATGCGATGTCATTGGAGCACGAAAACTTACTATTCTTGTAATATTTTTATCATTCCAATATTTTGAATATACTTCCCCTGCTTTCAATAATCCAGTTATTTTTAATCCAAACATTGATTGACAAAGTGAATAGGGATCTCCAGATACAAGAGAGTAGTTCCCTCCAACCTTTAAAACACCAACTTTCGCATCGTCAATTCTTTTTCTAATCATAGTACTAATTTGATTTTGAATATATGGATCATTCATCATTTCAGGATCAATCATTATAGCAGTTGCAAAAGAGTCGTCTAGGTGCTGGATATTCTTATCATTAAGCCCAATTCCTTTTGTATAAAGTATGGTCTTTCTGTAATCGCCTGATAAGATATCTCTAATCTCATTTACTGTTGGCGCAATAAGTTCATCGATTTCCTCATCATTGAAATTATAGCTTTGTAAAAACTGATAATTCATTGTTCTTGCATTTTCAAGCTCTTCTTCCGAGGATTTGGTAATTGCAAAGGTATATTTATTTATTTCACAATTCTTTAGATAATCATCAATAGAAGAGTAAGATTCCCACAGTTTTAACATTGATTCTGTTAGCACCAATTCAATATCATGAATATTATGATCATAACCCCATACATCCTTTACAATAGATACATCATTGTCATCCGCAAATTTTTGAAAATCGATAGGGAAAACTGCACCTTTGCAAAATGAATTTCTAATTACACATCCAGGCAATAAAAAGTCTTCTCCAATTTCTCTTCCCCATCTCTCCATCAGCTGTGGCATGACCAATCCGTAACCATCGCTATCATCCAACTCTATCTCTTTATCTTTAATAAATTTCATACGTGGTTGATCTAAATTAGTATCATCGAGTTCTATTACATCTGCCTTGAAATGTGTTATACAGTCATTCACTACAACAATTCCATTTGGCATGGAAACAGGAGTAGAAGAACTACATACCAAAGCATTATACGCTTCCAATTTTGCTGGAGTAAATTCTCTCGACAGGTTGCGACCATTGTTGATTTTTCTTTTTAATTCCGGTAACAGTTTTTCGTTTACAAAAACTATCGTATTGTTTTTTACCCCACCCGTCGTTGCTAATAATCTTCTAAATGTTATCCCGTTTATTTTAAATCCATTTTTATATATTTTGGTATAATCTTTATTGCTGTCTATAACAACGCATACATAATCTTTCTTAAATTGATACCTATCCAGTTCTTCATATAGCTTCTTGATTTTGGGACGTGCGATAGCTAAATTCCTCTCGAATTTTAGTTTTTTGATCTGAGATTTTATATCTGATATATGTAATTCTGAATTTTCAATTCCATTTAATTCGTCTATAAATCTCATCATTTGGCTTTCACTCAATGCGATTAATTCCTTGTTTTCTCTTGCCTGTGATATAGTCAGTTGTAAGTTCCATTTAGCTCTGCGAAGACGAGCTGTATGTATTTTAAAAACATACCTTTGTGATGTTAAATGTTTGCTCAATTAGTTTACTCCCCCTATTTAATTCCGGTTAATACGATTTTTTTCAAGTCAAAGCATTCCGCCAAAGATACATTATGAGAATATTTATATATAGGAACAGGATATGGATATTTATTAGATGGCCTTCCTGTAGGTGAAGGATATCTGTAAATTTTGTCATAGCTAAGAGAATGGTCTTTGACTAAAAGATATCTTTTTAAATTACAATTAATATAATCAGAGTTTTTTTTCATCAGCTTTGCTTTTTTGCCACACAAGATTTTTTCAAAATCAAACTTGTTTAAACTCTTGTCGATCTTATATATTTGATTTGTTTTATAATTAAAATACAATCCGCAGTTTTCTTCCAAAGTATTTAAACGCTTTATCCCATTTCCATGATGTAAGCACTGAATATATTTTTCTGTTCCACAAATCCAAATATCCTTAATTCCAGCTGCTTCATATAGATCATGCCTATTATAATACTCGCTGCTAATGGGACTGCACTGAAATTCAATAACACAATTCATTCCGAAATAATCAAACATAATATCAGGTCTTTGTTTGGTTGTTGGTAACCATCCTTCTAAGATAGGATTCGTAACCCCTTTTTGTTTTATAAGCCATTCGTATAAACATCTTTTTCCAATTACATGCTCTTCAGTTTCTGGCTCCGAATATAAATCTTCGCATTTAGTTTTGTCCATATGTCTAAAATATGGAGTCTTTATCTTTCCGTGGCAATATTCATATGGTTTACCACATGCTGGACATATTAATATTTTTTTACTTGCCCATATCTTTAATTGCTCCTTATCATGTGTTCCGTCATAACAATTTATGATTTCGTTACCTAATTTGCAAGTTAAAATAATTCACTCCTCCATTCGTATTCTATATTTTTCCTATATCACTCTTAGTTCCAAGCTTGTATACAGTTCCATATCTTGTTACAGCAATTCCATTACTAAAGTCCGGATTGATTAATTTATCTGTCATTATATTACATCCACATACAGTTCCAACCAGACGCCAATATGTATTTCCGTATAAATCCTTTCTGGTCATAAGCGTCCAGTTTTCTAGCCTAGTCATTACTAGCCCTTCTCTGATCCAAAAATTCTTCACCTAGATCATAACAGTTGTATGTATACTCATAGCGCTCGACATAGTAGTCAAAGAATCCGGACAGTGCTGCCTGCTCAACAATACGACAAATATTTTCCTCTATAGTTTCCCTGGTTCCGCTAATAAGCTGAGTATCAATTTCCTGTGACTCAATTTTGAATGTATCATCTATGTCGTGGCGCTTTAGCCACATCGACAAGCTGTACTTTTCAGCGCTTTTATTATATTTATAGGCACACCATGCGCTGTAACCTTCATATCCGCATTCCTCTGGTAATTTAATCTCAATCAGATAACCTAAATGTTTCGCTCTTGTCATATTTATTGTTCTCCTTTATCAATATAAAAACTTTATATTTCTTTTCTTCTCGTTAGTAAGTGTCCATTTTAGTGAGTTTGCAATTGCGTCAATTGCATATCCGGTGGGATATGATGTACTAAAGTCTTTTTCTGATAATACATTCGAAGCGTATCGGTGCTGTTCCTCGCGCGAGAGTAATGGTGATCCGTTATGTGCTGCATAAGAATAGTTGTTTTCTGTCATGTGTTATTTTAGTTCTCCTTTTATTTTCGTTAATTTTGTTCATTGGCATCTTCCTCCTTGTGGTGTTGTGATTCCAATAAATTTGTGTTATTTAGCTTATTGCTTAATAGGTTATTCTCTACTTTTAAAGTGAAAAATCTTTCAAATCTTTATCAATTATTTCTTTGACTTTTGATGGAAGAATATTTAATTCGTCATTTAAAAGCAATTTCAGAACTTTTTTGTTATCAATATTGTAAACAGATGTTGATTTATTTTCTTTTAATGTTGCATATGGATCAACAGTGTTATAAACCTCAATCCCCTTATTTGAGTATTTAAGGAAATAAGCAGCTTCCATATATAAGGTCTTGCATTTTTCAGATTCTCTATCTTCTCCATTTATTTCATACAAAATAGTGGAGTGAATTTAAAATGTGAAAAATCTTTATGTATATTAAAGGCATCTTGCAATGACTTACAGTGATGCTTCCCAGAATACAACATAGATACATGTTCATTCATTCTTCTGAACAAGTCTACGGTTTCCCCTATATATATTCCATTAGTATCAATGTTTTTAATTTCATAACATCCACCGTAAGTTACCGTGAGTTTTATATCGTTTATTATGGTAAAAATAGCAGATAACTTTGAAAATTCGCTATGACAATTTTTAGATATAAAGAAGTCTTTAATATATTGCTCATAGCCGAGTATACATTCTCTAATCTCTTCTATAGTTAGTGTGGATTCTTTGATTTTCTTTCCTATCATTGAACCTGTTCTTCCATTGACATATCCATTATCTTTGTTTCCTAACAATTCATTTATTTTTAGAAAAACTTCTTTCTTATACTCATCATTCAATGCATTGGCCATATTTTCTTATTCTCCCTTACTATTATTATTGATCCACTGTTTTAATAAATTTCTCATTCTCATACTTGGCACATAAATCCAGATTTCTTTTCCATCACGAATAGCAGAACGCCATATAAACTGAAGCATTTCAGATAATGCAAATCCATCTTCATCAACATCAATGTTGTGATTTACAAAAAAGTTTTTGATTACAGGGTTCATATATCTATTGGCTATATATGCGACAGAAGTTCTATCTCTATACTCATTTGTTGCTCTCATATTTATAGAAAGAAATCCTCTGGTATATCCCTTTCCCTGTAATTTCTTCTTATAATCCTTAAAGGTCGTCCAAAGATTATCTTTTGAATTATCATTTCTTATATGACGAAAGTAATTGGATATATTTCTTTTTAATTGAGTGATTGCAATATTGTTTTCGTTTCGTTTAAACCATGCTTTTGATAAATCTGTTTCTCTGTCTCCAATAAGATTTAATTTATCATTTTCAACAATGTGAATTAATTTTTTATAATCCCTTCCATTAATGTATTCTCTCTTCTTTTCGGAAAAAACGTAGTTTTCTTTGCTGTCTCCTATTACGTGCATAAATTTATATTTCAAACCATAATAGTCGTAATAATATCTTTGCATTTGAGCATTAAACATATATGTAAGAATATAAATATTTCTAAATGCGTTAAATGCCTCTATAGGGAAAAGCCACAT
>OBXZ01000800.1_pt1 | contig 21745 bp, 11 predicted proteins | sample 1538171 | NCBI WGS metagenome assembly OBXZ01 (sample SAMEA2580161, study PRJEB22360) | human gut metagenome | biome: human gut; feature: human-associated habitat; material: faeces | place: Denmark | collected 2008/2010
GGGCAGCCGCTAATGCGCTGCGCCCCTTCCATGGGGCGGCCACCGCATGCGCCTGTGCACCGAAGAATTCCACAACGTAGCACCTTAGGCTCAGCACATCCATATTGGCCTGCGAGGTGCCGCCGCTCCAACTATGCATCATAGCCGCCAGCGCCATGCCGTCAAATACGCCACAGTCCGCCATGGTTACTTTGGCACCATTCTCCTCTTCTGCGGGGGTACCTATTACATATAAAGAGCCTTGAAACTGCTCTTTCATCTCTGCAAGTGAAAGTGCGGCCAAAACCGAAAGCGCGCCGTGCAGATTATGACCGCACCCGTGTCCAATTCCGGGCAATGCATCGTATTCTACCATCAGGGCAGCGGCCGGGCCTTCGCCATTTTGTAGTACTGCGCGAAATGCGGTACCATAGCCGAGCTCTTTTTCTAAAAAGGGATATTCAACCTCAAACCCCGCCTTGCACAGCATCGCTGTAATGCGCTTACTGGACGCTATCTCGCAATATGCAAGCTCCGGTGTTTGGTATAAAGCTTCACTAAGCTCTACCGCGGCAGGAAGATGTCGCCGGACCACGCTCTTCGCTGTGTCCATTAATTCAAGTTTCATAAAACTCCACCTTCCCGTTTTCAAAATTTCATCACTGTATTGCGCTGCTATGTTAAAGTGCTTTTATACAATACCATAGTTTTTTGAGCTTGAAAAGAGTTTATGGACATTCTGCTTGAGATTTGTATAATCTTCCAAACCTGGTTTTCTGCTGCTCTTTTTTATCATCTATTTGCCTACAAACCAGCGGGCTGCCTGCCCAGCTCATACGTTGCAGGCTTGTCCTTTCACAGTTACGAAAAAACCTCCCTGAAAAAGGGAGGTTTTTGGCTATTGTGGTTAATAGTTTTCGGGTTTTATCTCGGTATAGGCTTGCTCGTGGCCACATACGGGGCAAATTTCAGGCGAGCAGTCGCCATAACTTACATGGCCGCACACCATGCAGACCCACGCAACGCTTTGCGGCTTGCAAAACACCTCATCGTTTTCGATATTGCGCCCAAGGCGACGATAGCGAGCATCGTGAGATCTTTCGATTGCACCCACTTTTTCAAAAAGGCCTGCCAGCTCGCAAAAACCCTCTCTACGTGCAGTTTCTGCAAAGTTTTTATACATTTGGGTCCATTCGTACCGTTCACCGGCTGGCGCATCCGCAAGGGTCTCAAGCGTAGGAGGAACTTCTCCGCCCGAGAGCCATTTCAGCCAGATTTCCGCGTGCTCAAACTCGTTGCTTGCGGTATCGTCAAAAATGTTTCCGATTTGCTGATATCCGTCCTCACGCGCTTTTTTGGCGTAGATGACGTATTTGCCGCCCGCTTCGCGCTCGCCGGCATATGCGGTCATCAAGTTTTTATAGGTTTGGCTTTCACGCAATTCCATGAAATCATGCTCCTTTGTTTCAGATTGCCGTAACCGGCAGAGCCCGGTCCGGGTCAATCCATCTTATGAAACACAGGTCGAGTTGGTCCCTATTTGCACGACCAACGACGAAGAAAATCGAAATTGTTTCTACCACATTGTTATATAAATTGTTTTCATTGGCCATATCTGCACAAAAAACAGGCGGTAGAGAAAACCTCTCTGCCGCCTGTTAGGCTTACTATATTTTTTACAGGGTCATCAAATTGCAAACAGCGCTGGTGTAGGCCACAGGGTCTTCTACCGGCATGCCTTCAATCAGCAATGCCTGGGTGTAAAGAATTTCTGCGTAGTCTTTCAGCTTTGCCTCGTTTGCGGGGTATAGCGCCTTCAAGGTTTCAAACACCGGGTGCGCAGCATTGATTTCGAGCACACGCTGTGCTTTCACTTTCTCTTCGGTACCAGGCATTGCTCCAAGTACTTTCTCCATCTCAAGGCTGATGCCGCCCTTGGCAGTTAAGCACACCGGGCAATTTTTAAGACGGCTGGTAAGCACTACGTCGGTAACTTTTTCGCCCAGCGATTCTTTCAGAAAACCGAGTAAGTCCTTGCTTTCTTCTGCCTGCTTTTTAATCTCCTCTTTCTCTTCCTCGGTGTCGATGCCAAGGTCTTCGTCAGAGGTGGAGCGGAACTCTTTACCTTTATAATCCCGCATCGCTTTCAGCGTAAATTCATCGATGTCGTCAGTGAGATAGAGCACCTCATAGCCTTGCTCTTTCAGGCGCTCGTTCTGCGGCAGTACTGCCAGCTTTGCCACGCTTTCGCCGCAAGCATAGTAAATGTACTTCTGCTCTTCTTTCATGCGGTCTACATATTCGTCCAAGGTAGAAAGTTTCTGCTCTGCACTGGTGGTGTAAAGCAGCAGCTCAGACAGTACATCTTTGGCGGCACCATAGGTCGAATAAATGCCAAATTTCATTTGCAGGCCAAAGGCTTTGAACAGTTGCTCGTATTTTTCGCGGTCATTTTTCAGCAGATTCAACAGCTCTGATTTAATTTTCTTCTCAAGGCTGGTAGCGATTACTTTCAGCTGACGGTCATGCTGCAACAGTTCTCGGCTGATGTTAAGCGAGAGGTCCGGGCTATCAACCAAGCCACGTACAAAGCTGAAATAATCTGGCAGCAGATCGGCGCATTTGTCCATAATCAGCACACCGGAAGAATACAGCTGCAGGCCCTTCTCGTAGTCACGGCTGTAATAATTAAACGGGGCGCGTGCCGGGAAGAAGAGCAGTGCGTGATAGGTTGCAGCGCCCTCTACCGAAGAGCTGACAACCCGCAGCGGGTTCTCATAATCGCCGAATTTATTTTTGTAGAATTCGTTGTATTCTTCTTCAGTTACATCCTTTTTGTTCTTTTTCCAGATGGGCACCATGCTGTTAAGCGTTTCTACCTCGGTGTACTCTTCATATTCGGGCGCTTTTTCATTGCCATCAGCGTCTTTGTCAGAGCCCTCAACCATGCGGCTGTGGGAAACTTCCATCTTGATGGGATAGCGGATGTAATCGGAATATTTTTTGATGAGGCTGCGCAGGCGGTATTCCTGCAAGAATTCATCATAGTTTTCATTTTCGGTGTTGTCTTTGAGCTGCAGGGTGATGGTAGTACCGGCCTCTGCACGCTCTGCAGCGGTTACAGTGTAGCCGTCTGCGCCGTCTGATGCCCAGCTCCAAGCCTCTTCGCTGCCGGCTGCACGGCTGACAACGGTAACGTGTTTAGCCACCATAAATGCGGCATAGAAACCAACGCCAAACTGGCCAATGATGTCAACGTCGCCTTCTGCGAGTTCATTTTCTTTTTTAAAGGCAAGGCTGCCGCTTTTAGCAATGGTGCCAAGATTCTGCTCCAGCTCGTCCTTGCTCATGCCACAACCATGGTCAGAAATGGTCAGCGTGCGTGCTTCGCGGTCTGCCGCAATGTCGATGAAAAGCTCCTCACGAGAGAGGCCGCTCTGCCCTGCTTTGAGTGCATTGTAATACAATTTATCCGTCGCATCGCTCGCGTTGGAGATCAGCTCGCGCAGAAAAATTTCTCGATTGGTATAAATAGAGTTGATCATCAGCTCGAGCAGACGCTTGGACTCTGCTTTAAACTGTTTTTTTGCCATAACGATAAACACCTCTTATTGCGTTGTTTTAGCACTCTGTTGTTTCGAGTGCTAGCATTATTTATTGTAGACTTGTTGTGCAATAAAATCAAGCCTTTTGTGTGAAGTTTACAAAAAATTAAAAATAAGTCAAATTCTTTCTTGGGGTACGATTTTCTGTCGTTCTGCATACCCTGTGGTATAGCAGCGCACTTGCTAAGAACAATTGCCGTAAATCTCACCGCTATCTATGTCGTACTTTTAGCATAGATGGAACGGGAGATAAATTATCCGCGCCCTTTCGCCGCAGTGTGGACAGTAGTTGTGTCGGTGCCAGCATACAGCCCCGCCTGAACAAGCTCTTTTCACTCTGTAATTTTCGACGAGCCGCTAGGTACCGGCCGAATAATGCGCGATTTGATAAAACCTAAATTTTGCTGACCATAAAACTGGAAAGCACGGCATAACTTTGTAACCTACGGGGGCCATGTTCGCCCCAAACAAGACACCAATTATAAGGGGGAAATGCACAATGATTGAGAATACCCGTACCCACAGCCTTTTTGAGGAACCGCAGGATGGCCCCTTCTGCGAAGAGCAGGAGGTAAAAGCAATCCGTCCTGAACTGGCAGATCCTGTTCTAACCTATGTCCCTGAAGCGATTCCTGCTCCTGTACCAGAGGTTGTTGCGCCGCCGGCAAAACGCGACTGTGGTTGCAACAAAGCTGGCATTATCCAGCCCATGCCGGAGCAAACAGCACCTGCCACCCTTGCCCCCGAAGCACCGCTTTGCCCGGATTCTCCTTATGTCTATGTAGAAAACGAGTTTGGCGAATTGGCGGCGATGTGGATGACCAATGCACCGATACTGGAGGATGAAGCGGACGAAGCCGCTACCTCTGCTCCCGCAAGTGATCTGGAAGAGCCGACAGCAACAGTCGTCGAAGCTGAGGAAGCACCTCTGCCGGAAAACGAAGTAATGGAAGCACCCCAGGCAGAAGACTCTGCACCGTTTGTCGCCGCGCCCATCGTACCGGAACAGACACCCGCGCCGATTGCTGTAGAATCTGTATTGCCTGAGCCGCAGCCAGTACCGGAAACTTTTACTTCTCCGTTTAGAGCAGTGGAGTATCCTGAAATAAAACCGCAGTTCCGTGCGGAGCCAAAACCAGAAGCAGCACCAGCAGCGAAGCCCGACCCTCAGTTTGGGACTGGTTTTGCTAAAACCCGTGAAGTATGGCGTATGAGCTAGCCCAACTTACTCGCTTTATATTAGCACCTTTCAAAAAAGCGATTATTGCAAACGCAATAATCGCTTTTCTTTTTTATGCACACCAAACTAAAAAGCAAACATTATGCAAAAATCCTTGACATTTCATCTCGGCTATGATATACTGTCAAAGCGGTTAAAAATCGCGTTTATTATGCACTTCTAGCTCAGTTGGTAGAGCAGCTGACTCTTAATCAGCGGGCCCAGGGTTCGAGTCCCTGGAAGTGCACCAAAAAGAAACATAGCAGGTTGTCTTTTTTATAAAGGGCAACCTGCTATGTTTTTGTTTATTAAAGATTTCAACATAATTGCTTTCGACCTCTTATAAACGCAAATAGATGACCTTAGCCCCATCGCTTCGCACGAACAATCACAACGTCTTTTTAGCTCTGGCAGCGCATCAAACAAAGACTTTTAGCTCGTTGGGCTTCAGCTTCATATTCAGCAATTCATTCGGTATCCGCAGTTTCATGGTATATCCTCCTTTCCTCAAAAAAATAAGAGGGCAGGCACCGCTTTTGGTGTCTGCCCTCTTTTGTTACTTCTCTTTTTGTTCTTAGCTTGACCAACCTTGCAGTTGCCTACAAAGGTCACATTTTCAAGCATCGTCGGTATTTTTCAATAGGTATAATGTTTCTCCCTCTAAAACAATCAATTTACAACAGCTCTCAATATTAATTTATCCTCTTCGGCAGCGGTGCATATGTTTTCAGCCCACATATCCTGTTTCAGTAAATTATTGAGGCTGCGACGATTTTTTCTATTTCGTCACAGCCCCTTTATTTATATAAATTAAACTACTCAGATTGCTACGCCTTTGAACTGGCTGTTATATAAATTTGCATAAAAGCCTTTTGCATTCATCAGCTCTTCATGATTACCCTTTTCAACAATCTGCCCGTTACTCATAACAAGAATAATGTCCGCTTCGCGTATAGTTGAAAGCCTATGCGCTACTATAAAGCTTGTTCGTCCACTCATCATCTGAGCAAAAGCTTGCTGAATCTGAATTTCTGTTCGTGTGTCAATACTTGAGGTTGCCTCGTCCAAAATCAACATGGGCGGCAGACACAGCATGACTCTGGCAATGCACAAAAGCTGCTTTTGTCCCTGACTGATACTGTCACCACCTTCTCCAATAACAGTGTCATAGCCATTTGGCAGACGATTGATAAAGCTATGCACGCGCGCTGCCTTTGCCGCTTCCACAACTTCTTCGCGTGTTGCATTCGGTTTTCCATAAGCTATATTTTCAAATATCGTTCCAGCTTTCAGCCATGTATCCTGAAGCACCATGCCATAGCTGCCACGCAGACTTTTTCTCGTTATATTCCTTATATCTGTCCCCGCTACCGATATGCTACCTGAATTCACATCATAAAACCGCATGAGCAAATTTATCAAGGTTGTTTTTCCGCAGCCGGTTGGCCCCACAATTGCCACACGTTCGCCCGGTTTTACCAACAGGTTGAAATTACGTATTAGTTCACGCTCCGGCGCATAACTAAACTCAACATTTTTAATTTCCACACTGCCGTCCACAGTTTTAGTGGTTAAAATTTTGGCATTAACTGCATCCGCAGGCTGGTTTTCTGCATCCAAAAATTCAAAAACTCGTGCCGCACATGCCATTGCATTCTGCATTTCTGTAATAACACCTGAAATTTCGTTGAAGGGTTTTGTATACTGGTTGGCGTAGGTTAAAAAGCAGCTGAGTGAGCCAACCGTTATTCCACCGCCAATGGCAATAAGCGAACCAGCCAAGGCAACGCCTGCATAAACAAGGTTATTTACAAAGCGGGTTGCCGGATTTGTTATGCTTGAATAAAAAATAGCTTTTAGACTAACATCACTAAGCCGTTTGTTAACATGATCAAAATCCTTAAGATTTTCTTGCTCATAGCCAAATGATTGAACTACCCTAACCCCTTCTATTCGTTCATTTATAAGGGCAGTCTGATTACCTCGCGCCACTGTTTGCTCACCAAAATACCGGTAAGTTTTTTTCGCTATAAATGCTGCCACAATAAGGCTAAGTGGCGTGACACAAATGACTACAAGCGCAATAGGTACATTTACCGTCAACATAAACACCAAGGTGCCGATAATCGTAAGAATCCCTGAAAAAAATTGCGTAAAGCCCATGAGCAGTCCGTCGGAGAACAAATCCACATCTGCCACAACTCTACTTACCAAATCACCTGTGGGATGAGAATCCAAATAGGCCAGAGGCAGAGTCTGAATTTTTTCTATTGCCATATTACGTAGCTTCCTGCTTACATTATAGGTAATATGGTTGTTACAGATACCGGACAGCCATTGTCCGATTGCAGCAAGGCCTGCGACTGCAACAATGGTTAAAATAATACCCTTTACCCCAATAAAATCAACTTTACCAATCCCAATCATATAATCAATTGCGCGTCCTGCCAAAATTGGTATATACAACTGTCCCAAAACAGAAGCCGCAACTGTAACAATACTTAATGCCACAAAAAAATGATAAGGCACAATTAGCTTTAGAACACGAATATATGTATCACGTTTTGGCTTAATATTTTTCTTTTTCATGCTAATTCCTCCTTATGGAATTGGCTTGCATAAATATCCCGGTATACCGGGCAAATATTAAGCAAATCCTCATGTTTGCCAACACCCACAAGCTTTCCTTCATCAAGCACCAAAATCTGATCCGCATGCAAAATGCTGTTCGCTCTTTGGCTTACAATGAAAACTGTCATATGTCCGTGAAGCTCTTTCAGTGCTTTTCTAAGCGACGCATCCGTTGCATAATCCAGTGCACTTGAAGAATCGTCCAAAACTATAATTTGGGGCTCTGACACCAAGGACCGGGCAACTGAAAGGCGTTGCTTTTGTCCTCCTGAAAAATTCCTTCCACCCTGTTCCACAACTTCATCAAGCCCGTTTGTTTTTCCACGAACCACTTCTGATGCCTGTGCAGTCTCAAGTGCCCGCCATAGCTGTTCATCCGTTGCATTCGGGTTTCCTAGCATAAGATTGCTGCGTATTGTTCCCGAAAAAAGCTGGGCCTTTTGCATTACAACGCTTATTTTGCTTCTAAGGCTCTCCTTGTCATATTCTCGAATATCATGTCCAAACACTTTAACAGATCCTGAAGTTCCATCATAATATCGGGGAAAAAGATTAACCAGACTTGTCTTTCCGCTGCCGGTGCCGCCTATTATGCCGATTGTCTGACCCTTTTTTACCGTAAAGCTCAAATCCGTCAAACTTGCTTCACCTGCGCCGTCATAGGTTAAACTTACATGCTCAAATTCAACCGCGTTCTCTGTTTGTTCAAAGTCCACTTTCATATCTCCAAATTTCATCTGAGGTTCCATTGCAAGAACTGAGTTAATGCGTTCAGCGCAGGCCGCCGCCTTTGTCATCTGAATAATCAGGTTTGCAAGCTTTACAAGCTCTAAAAGAATCTGATTCATATAGTTTACAAGTGCAACCACACTGCCCATCGCCAAGGCACCTAAATTCACCTGGATGGAACCTGCTTTTAAAATTGCCACAATTGCAAGATTTATAATTACAAATGTAAGTGGATTCATCAGTGCAGAAATTTTACTCACACCGAGCTGACTTTTCGTAAGACTACTGTTTGCATCCTCAAAACGCGATGTTTCATCTGTCTCACGTCCAAATGCACGCACAACACGTACCCCTGTCAAATTCTCACGTGTTATATCTGTAATTTTGTCAAGCCTACTTTGAACATTTTTATATTTAGGCATAGTCTTAAGCATGATGCCAAAAACAACAACTGACAACACGGGAATGGTTGCAACAAATATAAGAGCGGTTTTGCCGTCCATGATAAATGCCATTACCATTGCTCCAAAAACTACAAACGGTGAACGCATAAACAATCTTAAAAACAAATTCAGTCCATTCTGAAGCTGATTTACATCACTCGTCATTCTGGTAATCAGGGTGCCGGTTCCAGCCGTGTCCATATCGCTGAATCCAAGTGACTGTATTTTATCAAACAAAGCATGCCGCACCTCTGCACATGCCAGCACAGATGCCTTTGCCGAAAAAAATTGAGCAGTTATACTGCAAGCAAGCCCTATTACCCCAAGCAAAACCATATACCCGCAGCGAATTAAAACATATCTGCTGTTTTGACCCACAATACCGTTGTTAATAATATCTGCCATAATAAATGGTATCAGCAAATCAAACAACGCCTCAAGCATTTTAAAAAGAGGAGCCAAAATACTCTCTTTTTTGTGATTCTTCAAAAATCTCAACATTCGAATCATTATATTTATTCTCTCTTCTTAATTAGTTTTGTTTATATGTAAGGATTCCTCTTGTATTTTACACCCAGCAGAGTTATAGTCAATTTATAATATTTATTGATTAGCTATACGAATTTCGTTGAGGTACACATGGAACTGTTACAACTGAAATATTACAAAGCCGTTGTTGAAGCCGGCAGTATTAATGCAGCAGCAAAAAAACTGAGGATGACTCAGCCGCCTGTCAGTATGCAAATCCGCTTGCTTGAAAATGAACTGGGCTGTACATTATTCCACCGGGGAAGCCGCAAAATCGAGCTTACCGAAGAAGGAAAAATCTTTTACGAGCATGCCGTTCATATTCTCAACATGACGGAAAGTGCCGGGGCCGCGGTATCGGATTGCCACTCTGCCGTAAGCGGCACATTGCGTATTGGCATCGTTAGCAGCCTGGCTGAACTATCTGCAGCCAAATGGTTTAAAGGATTTGCAGAAGAGCATCCCAATATTAATTATGAGCTATCCGAGGGAAGCACCTGTCAATTACTTGAGAAATTAAAAAGTCGCGAAATTGACGTTGCCCTAATCAGACAGCCTTTTTCAGCCAGAAATTTTGAATATGTTTCACTTAAACCACAAAATCTTATTGTTATTGGCGTGGACAAGTATATTACCAAGCTTTCTGAACCTGTTTCTTTGGAACAGCTTTCAGCACTTCCGCTGATTATCTATAGACGCTGGATGAAGGTTCTTAATCAGGCCTTTGCGGCCAAGGGATTGTTTCCACGCATCATTTGCGTTGCTGACGATGCCCGCACCTGCATTGCCTGGGCAACTGCGGGACTTGGTGTCGCCATTGCGCCCATGGACATATGGCAAAGCCAATCCACCTCAGAGCTTTCAATGCGTATTATCGAAGGGCTTGCACCAACTGCTCAAACCACCCTTGCAACTAATGCCGGCGGATGTGATACCGCTGTTGGAAAATCCTTTACCGAATATTTTAAAAAAGTCCGTAATTGCAATAACCTATAATTTATATATAAAGCGAATGCATAACCTTTTTCGTAGTATAGATATTACTTGACCAATGCGCGCCTTCCCCCCCCTTTGGCCGGGATACATTATCAAAAAAGGGATTCCGGCGCCGCGGTAGCTGAAGTGCAATATCTTCTTATCTATATCGCTTTCTTTTATGAAAACGTGCAAGAGCAGACGTAAAAACATTACCAGAAAACATGAATATCATCGCTAATGTGTATTACACATTCGTTTTTTGATGAGAGCGGCATTTTTGATACCGACACCGAATCAAGGGTGATTGCATTGCAAAAAAATTCAAACTTCCTCCAACCGGAACGGTTGAAAAACAAACTTGGGATCTTATTTACGCTGTTTCTCATGGAATCTCAGTGTAAAGGCATAGCATTTTAAACCAACTAAGAAAATGCAGGGTTACCACTTGGGTAGCCCTGCATTTTTTGCTTGCAACGAAAAAGCAAGGGGTCAGTCACCACTTTAAGCCACATCAAAAAAGCCTTTGCAGAATATTTTGCGGCAAAAAGTGCGCTTCGCGCTGAGGCATTTACAAATTAAAACAGCGGTGCGTCCAATCTGGTGCACCGCTGTTTTTTAGAAAAATCTATTTTGTGTAAGTGGCGTAGTTATTGTTGCAAGGTGTATTGCCAGAACCATTTTCATTTTCTGCTGCCGCTTGGCATGAGCCACAAGGCCGCGGCTGGCAGGAACAAGTTTGATATGGCTGATAAGTAGGATGCATTGCCTGCTGATAGCAAGGATTATATCCTTCGCTGACAGGTTGCTGCGGATTCGTGTGAATTCCGCACATATTGCAGTTGCCGCCGCCGGTATCCAGTACGGCTTCTTCGCCCATTACTGCTTTATTTGCAATAATTTTATAGCAGGCCTCCGGCTCGTTCGCGCAGACATCAAATTGGTAAAACCCTTCGCAGTCTGTAATGGTGTGTGCAAGGCCAATATATTGGCTTCGGCCGTTTTTGCAAACCACTTTCACTAACTTTACAAGCGTGCTGGGCACCGGTTTTCCATCGCAGTTCACAATTTGCCCCCAAAGGCGCTTTGACATGAATTCTTCCACACGGATATCTGCTCGGATTTCGACCGCCGGATTACAAGGATCCATTTTAATATCAATTGAGTTACCTAACACGCCATTGGTAGATTTACAATTCATAAAGAAATCCTCCATTTCATTTTATTTGGCCAACAAGTAAAAACGCTAAGCTAATTTCAAATGCCCTTTGTGTTACACTGCTTACACTAACATCTTCCAAAACAGGGTTTACCTCAACCACTTGCCCGTTATAATCAGGTGGCAAAATCAGAAATGAGCTAAATGGTATCTCGCTATGAACCGAGTGGAGTGCCTGATCGCTTACAAGGGCAGTGTACATTGCGCTGACAAGAATGGTGCCGTGAACAATCAACTTGTAGCTGCTTAATTTTTGTGCTTCGTTAGAAACCCCTTTTATGGTGTTCAGCACGTAAGCATTATCTATCTTAATTTCTGCTGTAACATCTTCAACATCTTCTACATCCGGCTTTACACTTGGGATGCACACTCGTTTATTCAACACAACCTGTTTAAACGTTACAATATTCACCGGAACCGACACGCTGCTGCTATTGCTGACCTTGTGGCCGGTAACACGGTTTGGAAGAACATAATAAAATTCTGCACTGCCGCTGTTTACAATGAGCCCGCTGCAGCTTCCGCCAACAACAGTTGCCGCATAGCGCAGCAAAACCTCATCTGCCGGTGCAATAGCGCCGACGTTGATACCAACTTCCAAATCCGGGTCAATCACTGCCACATCATTTACGGTAACGCTTGTGGGAATCAACTCAATGCTGGGTGGCAAGATGTCTTTATAGATGACATTGAAAGTGGGAATGGTGCCTTTATTTTTGAGGGAGACCTCGTAAAAAATGATATCACCGAGGCTTACCTGTGTAGCAGTTGTAGTTTTAGTGCAGACGATTTCAGCAACCTCTACCTGCACCATCGCCGTATTGCTAATTGCTGTTTCCATCATTTCTTTGCCGGTGGCTGGGTCTGTGTAATGGTAAACCACCGTGCTTTCGTTTGTCAGCATATCTTCAGGATTTGCTACGATTACCGCACGAAACACAAGACTTTTGCTCACTGCAAGCCCCATTGGCCCGATTTCCACGCCGCTGGCGATATTCGCGAGCGGCATCGGGAATGTATTTACCTCTACACTGCCTGGTACAAATGCAAGGCTGGGGGCAAGCAGGTCTGAGACTACGACACTGTTTAAAATCACACCCGTTGTGTTGGTCACACGAAGGGTATAGATAATCTCTTGACCAACAACAGCTTCATCGACATTGGCAGATTTTATAATTGTAATTGGTGTTGCCATTGTGTCACCCCCTAAACGCCTTTCTTCACGTCAATTAACAACATCACGCATTTGTGGATATGCCGTTTATCCAGCATTTTTGTTTCAACGCATTCTACATACGGGGTAACCATCAACTTTCCGGATTTATATAAATTACATACCGGGATATCATCGATTTCCTCCGGCAAAATTACGAAGAAATTTCGCACGTCTTCGTAATGGCTCGCATGCACCGGCTGAGAACATTGATCGGCAACATACATCACTTTTTCACGAATCCGAACCTTTACCAACAGTTTATAACCCGAGAGGTTTTGCCCCTCATTGGAAAGGCCTTTTTCTGTGCGGATAAGCTTTAAGCTGTCTACGTTCACCGAAACAAGCGTGTTAAGCAGGCGTTCTATGTCCGGCTTTTGTGGCGGGATTTCCAGAATTTCATTGATGATTTCTTCTTTGAAATATTTCACTGTGGCGGGTAATCGCAAGTTTGGAGAGTATTCTTGTTTAAAAGCCATAAAAACATCTCCTTTCTAACAAATTTCAGCGATTGCCATAAAGGTTACGTTGCCAAACACGCACCTGCAATCCAGTTGTTTCACATAAAGGTCTTCTACGTATACTTCCGGAGTAACCGTGCTGAGCGGGTTGAAATTTGCCGGCAATACAATGTATTCACAGAACGGAACTATCACATGAAAACTGTGCATACTTTGCGTTGGCTCATCGGCAACATAAGAAATTTTTATTTGGAATTCCCCCATCACCAACAATTTATATCCCGTCAGTTCTTGCCCCTCTACAGAGATGCCTACCGGTGTTTTAACCAAAACGGTATGGATTGCACTGGTTTGAATATCTGCTTTTACAATTTGTTCGATATCCGGTTTTTGAACTGGTACACATAAGTTCACATCTATGGTAGTCTGCTTAAAAGATGTTGATTGCTTCATCGTGCAATCGTCTTCTTCCAATAGCGAGACACCGCTGTATTCAATAAGATCTCTTACAAACTTAGCCACACAAAAGCCTCCTTACGTATGGAATTGAAATAAATGATTTTGAACTATTTTCTTTTTGCAAAAACGAGCAGAACACCGCTTGCTTCGATGCCGCGCGGATTTAATAAGATACCATCAACGTCTTCCAGAACGGCGCTTACCTCCAACTGCATATCTGCGGTATAATCTACCGGCATAATAACAAACGTGGTAAATGGTACAGACCAATGGGCCGAGTGCAAAGACTGATCTGGCAGCAGAGCGGTATACTCCAAAATAATCTCTGCGGTGCCGTGGACAATCAGCTTATATCCGTTCAAACGCTGCCGTTCATTAGAAACAGAGGGTGCCGTTTCAATCACATAAGAATCTTCGATAGAAATTGTAGCATCAACATCACCGATGGTTTCGATGTCAGGTTTGGCGCAAGGCAGGTGAAGTTTGGTGCCGATAGATAATTGTTTGAAATTAGAAATACTGGTTGCAACAGAAACGGAGACCGGCTGCGTTACACCGGTGCCAGCCGAGCCATCTTCCAGCTCATAACTGTAACGTGCGTAAGCCTCATTTACAATCATGCCGTCACACGAGCCGCTGATGACCTGAACCGCATATAGAATATCGATATGCGCACCGACAGCCATCGTTCCCACGTCAATACCCGATGCTAAATCGACTGAATGAACAACGGTGCCATTGATGGTAACGCTGTCGTCAACAAGCCGTGTTGCGCTAGAGAGATGATCGTAGAAAATAACATGTGTAAGAACCGTGTCACCGGTATTCAGCAAGGTGACATGATAGTGAATCATTCCATCAAGGCTCGTTTCGGTCACGTCAGATTGCTTTACAATGAGCAAGCTGGGGTTTTGAATCGCAATTTCAACGACATTGCTATATTGGTCTTTGCTTCTTTCCGGATCATTTGGGCCCAGGCGGAAGAAAATCAATGCCGAAGCCTGATTGGGGATAGGCGATCCTGGGTTGGCAACTACTTTAGCTTTAAAGGTAATCGTTTTGGACGCAGCCATAGCCAATGGCCCAATGGAGAAGCCGGATAAAAGATTGGCTGTGGGCAGCGATACGCCATCGAGCGTTACACTGCCTTCCACAAAATCAAGTGCAGAGTCCAGCAAATCCTGTATAAGAACATTCGTTAAATCAATATCGCCCGTGTTGGTTGCAAGCAGCGTGTAGGTAACGGTATCGCCAACGGCAGCCACCGTTTTATCGGCGGATTTTACCAGGCTAACTTTTGGGACGATATGATTGACGGTGACCGGGTTGGAAGGAGTTGTTACGGTGACAGGAGGCGCTGCCGGATCAACCGTATAGCTGTAAGTAACATAAACCGTATCGATGATTTTTGACGGAGCATTGGCGCCAACCAACAGCTTATAAGATGCAATCACGGTGCTGCCTGCCGCAATGGTGCCGGCATGGATACCGGTAAAGGGATTTTCACCGGGCATTGAGACGCCGTTTACAACTACGCTGTCGGGTACAAAGGTGACGCCCGGCGAAGCCACATCCTGCACAAGTACAAAATCAGCAGAAACGTTGCCGCTGTTTGTAATGGAGACTGAGTAAGTGATGATGTCGCCTTCAATGGTTGCTGTACGGTTTGCGGATTTAACCACATTTTGCGGCAAAATTTCAGCATGCAGAATATTGATTTGCGTAGTGTTTGACGCCTGTGTTACCTGCTTGGGTGGCATTTGGGGGTTGACTGGATACTGATAATGCAGGGTGCCCGTATTAGGCACAGGGTTTTGTGCGGGAAGTGCAACTACCTCCGCTTGGAACGTCACGGTAACCGTAGTGCCCGGTGCGATATTGCCAACGGTGATACCGGTGTTGGGATCCATAGCGGGCTGCGGTATGCCGTTTACAACAACAGTTCCGGTGGTAAAAAGTGTTTCCGGCTCTAACAAATCATTCAACACAACCACCGAAGAGGTTTGGTTGCCGATATTAGAGATTGTGAAGGTATAAAAGACATTGCTTCCTAAATCCTTGTAAATGGAATCTACGGATTTTATTGCGGTCAACTGACCGGAATTAACTTGCGTAGTAATATGATTGCTATGCGATGGGGTGCCGATGGCGGTGGGGCCATTGGGCGAAACAAGGTATTGGTATGTTGTGTCGGAGCTGTTATTGAGTGGATTGATGGGTGGCAAACTGTTGTTTACCTTTACGGAAAACGTGACCGTAGCCGTTGCCCCTGCCGCGATATCAGGCAACAGAATACCTGCTTGTGGGTCTGCGCCCGGCACCGGTGCGGTGTTTACGGTAACACTGCCGCTCACAAACATAGTGCCCGGCGGGACGGTGTCTGTGAACACAGCGTTGCTGGCCGTGGTGTTTCCGCTATTGGTAATTTGAATGGTATAAATCAAGACATCTTGCAGGTCCGCGTAAACGGCATTCACCGATTTTTCAGAATGCAGCTCTGCTACATTTATCAGCGTAGTGCTCGGGTTTGAAGTTACAGGGGGTGCAATCACCGGGTTTTGCGATTGAGGGTCTACAAAGTAAGCGTACGCAATTATTGCAGTATTTACGATAGGATTAGGCGTAGGCAAACTGGCACCGATTTTGACGCTGAAACTCACCACTGCACTCAGCCCTGCGCCGATGCTGCCAACCAGAATACCTGTGGCAGGGTCAGCAAGCGGTTTCTGTACGCCATTGACCAAAACACTGCCGGAAACGAAAGTGGTTCCTGCGGGCACCGGGTCGGTCAAAACAACATTTTCTGCGGGGGTGCTGCCCGTATTCGTCAAAATAATGGTATAGATAAGCGTGCCATTTACGGTTTCATACGATTTGTTCACCGATTTCAGTGCAGATATTTGCGCATGGTTCACAAATGCCGTTACCGCATTGCTGGCTGCTTGTGCCGCAACCGGAAGATCGAGAGGGTCTACCGTATAATAGTAGGTGGTATTTGCTGCATTGGTAAGCGTATTAGGGTCAGGGATAAAATCAACATGGGTGCGGAACGTAACAATAAGGCTGCCCTCTGCCGGGATGGACGGAACGGGGATTCCTACCAACGGGCTGGCACCGGGAACCGAGCCGCCCCCCACCGTGACACTGCCAGGTACAAAGGAGCTGCCGTCAGGGGGTACATCTGTAAGAATAATGCTGTTTACCGCCGTATTGCCCACGTTGGTCAGCGTAATGGTATAGGTAATTTCATTGCCGATATCAACGTACTGGCTGCTTTGCTGTTTCACCACCGTAAGCGCGCCGTGGCGAATTCCCACACTTACCTCGTTAGAGGGTAAGCTGGAGGCTGAAACAGGCGTGCCGTTTGGCGATACCAGGTAGGTGTAAGTGCTATTTGCGGTATCGGTAACGGGATTTACCGCAGGGATGCTATTGCCCACAGCCACATCAAAAGTGATGGTTGCACTGCCCCCTGCTCCAACAGAGGGAATCGTAATTCCGGTGACAGGATTCATCGCCGGCTGCGGGTTGGAATTGATGCGCACACTTCCGGGAATAAAGCTGGTGCCGGTTGGAATGTTGTCGATGACGACCACCGTGCTTGCAGCAACATTGCCCAGGTTTTCAACAAGAACATTATAGCGAATGGTTTGGCCGAGGTCGGCAATCGTGGTATCCGCAGATTTGGTAAGCAGTATTTCGGCGTGACGAATTTCGGTGGTGACCGGATTCGTTGTAAAAGGAGTACCGGTATACGGCGGGTCTAATGGGTCAATGAAGTATTCGTAGGCGAAATCCGCAGTGTTTACCAGCGGGTTTGTTGTAGGAATAACCCCGCTAACCTGTGCTTTAAAGGCAATGAATACAACATCATTCGGCGCCAGCGCACCGATGTTAATTCCGCTTGCTGGGTCTGCGCCAGGCTGTGTAATCCCATTAATTTGAACAGTTCCTGCAAGGAATGTAGCCCCCAGAGGAACAATATCTGTAAAGGTAACATTCTGGGTGGATGCCGTGCCATCGTTGGTCACGGTAATGGTGTATTGCAATACCGAAGTGATGTCCGCGTAGGCCAAATCCACTGCTTTCTGGGCAGTTAAACTGACGGCCACAATGTGGGTTGTAACAGTGTTGCTGATGACAGTAGGACCATCAATCGGAGGAAGGTCCGGATCGTTGCGGAACTGGTAGGTCGCGTTTGCATGGTTGTGAATGGGGTTGATCGGCGGTAAAAAATTGTCTACAACCGCGTCAAACTCCACAATTACAGTCTGCGCGGGGGCAATGACAGGAATCGGAACGCCGCTTTCAATATCGGCCAGCGGCTGATGTACTGAGTCCACATAAACCGAGCCCGGTGTAAATGTGATGCCTGTGGCAAGCGTGTCGGTAACCGTTACGTTGAGTGCATTGGTATTACCCGTGCAGGAGATTGCCAGCGAATAATGCAATGTGTCTCCAAATGTTGCATATGTGCGCGAAACGGTTTTCAAAATAGAAAGATTGGCAACATCATTTTGCTCCACAACAAGCGTTTGCACTTCGTTTGTGGTACGCGTCGGGGCGGTTACGATTGGGCCAGCAGGGGTAACGTGGTATTGGTAAGTAATATCGGCAGTATTCAGCATTGGGTTGGGAACAGGCAGCGTGCCACCGATAATTGCTTGAAATTGAACAGTCACGGTTTGATTGGGAGATAAGATGCCGATGGAAATACCCGCGCCCGGGTCTGCGCCCGGCTGGGCAACAGCGTCTATTGTAACGCTTCCCGGCACAAAGCTGCACCCATTGGGGACGATATCTTTTAACACTACATTTTCGGCATTTACACTGCCAACATTGGTAGCCAGAACGGTATAGGTGAACGTGTCGCCTAAAGTGGCGATTGTAACACTGACCGCTTTGGTCGTCATAATTTGGGCATGGTTGACCTGTGTGCTAACTGTATTGGAGGTGCTGGGAGGAGCCGTTACCGGTGAGCCGCCAGGATCGACCAAATACTGATAGGTGGTTGCGCTTTGGTTCAAGATAGGATTAGGATTTGGCACGGTGTTGCCAATTTGCACCCGGAAAGCAACCACTACACTCGCGCCGGCGGCCAGCGTTGCAATCGGCACGCCCACGCTTGGGTCTGCGCCCGGCTGCGGCGTGCCGCCCACGGTGACGCTGTTCGGTACAAGTGTGGTGCCGGACGGAATGCCGTCATTAAACACGATGTTGCTCGCGGCAACGGTGCCGTTGTTGGTAAGCGTTACAGAATATAAGAGTTGCTCCCCTGTGTCAGCCAAGGTTTTATCCACTGTTTTTACACAAGTGATGCGAGCGGTTCGCACATTGCTCTCCACAAGGTTGGTAACAACCGCCGGGGCAGACACGGGTGGATTGGTAGGATCCACAAGGTATGTGTAGGATGCGGTGCCGCTATTTTCGATGGGGTTCGTAATCGGCAGCGTGCTTTGTACCTGTACTTTAAACGAAATTGTCGTTGTGGCACCGGCAGCCATTGCGGGGATAGGTACCCCCAGTGCAGGGTTTGCACCAACCTGTTGTATACCGTTTATCAGAACACTGTTGCCTACAAAAGATGTGCCCGAAGGTATGGCATCAACAAAGGTAATCCCCTGTGCTGTCGTATTGCCCACGTTTGTTAACGTAATGGTGTAGTTGATGATTGCGCCTAAGTCAGTGTTTGCCGTGTCGGTCTGTTTTTGGGCCGTCAATTGGGCATGGCGAATCTGCGTTACTACGGCATTGCTGGCCACGGCAGTTTTTCCCGGTGCTTTCACTGTTGCGGTATTGCTTACCAGTGTCGGTAGCGGCAGGGTGCCGTTTACGCTTGCCGGGAAAGCAACAGTGGCTGTGCCTCCTGCGGCAATAGAAGGCAGCGTGAAACCCGTTACAGGGTTTGCCGCCGGCACTGCTCCGCCGTTGACAATTACACTGCCAGGAACGAACGTGGTGCCTGCGGGCGGTACGTCGGTAAACACAACCCCAGTTGCGCTGATATTGCCGGTATTGTTTACCGTAACCGTGTAAATAAGGGTACTGCCGACATCCGCATAGGCCAAGTTAACCGATTTTGTGGCCGATAATATGCTGTCATTGATTTGTGTTGTCACGGTGTTGGAGACAATTGGAGTGCCTTGCACCGCAGGCGCTGCTGGGTCTACCAAAAAGCTAAAGTCGGCACCGCTTTTGTTTTGAATGGGGTTAATAAGCGGAAGGGACGCATTTACGGTAACTTTAAAGCTGACCGTTCTCGTGCCCCCCGCTGGAATATTGTTGATCGCAAACCCGATTTCGGGATCCGCTGCGGGCTGCGCGACACCATCGACGATTACGCTGCCGGCAACAAATGTCATGCCTGTCGGTATGCCATCCAAAAAACCACATTCGTGGCAGTTACATTGCCGAGGTTGCTGAGTACTGTAGTATAGGTCACGGTATCCCCAAAGGCTGCAGTGGTTTTATCTACACTTTTCACGGCAGCCAAAACAGCTTCGTTCACCTGGGTGGTAACGATGTTGGAAATCACTGAGGGCACTACCACCGGAGGCTCTGCGGGGTCTTCCGTATATTCATAGCTCACCTGCGAGGTGTTTGGCACTGGGTTTGGGGTCGGGAATCCCGCCGGAAGCGTGACATCAAATCGAACAGAAATTGTATTACCCGGAAGAATTGTGCCAATAGCAATGCCGAGTGCGGGGTTTTCGCCCGGAGCGGGAACGCCCCCGATGACGACGCTGTTTGGCACAAAGCTTGTGCCCGCGGGCGGGACATCCGTAAACACAACATTATTCGCAGGCGCACTGCCTGTGTTGGTCAGTTGTGTGGTATACGAAATCGTTGTTCCACGCTGTGCATATGCGGTATTTACTGATTTTACAGGAACAATGCTCGCGTGATTGATCTGTGTCGAGACGGTATTCGAGGTGTCGGTAGTAGTTTGTGTTGGAGAAAAGTTGTAAACGATACTTGCCTGATTTAAAACCGGATTTTGCGCAGGCACAGAGGTAACCTGCACCTGGTACTGTACCGTAACAGAAGCACCGAGACCTAAAGTGCCTACTGGAATCCCCGTGTTGGGGTTTGCCCCGACATTGGGAACACCATTTACCAGAACGGAACCGGGAATAAATGCCGTCCCCTGCGGGTCGGTATCGGTCAATATCATGTTTGATGCAAGCCCGTTGCCGTGATTGGTTACCGTGATGGTATAGGTAATGGTATCTCCTACGTCCGCATAAGCAACGTCCGCAGTTTTCACCACGCTGGTATCAAGCACCAGTGCGTCTATCTGCAAGCCGAGCGCGTTGATCATATAGGCATCTTGCGTGGTGCCGATGCGCACTACCGCAGCGGTTTGATTGTTTTGCATATAGCTGGAAACATCCAGGTTGGTGATATCCCAACCTTGCCTGCCGGCTACAATATTGGTTTGTGTAAACGGGTTTTGGTTGCGTGTGCCAAAGGTACCACTGGTATCAAGGACACCGGCACTATTATTAATTTGAGAACCGAAAAAGTTGTTAATGGGATTGTTGGGCCCGGACAATTGAGTAAGCGTTGCAGCCGTGGGGCCAAACTGTATAAAATCATTCGGGATATCCGCATCGCCTTCCTGTGCGCTGACAAGTAATCTGGCGTTAATCGGACCACTTGGTTTGGTTGCAAAACCGGCAATGGGGATGTCAATGGTTGGGGCAATGGTATTGATAATAAGCTGCGCACCATTATAGAGATACAGGGTTCGTTCGGGCAAACTTAGGTCTTGGTACATCACCGCTAAGGTCCAGCCTGCATGATTGGTAGCACCAGTGTAATTTTGCACAGGCTCTACCAGCCCGGGAATCTGCTGGCAAGTATAGCTGCCCGCCCCGGCCGCCTGCACAATTGCAGTTACATCGGCGGAACGTTCATAAAAACCTCTCGTAATGGTAAGGGTCCCGCTGGTTTGCGAAAAAGTCTGCTCCTGCGCAGTGGCGGGATCGGGCAAAACTGGCTGTCCGTTAAATAGGACTGGATTGCTTAACACTGAAAAAATATTTTGAGAGACAGGTGGCGGGTTCGCGGTATCTACATAGTTGTAGTAATAGTTTCCGCCCCATATCAGCTCCGCATAAATCACTGTACTGCCAATAGGTAACGTCAAATTTGCGGCAGAACCGTTTTGCAGGTAATTTAACGTTGTTCCAGCTGGGAAGGTGGGAACCTGAAGCGCTGTGTTTAACGAGGTAAACGCACCAATGCTTCCCAACGTGCCAGCCTGGTTTGTGTTTGGAAG
>OBXZ01000823.1_pt1 | contig 21041 bp, 16 predicted proteins | sample 1538171 | NCBI WGS metagenome assembly OBXZ01 (sample SAMEA2580161, study PRJEB22360) | human gut metagenome | biome: human gut; feature: human-associated habitat; material: faeces | place: Denmark | collected 2008/2010
GTACCACCCGCTCATCAATTTCTACAATGTCGATGCACTCAATGCCGGGGTATTTTGTCAGCTCGCGGGCAACGCCGCCGTCGCCTGCGCCAATCACCAGCACCCGTTTGATGTCAGGATTCACCGCCATAGCAGGGTGAGTAATCATCTCGTGGTAGATAAATTCGTCCCGCTCGGTCATCATCATAATGCCATCCAGTGTTAAAAAGCGGCCAAACTCCGGCGATTCAAAAATGGATATCTCCTGGTAATTGCTTTTTTCGTTATGCAGCTGACGCGCTACCTTAATCGAAAACCGTACGTTGGGGGTATGGTATTCACTGTACCACAAATCGTCCATTTCATTCTCCTTTCAATACATTCAGCCGGCTTACGTCCATACTTTCCGGCCCGGTAATCACGCAGCCTTTTTCTTTGGCATAGCGGATATAGGCAATCACTTCAGGGGTGATACGCTCACCCGGGGCAAGGATGGGAATGCCCGGTGGATAGCACATGACGAACTCGGTGCAAACCTCGCCAGCACATTCGTTAAGTGGCAGGCTGCGCTTTTCTGCGTAAAATGCAGTTTGCGGAGACATCACGACCACGGGGCTGATATATTCGCTTTCGAGCATGTCCTTGTTGTCTTTTTTATAAATGCGGCGAATCTCTGCAAGTGCACTGATGAGCCGCTCGATATTTTTGTTTTTATCGCCAACCGAAATATAGGCAAGAATATTGCCAAGATCACCAAACTCGATTTGAATGCCATACTCGTCACGCAGCAGGTCATATACTTCGATGCCTGCAAGACCAAGCGGCAGGGTATTGACCGAAAGCTTGGTGGTATCAAAATCGTACACACTGTCGCCGTTGACCAGCTCTTTCGAATAAGCGTAGTAATCTCCAATATCGTTGATTTCTGCACGGGCGTATTCTGCAAAGTTTTTCACCTTTTCAAAAATCTCTTCGCCCCGCAGTGCAAGATTACGGCGAGAAATATCAAGGCTTGAAAGCAGCAGATAGGAGCCGCTGGTAGTCTGCGTGAGATTGATGATTTTGCGCACATAGTCGGCATTCACCTGCGGCCCGCACAGCAGCAATGAGCTTTGGGTCAGCGACCCGCCGGATTTGTGCATGCTTACTGCTGCAAGGTCTGCCCCAGCTGCCATGGCAGAGATAGGCATCCCCTTGCCAAAATAAAAATGGGTGCCATGGGCCTCGTCCGCAAGTACCCGCAAGCCGTTTTGATGCGCAATTGTGGTAATCGTCGCAAGGTCTGAGCAGATGCCGTAATAGGTGGGGTTATTGACGAGGATTGCTTTCGCTGCTGGATGCGCGGCAATGGTGCGCTGCACGTCAGCAACCGACATGCCAAGCGAGATGCCAAGCTTTTTATCGGTTTGGGGATTGATATAAACCGGCACCGCACCGCAGAGCACCAGCGCATTAATCACGCTTTGGTGTACGTTGCGGGGCAGGATAATCTCCTCGCCGCTTTTAACGCTGGCCAAAATCATTGCCTGCACAGCAGAAGTGGTACCTCCTACCATAAAAAAGGCATGTGCTGCGCCAAATGCCTCAGCTGCAAGCTCTTCCGCTTCTTTAATGACGCTGACCGGGTGGCAGAGATTGTCCAGCGGCTTCATCGAGTTAACGTCTACCGAAAGGCACTGCTCGCCCAAAAATGCAGTCAGCTCCGGGTTTCCTTTGCCGTGCTTATGGCCCGGCACATCAAACGGAACTAGCCGGTCGTGCCGCATGCGCTCCAGCGCTTCCAGCAGCGGCGCTCTGGTCTGGTCTTTCAATGCGCTACCTCCCCATAAATATTAGAACCGCTGAAAATCTCAATCATTTCGCGGCGCAAAGAGTTGGTAATATCCAGCCGGGTTTTTGGCGGAATTTCATAGACATCCGAGTTGAACAGGTAGTTTTGCAGTACGATGTCTTTAATGAGCATTTTGGTGTGAAAAATATTCGACTGGTAAACGTTGACGTCGATGGCGTCGTACTTTTGCAAGGTAGTGTTGTCGATATAATCCTGAATGGAAGTGATGTTATGGTCGATGAACAGCTTTTGACCTTGCATATCCCGCGTAAAGCCGCGCACCCGGTAATCCATCGTGATAATATCAGAATCAAAACTGCCGATGAGGAAATCCAGCGTAGAAAGCGGGGTAATCTCACCGCAGGTGGCAACGTCGATATCAACGCGGAAGGTTGCAATAGAGGTTTCCGGATGATATTCCGGGTAGGTATGCACGGTAACATGGCTCTTGTCCAGGTGCGCAACAACGGTTTCGCCGCTGCGGGTTTTCACCATGCTTTCTTCTGCAATCAAAAAAGTGACGCTCGCGCCCTGTGGCTCATAGTCCTGTTTTGAAATATTCAGCACCGTTGCACCGATCATTTCGGTAAGGCGGGTCAAAATTGCAGTTAAACGCTCAGAGTTGTACTGCTCGTTGATATATTTAATATAATCCTGCTGTTCACGCGCTGTTTTGGCATAACAGATATCGTAGATGTTAAAACTCAACGATTTTGTGAGGTTATTAAAGCCATACAGTTTCATTTTTTCTACCAATTTCAAAACCTCCAAACAAAAAAAGATGTGTCACAGCGTACTGTGGCACATCTTATAAAATCGTTCAATGATTGTATTCTGGTTTGGGTAAGCGCGCAAAGCCCCTGTGAAATAATATCACGTAAGACGATGCAGAATTCCAGAAATTTTCAGAGTCTATATAGCAAGAACTACTTTTACTACTCTTATTGACCGTTTCACAAGTGTGTACCCGAAGTACACTTGGTTATGAAGTAACCAACTGGCAATTTAGTTGCCAACTTATAAAAGTTGCGCTTTTAACGCAATCAATAATGTGGAGCAAGCTCCACGATCGGCAGTTGACCCGGCTGTCCGTATGGCCTCGAGCTTCTAAAAAAGAAACTGGTCAAAATGTCCTCGCTATATGCGATTGAAAACAAGCTAATTCTACGGGATACTAAATGCTTTGTCAAGTGTTTTTTTGCGATTTAAACGTTATCTTTACACCCAAACAGCTATGCGGCACCGGGGCAAACATATGATGTATACCGATGCAATAAGGGGATTAAAAATCATTGACCACAGTGAATTTACAGGGCTGCTTTTAATATGGATTTTTATTTCTTCCCGCCTTGACGGGGTGCCCATATTCCGGCTGTTTCGCCTACGCCGCCACAAAATCAGTTCCTTGTTTTGGAGTTCATCTTTTTAATGGCCCAAATTGATGCGGCGAGCATAGCAGCGTAAAAGGCACCAAAAGGCAGGGCAGCAAAAATGTCCGTGGGATATGGAGAAATCACTCGTCCTGTCACAAGGCTGCTCAGCATCGAAGCCGGCATAAACAGGCCGATCGCAAGATTTGTTATTTGCAGCCAAAAAGCTGGTTCTGCACCAGCCAAAAGCCGCCCGATAAAATACCCGGCAAGGCCCACTACCTGCACAATCATACCGCCTACAATCGCAACACCGGTCTGCTGGTCGTACCAACCGCCAAATGCCAGCAGCAGACCAATCAGCAAAAAGCCTGTGGCACCAAAAAAGAGAATTTGTGCCGTTAATGCGTGATCTTTTTGCACCGGCACGAGTTCCGGCAAGGGGCTTTTCACGTTTTCTTTTAAAAGAAAATCTGTGGTAACATTAAAAAACTCACTAAGCTGAATCAGATATTCAAGGTCTGGGTTTGATTCGCCCAGCTCCCACTTGGATACAGCTTGCCGGGATACGGAAAGCTCCGCTGCAAGCTGCTCTTGTGACAGCCCTTTTGTCTTTCTGAGGGTTTGCAATTTTTCGCCGAATGCCATAAAGCACCTCCTGTATTGTTTGCCCCAAGTTTAGCGTATTATGTGGTTGCGCGCCACCATTTTAAACTGGAACTTTCGCAACCAGCCGTTGCATCGCTTCATTTTAGCCAATTTTTCCGGCTTACTGCTGCACTTAGGCCATCCATATAATCAGCTCGGCAAAATGCAAAACCCAACTCTTTTTCCTTTAAAGCACCTCGTTAATCGAAGCAACACAGCGGCGCACCGCTTCATCAATTTCTTCTTTGCTGATGACAAGCGGCGGGTTAAAGTACAGCACGTTACCCAGCGGGCGCAAAATGAGGCCGTTCGCCAGTGCTTTTTTATAAATTTGATAACCCATGCGCAAGGAGGAATCGAATCCGGTTTTGGTTTTTTTATCGCTCACCAGCTCAATTGCGTTGATGAGACCAATGTGCCGAATTTCGCCAACATTGGGGTGGTCTAGCAATGTATTGCAAAGCTGCTCATGCAGGTATTCTGCCTGCACCGCTGCCTTTTCAAGAATCTGCTCTTCACGCAGAATTTTCTGCACTGCCAGTGCTGCGCGACAGCCCAGCGGGTTACCGCTGTAGGTGTGGCTGTGCATAAAGGCTTTGCCCTCATTATAGTCTGCATAAAAGGCATTGTAAACCTCGTTGGTGGTAACGGTGATTGCCATTGGCATATAGCCACCGGTAAGACCTTTAGAGATACAGATAATATCCGGAGAAATGCCCGCATGGTCGCAGGCGAACATTTTACCGGTACGTCCAAAACCGGTTGCAATTTCGTCCGCAATCAGCAGCACATGATAGCTATCGCACAAGGCGCGCAGCTTTTTCAGGTAAACCGGTGGGTAAATGCGCATACCGGCGCTGCCCTGCAACAGCGGCTCAATAATAATGCCACAAGTTTCGTGTGCTTGCTGTTCAAACATTTTTTCTGCGTGTTCAAAGCATTCAGCATCGCAATTATCACGGCACTTGCCGTAGGGGCAGCGGTAGCAATCGGGTGCTTCTACATGCAGTACATCCATTAGCATCGGTTTATAGATTTTTGCATACAGATCCATGCTGCCCACTGAAAGTGCGCCGATTGTTTCGCCGTGGTAGCCTTCGGAAAGGCACATAAATCGCTTTTTCTCTTGGTGTCCGGTTTGGTACTGGTACTGAAACGCCATTTTCAGAGCACACTCTACCGCCGCCGAGCCGTTGTCTGAAAAATTAAACTTTTCAAGGCCTGCGGGCAAAACCTTGCTCAGCTCTTCGCAAAGACGAATGGCGGGCTCGTGGGTGAGATTTGCAAAAATCACATGCTCCAGCTTGTCCAGCTGGTCTTTGATTTCGGTATTAATTTTCGGGTTGCAGTGCCCCAGCAGGTTGCACCACCACGAGCTCACCACGTCAATATAGTCTTTACCGTTTTCATCATAAAGCATCACGCCTTTTGCATGGTCGATGACAATAGGGGCAAGCTCCTCGTAATCCTTCATCTGCGAACAGGGATGCCAAATGTACTTTAGGTCTTTTTCAACTAAATTCATGGTTTTCTCTCTTTCTAGCGGTGCGTTGCATCGCTGCATGGTCTAACGTATCAAAACAAATTAGGCAGTAATTGAACCAAAGCGTCCGCGCAGTATCGGAATCAAACGTTTTGCAAGCACCGCTGCTACCACGCAAAGCAGAATATCGCCGGGCACTGCCAGCACAAAACAATATAAAAACAGTGTCCACAGCCCAATGCCGGTGCCAAGGTAGAAGGTGCTGATGGCCCAGTAATATAGCATACCTGCTGCATAGACAATCAAAAGGCCGATGAAGTTTGCTGCAAGCAGCCGCTTGTAAGAGGGATTTTCGGTTTTGTTGGCAATTTTACCGGTGACATAAGCAGCAATGCAAAAGCCGATGATGTAACCAAAAGTGGGCTGAAAAATATAGCCAATACCACCACCGCTGGTAAACACCGGCAACCCCAGCAAACCGAGAATGATATACACCAGCACACTGGTTGCACCCAGCGTGCCACCCAAAAGCAGCCCTGCAAGCATGGTAAACAAAAACTGCAAAGTAAAGGGCACTACCGGCACCGGAATACGGATAAAGGCCCCTACTGCGGTGAGCGCCGTAAACAAAGCTACTAAAATAAGATTTTTCGTTTTCATAAAAGGCTCCTGTTTCTTTTTCTCAATTCGGCACGGCAGGCTAAGGGCTGGTGTAGACGTCTTTACACCGGCCTTTTGATTTTTGATTGCCGCAACTGTGCCGCGCTGTTTATTATATGAAAAAAAAATCTATATGTCAACCAAATTAATAACAATGGTTGACATATAGATTTTCAGGTTTTTCCTTTGCCCACTTTACAAAATATTTTTGTCTGCTATTGACAAATCCTGCTTGCTGCTTTAGAATGAAACAAATCAAAACCGCAGCCTTACGGGCTGTGCATACTACAAAAGCTGTGAGGAAGAGGGCCGGGCAAAGGCGCTTTCAGAGAGTCGGCGGCAGGTGTGAGCCGACAGTAAATTTGTCCAATGGTCTATGGCTTCTGAGCTGAGGATTCGAGGGTGATGTTTCACCGTTAGGGTTTCTTCGTGATTGCTGCGTCAAGGCATAGGGCTTCAATAAGTGAGCCTGAAAGTGGTGGCTTTTCGGCCGCAATTTGAGTGGTACCGCGGGTGCTTTTTAAGCTCTCGTCTCAAAGGTTAATTCTTTTGAGACGGGAGCTTTTTTGTATTTGTTTTGATTTTTTCGGGAAACGGCTGCGTTGCAGCCAAATGCAGCTGTTGTGCAAAGCAACAGCAATTTAGAGGGAGTGTTAAAAATGAAAAACTATCACATCGAAACCAAATGTGTACAGGGCGGTTATACCCCAGGCAACGGTGAGCCGCGCCAGATTCCTATTATCCAAAGCACCACGTTTAAATACAGCACCAGCGAAGATATGGGCAAGCTGTTCAATCTGGAAGCAAGCGGATATTTTTACTCTCGTCTGCAAAACCCCACCTGCGACACCGTAGCCGCTAAAATTTGCGAATTAGAGGGCGGCAGCGCCGCAATGCTGCTGGCTTCCGGCCAGGCAGCATCCTTTTACAGTGTTTTCAACATTGCCTCCTGCGGAGATCATGTGGTTTCCTCCTCTACTATTTACGGCGGCACCTATAACCTGTTCGCTGTAACAATGAAGCGCATGGGCGTAGAGTTTACCTTTGTTTCGCCGGATTGCACCGAGGAAGAGCTGGCCGCTGCATTTCGCCCCAACACCAAAGCTGTTTTCGGCGAAACCATCGCAAATCCTGCACTGACTGTGCTGGATATCGAAAAATTTGCCAATGCCGCGCATGCCCACGGTGTTCCCCTCATCATTGACAACACCTTTGCAACCCCTTACAACTGCCGCCCCATCGAGTGGGGTGCTGATATCGTCACCCATTCCACAACCAAATACATGGACGGTCATGCTTCTGCTGTGGGCGGCTGCATTGTGGATGCCGGAAAATTTGACTGGGCAAAATACGCCGAAAAATACCCCGGACTTTGCACCCCGGACGATAGCTACCACGGTGTGGTTTATACCGAGCGCTTTGGCCTTGCAGGCGCATATATCACCAAAGCGACTGTACAGCTGATGCGTGACCTCGGTTCTTCCCAGTCTCCGCAGAGCGCGTTTTTGCTGAATCTCGGTCTCGAAAGCCTGCATGTAAGAATGCAGCGTCATTGCGAAAATGGCCAAAAAGTAGCGGAGTTTTTAGAGGCGCACCCGCAAGTCAGCTGGGTCAACTACCCGGGCCTTGCTTCCAGCCCGTACCATGCGTTGGCGCAAAAATATCTGCCCCAAGGCAGCTGCGGCGTAGTAAGCTTTGGTGTAAAAGGTGGCCGCGCCGCGGCTGAAAAAATGATGCAGCATCTCGAAATTGCCGCGATTGAAACGCACGTGGCGGATGCACGTTCCTGCTGCCTGCACCCCGCCAGCTCTACTCACCGCCAGATGAATGATGCAGAACTTGCAGCCGCAGGCGTTTCCGGCGACCTCATCCGCCTTTCTTGCGGGCTGGAAAGCGCAGAGGATTTGATTGCTGACCTCGATAACGCGCTTAGCCAGATTTAAAGTATTATAAATAAAGGAGAACGCCCTCGTGCCTATCAAGATACCGAACGATTTGCCCGCCACCCGCGTGCTTTGCAACGAAAACATCTTTGTGATGACCGAGATGCGCGCCATGACGCAGGACATTCGTCCGCTGCAAATTTTGCTGCTGAACTTAATGCCCAAAAAGATAGAAACCGAAACACAGCTTTCGCGCCTGCTGGGGAATACTCCTCTGCAGGTCGAGCTGGAGCTGATTACCAACGAAACTTACGAGTCCAAAAACACCTCTGCCGAACATCTGCTTTCTTTTTATAAGTCTTTTGCAGAGGTACGCGACCGCAACTTCGACGGGCTGATTATTACTGGCGCACCGGTAGAACAGATGCCGTTTGAAGAGGTGGAATATTGGCCGGAGCTTTGCGAAATTATGGAGTGGAGCAAAACTCATGTGCACAGCACTTTCCATATTTGCTGGGGCGCACAGGCTGGCCTTTACTATCATTTCGGCATTCAAAAACAGCCGCTGCCCGAAAAGATGTTCGGCATTTTTCCGCACCGGGTAGATTACACTCGTTCAATTTTATTTCGCGGTTTTGATGAAACCTTTATGGTTCCCCACTCGCGCCACACTACTGTAAACCGTGAGGACCTGGAAGCCATAGACGGGCTAAAGATTCTTGCTTCTTCTGACGAGGCCGGTGTATATGCCGCTTCTACCGCAAATGGCAAGCAGATTTTTGTAATGGGGCATTCAGAATACGACCCGCTGACCCTGCAAAACGAATATCTGCGCGATGTTGCTGCCGGCAAAAGCATCGCAATACCGAAGAACTATTACCCGCAGGACGACCCTTCGCGCGCCCCGGTGTTAAGTTGGCGCGCTCATGCAAATTTGCTGTATAGCAACTGGCTGAACTATTTTGTTTACCAAACCACGCCGTACGATATCGGGTCAATCCCCAAAATTCTTCCGTCAGATTCACAAGAATAAAAGCTGCATCAAAATCGGATTTTACATTTATTACAAAATTTGTCATTTTTGTTGACAATCAAAAACGAAATGTGTTATCGTGTAAAAAATCAAATTTTTCGGGAGCGTTCAATATGGGCCTTTCAACTTTTTACAACGTAGTAGTCGTAATTAGCGTTATTATTAGCCTGTTCGTAGTAGTCGTACTGATTATTGCGGCAGGTGAAAATAGCGCTGTTCGTCGTGCTTCGGGTAGAAAGTTGATGGTTCAGACCGGTAGCGTACCGGTCGCGGCTTAGCATACAGCCGTTAAAACGTCAAACCGTGAAACCAGAAAGCCTTTGGCAGCAGCCAAAGGCTTTTTTGTTTTTATAAAATTCGTCGATAAAAAAGGAGAGATTTGGGATGGAAAAACAAAACATCGATTGGAGTAACCTCGGATTTGGTTACATGGCAACTGACAAGCGCTTTTCTGCAATGTACCGCAATGGCGCATGGGAGGAAGGCCGTCTGGTAGATGACCCGATGCTGCACGTTTCTGAAAGCGCTGGTGTGTTGCAGTATGCACAGACCTGCTTTGAGGGGCTGAAGGCCTACACTACCAAAGACGGACACATCGTCACCTTCCGCCCGGAGCTGAACGCTGCCCGGATGGACGACAGCTGCGAGCGTCTTGAAATTCCGAAATTGCCGGAGGGAATGTTCCTGCGCGCAGTAGAAGAAACCGTACGTGCAAACGCCGCTTTCGTGCCGCCTTATGGCTCTGGCGCCACTTTATACCTGCGCCCTTTCATTGCCGGTACCGGCCCTGTCATCGGCGTTGCCCCGGCACCCGAGTATGAGTTCCGCGTCTTTTGCACCCCGGTTGGCCCGTACTTCAAAGGCGGTGCAAAACCCATCAAACTGATGGTAAGCGATTTTGACCGCGCTGCCCCGAACGGCACCGGCCACATTAAAGCAGGCCTTAACTATGCAATGAGCCTGTACGCTTCTCATTACGCCAAAAGCCGCGGCTTTGCAGAAAATCTTTATCTCGATGCTGCAACCCGCACCAAAGTAGAAGAGACCGGCGGCGCAAACTTTATCTTTGTCACCCGTGACAATAAACTGGTCACCCCCAAATCTCCCTCCATCCTTCCTTCCATCACCCGTCGTTCTCTGCTAACCGTTGCAAAGGATTACCTTGGCATGGAAGTGGAAGAACGTGAAGTACCGTTTGAAGAAGTAAAAGATTTTGCCGAATGCGGCCTTTGCGGCACAGCGGCTGTCATCTCTCCTGTCGGGCTAATCGACGACCACGGCAGTGAGATTCGTTTCTCTTCTGGCATGGAAGAAATGGGCCCTGTTCTGCGCCGTCTGTATGATGCACTCACCGGCATTCAAATGGGCTCTCTGCCCGCGCCGGAAGGCTGGCTGCACACCATAATTTGACCCTATAAATTTTGACGTACATTTTCAACTAAAACAAAATTTAAGGAGTCAATTATGAAATACATCAACAAACTCAGTGACGTTCTCGGCAAAAAAATGGCGTTTTTAAGCCTTGGCGCAGCACTTTTTGCACTCGTTTTTCCGCAGCTTGTGCTGCCCCTTACCAAGGTACGCATTGCCAGCCTTTCGCTAACCAACGTCTTACTCGGCGTTATCATGTTCGGCATGGGCCTTACGCTGAAAGGTGAGGATTTTGCACTCATCTTAAAGCGCCCCAAAGACGTACTCATTGGCGTTTTGGCGCAATACACCGTCATGCCGCTGGGCGCGCTGCTGGTAGCAAAACTGCTCAACCTGCCGCCGGACCTTGCTTTCGGTCTGATTTTGCTTGGCTGCGTACCCGGCGGTACCGCCAGCAACGTTATGACCTTTCTTGCAAAAGGCGACGTGGCACTTTCTGTCACTGTCACTACCTGCACCACGCTGCTTGCCCCTGTTCTGACCCCTGCACTTTCGCTCTACCTTGGTGGCGAATGGGTCAGTGTTAATTTCTTTGATATGCTCAAAAGCATCGTCATTGTGGTGCTTCTGCCGATCCTTATGGGTTTGTTGGTGCGTTTTTTAGTCGGCGAAAGCTGCAAAAAAATCCAAAAGCTCCTCGTTCTCATCTCGGTTCTTTCCATTGTCACCATTGTTGCTATGTGCGTTGCACCCAACGTGGATAAAGTCCTTTCTGCCAGCTCTATCGTGGTTGTTTTTGCGGTATTTTTGCATCATCTGCTCGGCCTTACGGCGGGGTACGGCATCTGCAAACTGGCAAAAATGGACACCAAAAAAGTCCACGCACTTTCCATCGAAGTCGGCCTGCAAAACTCCGGCCTGGCAGTAGGCCTTGCAGGTGGCTTTTCTTCCCCCCTGCCGATGGCAGTGCTGCCCTCCGCAGTAGCGACTGTTGTTCATCAGATTTTCGGTTCTATCGTCGCAAACTTTTTTGCATCCCGCGATCAGGGTGACGATGCTGAAGTTGAAACCATCCCCACAGAAGAAGTAAAAGGAGCTTTATCATGAGCAAAGCAAACGTTTTTCTCCCCAGTTACAGTGTTGGCACCGACTGCTATGAAGAGGTGCGTTATGTTACCCGCCGTTTTGGCAAAAAGGCTGTCGTCATAGGCGGCAAAACCGCAATGGAAAAAGGCCGCCCTGCGCTGGAAGCAGCCCTGGCTGGCACCGACCTTACCATCACTGATTTTGTTTGGTACGGCGATAATGCAACCTATGCAAATGCTGAGGCGTTGATGGCAACCCCGGCTGTGCAGGAAGCTGACATGATTTTCGGCATGGGCGGCGGTCGCGCCATCGACACCTGTAAGGTAGTCGCAACCCGTTTGGATAAACCGCTGTTCTCTTTCCCGACCATCGCTTCCAACTGCGCCCCCTGCACCGCCATCGCTGTTATCTACAAACAGGACGGCACGCTGGATGGCTACTTCTACCCGCAGGGGCCGGCTGTGCATACCTTCATCAACACCAAAATCATCGCCGAAGCACCGGAAAAGCTGCTCTGGGCTGGCATTGGCGATGCGCTTTCCAAAGAATACGAAGTGCTGCTTGCCACCCGTGACAAAACACTTTCTCACACTCCGCTGTTGGGCAAACAGCTTGCCGGTGCCTGTGCAGAACCGCTGCTGCGCTTTGGTGCCAAAGCGCTGGAGGACTGCCGCTCGAACACTCCGTCTTATGAGCTGGAGCAGGTTGCACTGGACATTGTTATGAGCACCGGTCTGGTTTCCAACTTCACCACCACGCCCGACGCCGACTATTACAACAGCAGTCTGGCACACGCTTTCTATAACGGCTCTACCGTTATTCCGGCAATCGAGCGTCATCTGCACGGCGAAGTGGTCTCCTTTGGCGTATTGTTCTTGATGACCTACGACAAGCAGTATGCGCTGCGCGATGAGCTGATGGCTTTCAACCAATCCATCGGGCTGCCCATCTGCCTTGCAGATCTGGAGCTGACCCCTGCTGACCTCGCACCGCTTGCCGCCAAAGCAAAAACAGTTACCGAGTGGCACTGCGCCCCCTACGAATTAACGGAGGAAGCCTTTATTGCAGCGGCGCTGGAATGCGACGAGGCAGGCAAAGCCAGAAAATAATCTATTTCTCTTTTATAAGCCATTTGTAAAAATCGGGCAGCACTTCTTTAGATGTGACTGTCCGATTTTTTATGCTTTTTATGCTGTACTGTGCCTTTTGCGGGTTGAAGCGCTATCAAAATGCTGCTATAGTAAAAGAAACTTAAACTATACTTTCGCCACCTGTTTTTAAAGGAGCGTTATATGGAACATTCGATTGCACCCTGCTGGCAGCAGGAATACCCTCGCCCTCAGCATAAGCGTAACAGCTTTTTCTGCTTAAACGGTGAATGGGAGCTCAACGGTTTACCCATTCAGGTTCCGTTTCCGCCTGAAGCACCTCTGGCACACTATCCGCTGCCACACGATGGTCGGCTTTGCTACCAAAAGCAATTTTCGCTGCCCGCCGGCTTTGCACGTTCCACAGATCGCGTGCTGCTGCATTTCGGCGCAGTCGACCAAATCGCGGAAGTTGTGTTAAACGGGCAGTCGCTTGCACGGCATGAGGGCGGCTATCTGCCTTTTAGCGTAGATATTACCGAAGTTTTGCTGGACGAAAACCAACTGACTGTAAATGCACTAGATACCCTCTCGACCGACTACCCTTATGGCAAGCAGTGTAAAAATCGGGGCGGCATGTGGTACACCCCGGTCTCCGGCATCTGGCAAACGGTATGGTTAGAAGCGGTACCGCCCCATGCAGTCAACGCTGTGCGCATTACGCCCTCCCTTACCAGCATTGCGCTTACGGTTGAAACAGACGCGCCGGAATATACGATTGAGATTCCGTTGAAAGAGGGATTACTGCGACGCACCTTTGTGCAAAAGCAAATCGAGATTGACCTTTTAAAAGAGGGCGAACTTCCTCATCTTTGGACGCCACAAGACCCGTTTTTATATCCCCTTTTCATCGAAACTGACACCGACCGTATAGAAAGTTATTTTGCTTTGCGCACCGTACAGCTTCGTAGCATTGGCGCACAGCAATGCATCTGCCTGAATGGCGAGCCGCTTTTCTTGCACGGGGTGCTTGACCAGGGCTATTTTGCTGATGGCATCTACCTGCCCGAGCAGCCGGTAGAATATGAACGCGATGTTGCACGCATGCAAGAACTTGGTTTCAATCTGCTGCGCAAACATATTAAAGTAGAACCTGAAACCTTTTATTATGCGTGTGACCGCAGCGGAATGCTGGTGCTGCAAGACATGGTAAACAGCGGCAGCTATCATTACTTAAAAGATACGGTATTGCCAACGCTGGGCTTTTTACGCCGCTCTGACCACACCGCCGGAGAAGAAAAGCGAAAAGCCTTTTTTGAGGCGCATGCACTTGCAACACAGCAGCATTTATATAATCACCCTTGTATCATCGGCTATACCATTTTCAACGAGGGATGGGGGCAGTTTGACGCTGACCGTATCTACCGCACCTGTAAAGCCGCTGACCCGACCCGCTTTTACGATGCCACCTCCGGCTGGTTCGCCCAACAGGAAAGTGACCTCGACAGCCGCCACTTGTATTTCCGCACAAAAGTAATGCGTGCCAGTAAGCGACCACTGTTTCTTTCGGAATGCGGTGGGTATGCCCGTCCTGTGCCTGGGCACCTGTTTCAGCCCAATGCAAAGTACGGTTACGGTACGGTAAAAACGCAAGAGGCTTTGACCGAAAGAATTGATGCACTCTACCGCAAAATGGTGCTTCCCTCTATTCCGTTAGGGCTTTGCGGCTGCATCTATACCCAACTCTCTGATGTGGAAGATGAAATCAACGGCATGTATACTTACGACCGTAATGTTTGTAAGGTCGACACTGCCCAGATGCAGACGATTGCCAACGATATTTTTGCAGAGTTTCACCAACATCTCAAACAACTAAAATAGCATTTACGCACGGGAACTCGCTTTAGTACTCTTTTTGAAATCTGCGTTTTATAGAAAGCCCATACGGCACAGCAATACTTCTGTGCTAACATTTTATATTTTTCGTAAAAAAGCGAGCCGGTCGATAAAATTTCGACCAGCTCGCTTTACTGTTTGTTTAATATGTAATCTTTTCTACCATTTGTTTGAGAATTACCGCTTGTCCGTTCAATTCCTGGCAAGCAGCAGAGCTTTCTTCTGCGGTAGCACTGTTCTGCTGTACCACCTGAGAAATCTGCTCCAGCGCTAATGTCATTTGGTTCATCGCAGTTGCTTCCTGCTCAATCTGGTTGGTAATTTTGCCAATCAGTGAAGTGGTCTGGCGAGATTTATCAATCACCTCACCGAGCGAATCTGCGGCACCCTCGACAATGCCGGAGCCGTTTTGTACCGCTTCGATGGTGGATTTAATGAGTGTCGCAGTTTCTTTAGCAGCCTCGGCAGATTTGCCTGCAAGGTTGCGTACCTCGTCCGCAACTACTGCAAAGCCCTTACCCGCATCACCTGCACGTGCAGCTTCTACTGCGGCGTTCAATGCCAGAATATTGGTCTGGAACGCAATGTCATCAATTGTCTTGATAATCTTTTCGATTTCATTGGATTTTTCTTCAATATCATGCATGGCAGAAAGCATCTGCGCCATCTGCTCGCTCTGGTGGTCAATTTTTTCTGCCACCTGTAGCGAAAAGCCGTTTACGTTGGCGGCATGCTCGCTATTTTCTTCAATTTGCCCATTAATGGTCTGAATGGTTGCGGCAAGCTCTTCTACTGTAGAAGCCTGTTCGGTAGCGCCTTGGCTAAGCGCCATAGAGCCATCGGCGATTTGACTGGAACCTGCCTCTACCTGACCCGCAATATCATTCATGTTAGAGAAGACTTCGCGCAGTTTAAAGTTGATTTGGCTAAGTGCGGAAAGAATGTCACTATACTCGCCCACATACGATTCGCTGCAAGAAGAAGCGACCGAGAAATTGCCGTTGCTCATCTCAGTTAAAATATCGCAGAGATCTGCAATAATTTGCTGAGTGGTTTGCGCCATCTGCATAAACGAGCGAGTCATTTGGGCAAGCTCGTCGTTTCCATTTGGCTGCAAGTCAATGTCGAAAGAGCCGCTTTCCATTGACCGCACCGCGCTCTCCATCTGCACCACATTTTTTGTAATGCCACGTGAAAGCTTTTTAAACAGCACCGTGCAAAGTGCGACACACGCTACACCTGTTACCAAAAGCGCAATCGTCGCCTGGTGTTTGATGGCAATGCTCTCCTGATATTTTTGCTCGGCCTGCTCATCAGAAGCATCGCCTACCGCTGAGAGTGCCGCAACAAATCGCTCTGAAATTACATCGTTAAACGTGGTATTGTAAAAGGTCAATGCTTCTGCGCTTTGGCCTGCTTCTATCATGTCCATTAGGCGATAGGTTTCCGATTTTAAGTCGTCGAACGATGCCTGCATTTCCGCAATCATTTCAGGCTGGCCCAGTGTTTGGTTCATATCCTGAATTAATCCATCGATTTTGACAAACCGCTCGTCAAAATCTGCCACCTGCTCCTCCGTCACCTTATTGTCGTTGCTGATAAACGCCACCAAAATACGCTTATTAATCGTCTGAATATCTTTTCGGATTTCCATCTGGTTTTTGGTGTTTGCATACTGAATGCGATAGAAAGTATCCATGATATTGCTTGCATGGCTGAAAGAATTGTAAGCCAGTGCTACCATCACCAATATCGAAACTAAAATGACTAGAAATACTGATTGAAACTTGGATTTAATCTTCATATTTTTCAACATTCTTTTTCCTCCACCATTCCTGTTAAATACGATGATAGCATTTTCGACATAATTTTGCCAATTCAAATAAGTTATAACATCTATACAAAAATAGAATCGCTTTCTTTACTGGGTTGGAGCAAAAAAATTGGTGTCTGTCTGCGCGAAAACGCTTATCAATGTCTTCCTCGTACTGCTTTTTATATTGTTGCATCAGTTAATGCTAGTTGCACTTTATAAAAAAGAGAAAAAGAAAAACCGCAGAGTCTAGCTGTTTTGCTAAACTCTGCGGTTTTGTTTTGGAGCAGATAGCGGGAATCGAACCCGCATAACCAGCTTGGAAGGCTGGAGTTTTACCACTAAACTATATCTGCACATTGTTGCCCCGCTTTGCGGAACAACAATTATTATACCTTATCTTTAGGGCGATTGTCAAGACGCAGTAACGACTACTTTTTCTTCTTTTGCGTCTACAACAAATTCACATGCCGTGCTTCCGCTTACAATTTGGGCGGCAATTTCGTCCTCCACCTGTTTGCGAATTACCCGGCGCAGATCGCGCGCGCCAAACTTGCCGCCGCTGGCCGCTTTACAAAGGGCAGCAAGACCGTCCTCGGTATAGCTGAGAGTTTTGCCTTTTGCTGCAAGTGGCTCTTTATATTCATCAAGCATCAATGCGGCAATGCGGCGCAGCTGCTCTTCGCCAAGCGGCTCAAAGCAGATAATTTCATCCACACGGCTCATAAACTCCGGGCGAAGGAAGTCGGAAAGTGCTTTCATTGTGCGGCTTTTGTTCATCTCCGACACAGTTTTAGCAAAGCCGGTCTCGCCTACTTTATCGCTGCTGCCAGCATTGCTGGTCATGCAGATAACCGTATTTTCGAAGTTGACGGTACGGCCCTGTGCATCGTTAATCCGACCCTCGTCGAGAATCTGGAGCAAGATGTTCATTACGTCAGGATGCGCTTTTTCAATCTCGTCAAACAGCACTACACTATATGGGCGGCGGCGCACCTTCTCGGTCAGCTGGCCTGCCTCATCGTAACCCACGTAACCCGGGGGCGAACCGATAAGCCGAGAAACCGCATGCTTCTCCATAAACTCGCTCATATCAAGTCGAATCAGCGGGTCAACGGTATCAAACAGCTCGCTGGCAAGGCGCTTAACGAGCTCTGTTTTACCAACACCTGTGGGGCCGACAAAGATAAAGCTGGCAGGACGGCGGCGGCCCGCGATGCCTGCACGGCTGCGCTTAATCGCTTTCGCAACAAGCTCTACCGCTTCGTTCTGGCCGATGATTTTTTTCTTCAGATTATCTTCCAGCGAGTTGATTTTCTGGAAATCAGTCTGCTGAATTTTGATGGCCGGAATCCCCGTCCAAAGCTCTACTACTTTGGCCACATCCTCAGGCTGCACGGCAATTTCGTCTACGGCAGCTTTTTTCTGCTCGTATTCGTTTTTCATCCGCAGCAGCTCGCTTTTTAAAGTTGCCATACGCTCGTAGTCTGCGTTTTCTTTTTCTTCTTTCGCTTCAAGCTCTTCCTGCTCGGCTTTCAGCTCGGTGATTTTTTTGCCGAGGTTGACATACTCGGTAATCTCCGGGTGGCGCAGGCTGCAGCAAGCCGCAGATTCATCCAACAGGTCGATTGCTTTATCCGGCAAGAAGCGGTCAGTGATATAACGCTCCGACATTGTGACTGCCTGGTCTACAATGTCCGGGCTGATTTTTACGTAGTGATGCTTTTCGTAATACTGCTTGATGCCCATCAGCACCGCAATCGTATCCGAAATGGAGGGCTCTTCTACTTTAACAGGCTGGAAACGGCGCTCCAGTGCCTGATCTTTTTCAATATATTTGCGATATTCGGCAAAAGTGGTTGCGCCGATGACCTGAATCTCACCGCGGGAAAGGGCAGGCTTTAAGATGTTAGCAGCATTCATTGCGCCTTCTGAATCGCCTGCACCTGTAATGTTGTGAATCTCGTCGATGAACAAGATGACGTTGCCGGCAGCTTTTACCTCGGATACCAAGCCTTTTACACGGCTTTCAAACTGGCCACGGAACTGCGTGCCGGCCACAAGTGCGGTCAGGTCAAGCAGGTAAATTTCTTTATCTGCAAGGCGGCTGGGCACATCGCCTGCCACAATACGCAATGCAATGCCTTCTGCAATCGCCGTTTTACCAACGCCCGCTTCACCAATGAGGCAGGGGTTATTTTTCTGGCGGCGAGAAAGAATCTGGATGGTACGGTAAATCTCTTTATCGCGGCCAATAATGTTATCCAGTTTGCCCGCGGATGCTTTGCTGGTCAGGTTTTCGCAATAGGTATCCAAAAACTTGCGTTTTTTGCCCTTTTCTTTGGCTTTCGGGTCTTTTTTTGCTGTGGTTTCACTTTTTTCTTCCAGCGGGGTGAACTCTGCATCTTGCGCACCCATTTTACCAAGGTTGCCAAAAATATTAAACGGGAAGGTCGCGTTGCCGCCCGGGGTAAAATCGCCCTCTGCATCGGTATCGTCCTCAGACTCCACCGGCTCGCCGTCGGTTTCCATCCCTTCCATCCCGTTTTGCATAAAGTTCATCATCTGGTTTTCCATATTTTCGAGGTCATCGCCCGAGATGCCAAACTGCTTCATCAGGTCATCGACTGGTTTAATGCCCAGCTCTTTAGCACAGGTGAGGCAGTAGCCCTCCGACTTTTGCTCGCCGCCGTCCATACGCTGTACAAATACAACTGCGGGGCGTTTTTTACATCTCACACATAACATGAGTCACTTCTCCTTTATGGGTTTATACAAACGGGTTATAACTTGCAAACAGCCGGTAAAAGAAACTACTCTCCAGCGTTGCACTGCTAAACCAGGAAAGATTGTCGCCGGTGATAACCACAACGGCCCAAGCCCCACAAAGCAGCAACATTACATAAATAATGCCCAGCACCAAACCCGCAACAGTGCCAAACAAACGATTCACATCTCCGACCAGCGGCACGCGGTTTAAATTGATAAAGGCCGCCGCCACAAAACGTACAACAAAAGAGCAAACAGCGAAGGTGACAAAAAACACCATTACGCTGATGATCGGCAAAAATAAAGGCGCAATCACATTATCCACAATCTGCGCTGCAATATCCGGGGTGGTGGTATCCAGCATCTGGGCCAGCTTATCTGCCCCGCCCAAAAGCTGCGCTACCAGCTCTTGTGGAAGAATGGGTACAAGCTTATCCACAATGTTCTGAATGGTCATCTGCCCGCCTGAGGCAATCATTTCTGAAGTTTGGCGAATGAGACTGCCTTTGAAAAAGCGCTCAAACACTTCTGGCGAGAGGTGCCCCGAAACATAATAAGCAGCAAACATAGACACTGCCATGCCCCCAAGGCGAAGCAGCGTAGTTACCAGCCCGCGCCGTGCTGCGGTAATTACCGTGCCAACCAGCACAACGGCAAGTGCGATGTCTAATATAAGTGCGGCATTGAACGACATGTTAACACTCCTTTATGCACCTTTCGGCCAAGGCTGAAGGTACCAATAAAAATAGCTTTCTTGAGTGTAGACCATATCTGATGTAACGCGCAACAAAAAAACATAGAAATTTGCCGTTAGATTGATTTTAACACATAAATATGGCCTGTTATTCTATTAATTGTAAAATTTCTTTAGCAGTCACCACAAGCGGGTGCTTAGCATCTATCAAAACACTGCCTTTGGTTTCTAAGTCGTACTGTTTTTGCTGTACTCCCAATAAGTCGTATTCACGTACGGTAGATTCGTTTAATACATAAACAGCTTCGTTTTTCAGCATAACGTCTTTGACGGAATACCCAAGTGCAATATTACAAACCGGTTGCATCTCACTGTCTATCACGGTGCAGCGGTTAATAGCGACTCGTTTTTCATCGCCAAATACCAGCGCAATGTTTTTGCGGGCAATATCCATAGCCAGCAGAGTTTGCCCGCCGTAGTCATATCTGGCCCGCTCTGCGCCGGTGGTACAATCATATGTTGCCACAAACCGGTCTGATACCACCAGAATTGTTTTCGTATCGAGGTAGCGTGCATCCAGCACCACTGCGCCCGGCAGCGAAACTTCTGCAACCTGGTTCTCTTCGCGTATGTCATAAAAACGCAGTTTTGTTCCAAAATCGCCATTGCTGACCTGCATGCAGGCTGCGGCAAACCGTTTGCCGTCGCTTGCAAAATGAATGCTGACGGGATATTCTTCGGCGAGGTAGCAATAGTAACTCTCATTGAAGCTGGCATCATATACCGTAATTTCTGAGAGATACCGTTCTGATTTTGTCGCAACGGCCATTGCACCGCCGTCGGACATCCCCACCGTTATAATCGGATAATCGTAAGTCTTATCGAGCAGGTTGCGGCTGCGAGACTCGACTTTGAGCTCCTTGCCTCCGCGGTTATAAATACAAACGCGGGCATTGCCCATGGTAAATGCCGGGTCGGCATAGCCGTGCGGCACCCGGCGCAGTTCTTTGGCACTGGGCGAATACAGCACGAGGTCGCTTTGGTCCAGTAGTGCTGCGCCGCCCACCAAGCCTTCTGCGCGAACCAGATTCTGAGTATCATTGCGCATCGGCCAACCCTCACCGGGGAACATTGCACTTTGGGCCGTATCTAATAACTCCGACAAAAAGTTGATAGAAGGCGCAAACAATCCGCCCAGATAAGCCAGCACCGCGGCAAGCACCAACACCAGCAATGCTGCGGTGCGCAGGCGCTTTTCGTGGCGGCGGCGGCGAATCTGTTCAATTTTACTCATATCACTGCCGCGGCGGTTTGCGGTGGCAGTATCTTGTTTTTTCTGTTCCATAAAGGAGCCCTTTCGGTATGGTGTGCGTTGCAAAATGCCCTGCCTTTCACTTTGCTAAAAGCGAAAGTGGCTGGCAGTGCAGCGCACCGGGC
>OBXZ01000827.1_pt1 | contig 20960 bp, 21 predicted proteins | sample 1538171 | NCBI WGS metagenome assembly OBXZ01 (sample SAMEA2580161, study PRJEB22360) | human gut metagenome | biome: human gut; feature: human-associated habitat; material: faeces | place: Denmark | collected 2008/2010
ATTTCGACCTATATTACTATATTTTGCGCAGGGCAAAGAATGGAAAAGTATCCTGCGCTTTACGATTTGCCGAAAGGACGACCCCGCTGCATGAAAAAATTCATTTCTCTCGCACTTGTATGTTTACTTTCTGTCTCGGCGCTGGCACTGCCTTCCTCTGCTGCCACTTTCACCCCGCCGTTTGAGCCCAATGCCACAAGCGTTTATATGGTGAATATGGATAACGGCACCGGACTGTATGAGAAAAATGCCCATGAAAAACGTGCCCCCGCCAGTCTTACCAAAATTATGACGGCGCTGCTTCTGCTTGAAAATGTGCAGGACCTCGACGGCACTGTGGTAACTGCGCCGGGCTATATTTTTGATGAGCTGTACGGACAGGGCGCATCCAGTGCCGATATCTGGCCTTACGAAGAAGTTTCGATGCGCAGCTTGCTCTACGCTATGATGCTGCCCAGCGGCAATGAAGCTGCAAGCATTGTTGCTGACCATATTGGTGGTGGCAGCATTGCAAGCTTTTGCTCGCTGATGACAGCGCGCGCCCAGCAGCTTGGCGCAAAAGACACCAATTTTACCTGCGCGCACGGCCTTTACGGCATGGCCGAAAGCCATTATTCCACCGCGTATGATATGTATTTAATCGCCAAGGAATGTTGGTACAGCGAAAACCCGACAGTGCAGAACACCTTCCGCGAGGTGGCGTCCTCTACCGAGTACTGGATGCCGCTTTCCAACAAGCACACCACAGCGCTGTACCCTGGCTCTACACCAGAGGGCAAAAGCTATGCCATACGCACCACCAACGCAATGATGCGTTTTGGCACGCCGTACTATATGCCGGAAGTGAAAGGCATCAAAACAGGCTCTACCCCAGAGGCTGGGTACAACCTGATTACCACCGCAACCAAAAACGGAGAAACCTACCTGCTGGTGGTTATGGGTACCCCTTACGAGAAAGATGCGGACGGCTACGGCCTGGCATTCGGTGTTTCCAAACAATTATACGACTGGGCATTTAATAATTTTTCAGTGCGCCCGGCGTTGGACACCACCAAAGACATCACCGAAATTCCGGTAAAGTACTCATCCGAGACGGACACGCTGATGCTTCGCCCGGCAGATGACCTCATGACACTGCTGCCCAAAGAGTCGGATGAAACCACAGTGGGCAAAACTTTTAATTTGCCGGAATCGGTGAGCGCGCCGGTCAAAAAAGGCGACGTGGTGGGCACCGTAACCCTTTCGCTTGCCGGCGAAGAGGTTGGTACAGTGGACCTGGTCGCTACCAAGGACATCGAGCGCAACACAGCGCTCTTCATCATTGCACAAATTGGTGGATTCTTCTCTTCATTGTACTTTAAGGTGCTTGCCGTTTTGGTTGGCATCACGTTGTGTATTTATGTCGGTTATCTGATTTGGATTAACCGGAATAATAAAAAGCGGCGCAAAGTAGACCGCAATCATCGTCGCTTCTAACAAGCTGGGCGCTGCCCGGTAAACCAGAATGTTTGAAAAAAGTTTTTTCAAACAGGCAGCCAGCACACTATGCCGTGCGGGGCGAAAGCCTAAGGCTGCGAGGAAAGGAAAGGTTATCAAGATGGACGTTAAACAACCGCGCAACCTAACGATGCTGACCGACTTTTACGAAATTACGATGGCGGCTGGCTACTTTGAGGAAGATTACAAAGAGCAGATCTGCGTTTTCGATATGTTTTTCCGCAGGGTGCCGGACGGCGGTGGCTTTGCCATCTGTGCCGGGGTCGAGCAGCTTGTCGAAGCACTCAAAAACATCAAATTCACCGACGAGGATATTGCCTACCTGCGCAGCTGCAATTGCTTTAGCGAGCGCTTTCTTGCGTATCTCTCGGAGCTGAAATTCTCCTGCAACGTGTGGGCGCTGCCAGAGGGCACTCCCATCTTCCCCGGCGAGCCCATCGTTACGGTTGAGGGTCCCGCGATTGAAGCACAGCTGATTGAAACGCTGCTGCTCGTCAACATGAACCATCAAAGCCTGATTGCCACCAAAGCAAGCCGCATCTGCCGCGCAGCAGCGGGCCGCCCCGTAGCCGAGTTCGGTGCACGCCGCGCACAGAGCTATGACGCCGCAGTGTACGGTGCACGTGCTGCTTACATCGGCGGTGTCGCCTCTACCAGCTGCGTGTTCGCCGCGCGCGATTTCGGCATTCCCGCTTCGGGCACAATGGCGCACTCCTGGGTGCAGATGTTCCCCAGCGAGTATGAATCGTTTAAAAAGTATGCCGAGCTGTACCCGGATAACTGCGTGCTGCTGGTAGATACCTACAACGTCATCAAAAGCGGTATTCCCAATGCGATTCGCGTGTTTGAAGAGGTGCTTCAGCCGCTCGGTGTTCGCCCGAAAGGCGTGCGCATTGATTCCGGCGATATTGCTTACCTTTCCAAAAAGGCACGCGAGCTGCTGGATGCTGCGGGCTACCAGGATGTCAAAATCGTTGCCTCTAACTCACTGGATGAATATATCGTGCGCGATTTAATTTTGCAGGATGCCAAGGTGGACAGTTTTGGCATCGGCGAAAACCTCATCACCAGCAAAAGCGACCCCGTGTTTGGCGGCGTTTACAAGCTGGCGGCTGTAAAGCAGAGCGAAGGCTATCTGCCGAAAATAAAGGTGAGCGAATCGGTAGAAAAACTCACCACTCCGCACCGCAAAAAGATCTGGCGTATTTTTGACAACAAAACCGGCAAAGCAATGGCGGACTATATCACGGTGTATGACGAAGAGGTCGATACCACAAGCGGCATCACCCTGTTTGACCCGATTGAAACCTGGAAGACCAAAACGCTGGAGGACTGCACCGCGAAACCCATTCAGGTGCAGCTGTTTGAAAATGGCACCTGTGTTTATGATTTGCCGTCGCTAGAGAGCATTCGCGCTTTCTGCGCTGAGCAGGTAGATACGCTGTGGGATGAGGTAAAACGCTTCGAATTCCCGCACCGCTATTATGTTGATCTTTCCCAAAAACTGTGGGACGAGCGTCAGCGCTTGCTGAAAGAGTGCTCGAAATAAAATTACACAAAAAAGGCACCACCGCAAAGAAAACGGTGGTGCCTTTTTCTATCCAATTACGTCAGCAGGTTGCTTTGCAAAAAGCTGCGCAGTGCAGCAAGGTCCTGCGAGGTATAAAAGTAATGTGCAGACCCTTGCGCCACAGTGAGCCGGCAGCCGAATTGCGCTGCAAAATCATCTATGGCTGCACGCGGAGTCATTTCATCCTGTGCGCCATATAAAATAGCAGTATCAACGGGCCAGTGCTGCACCGGGTGCTGTTTTACGTACTGGTAGTAGTCCCAGTAAAGCGTTTGCCCGATAGGAGTAGGAATGATTTGTTCTTGGCGCAGCTGCTCTTCTGAGATGCCGAAACCCTGCATCATCCCGTGGATGAGCATTTCCATATCCACAACAGGAGAAAGAAATAGGCTTTGCCGCAATGGAGCATCATGCAGTGCCAGTAAACTGAAATAGGCCCCCATGCTGTTGGCGAAAAGGCTGATTTGTGCAAATTGGGTTTGCGCAAAGGCCAGCACCTGCTGCAACTCTGCAACGCAGGTTTGCACCTTGCAAAGCGTTTCTTCCTGTTTGCGGTCGCCGTGCTCGGGCAAATCAAAGCTGAGCACCTGATACCCGCGCTCAGTGGCGATTTCCGCAAGCAGAGCAATCGGCGCGTCTGACTTGGAAGAACCGCTGCCATGTACCGCAAGAATGACGCGTTCGCTTTGCGGCCCCCACAAAAGCGCAGGGATATGCTGTATAGATAAATTTTGCAAAAGCAAGAAAAACACCTCCAAATGCGTGGGCAAAAACACCCTGTAAAGCAGCATTGCAGGCTAGTGGCTTGCAGCGCGCGCAGGGGCTTTGCCAAACGGGTAGTGCATCAGTGGGGCAAGCAACTTGCGCACCGGCCGGCTGGAGAGGAGAAGCACCATTGCTGCCGTCAGCAGCAATACTTCCAAGCGGCTGTCAGCCCAGTCTTTGATAGAAAAGTCGCCGTTTTGCAGAATCCGCAGAATGAATCCATGTGCCAAGTATACAGGCATGGTGTGCTGGCCAACGCGGGTAATCAGCGGCAGCGGGCGGTTCGGGAAAATCGCAAGAAACAAGAAGATAAAAACAAATGCGATGACCATGGAAAGCCCGCGGACAGCAGCACCATATTGCAGCTTTTCATAAGGATAAGAGCCATAAAGCCAGCTGGCACGCAGGTCGTGCCGGAACAGGTAAAGCAAGACGGCAGCAGCAAGCGCCCCGGTGCCGAGCAACAGCTTTGCGGTTCGCTTTTTGCTGCTTTTTTGCGGCAGTGCCTCCGCCAACTTTTCATACCCTGCCGAGCGCCGAAAATAAAACCCGGCAGCAAAAAAGGGCAGCATCACCAATATGCGTGACAGGCTAAGGTAATAGGAAATGCTTTCGTCATACCCAATGGCAAGCGAAAGTGCCATCATAGCTGCCAGTGCAAGCCACCGGCGGCCCGGCCGCACCAATTCCAAAAACGGAATGGCAAGGTGCCAGACGATGGTGGCCATCAGGTACCACATCAGCCAGTAGGGCTTGGTGAACTGGATGTCCTTTTGCTGGTCCAGCAGCTGGTTGCAGAATACAAGGTAAAGCAACTGAAACACAAGGTAGGGATATACCAGATTGCGGGCAATCTTTCCGGGATGATAGGTGGCCATCATACCGGTTAAAAAAGAGAAAGCTGGCATGTGGAACGAGTAGATTAACAAGTATAAGTACGAGCTGCCCTGAAACGGCAGCACCTCGCACAGGTGCCCCAGCACCACACAGCAGATTAAAAAAGCCTTGATATTGTCTGCGCTGTAAAGTCGATTGGTTTGGTTGTGCATGATCATATTTGCTCTCTGATTCTTTTGAATTTTGCGCGGAGTTTAAGCCGCTAAAAAGGCAGCCCGCACGGGCTGCCTTTTTGTATGGCTTGGGTAAAAGTGTGGGTTACATCTTATCCGGCACAGTAATTTTCAGCATCGAAAGACCGTTTGCGAGGGTGTTCTTTGCTGCCACGCAAAGCGCAATACGCGCCTGCATCAGGTCAGCCTCTACACCTTTCACGCGGCAGGCGCCGTAGAAACGGTGAAACAGGTTGGCAAGGTCGATGACGTAGCGGGTAATACGTGCCGGGTCGTATGCCACAGCAGCGCCCGAAATCTGGCCCGGGAAATAGCCGATATGACGAATCAGCTCAATTTCCGCGGGGTCAGTGAGCAGCGAAAGGTTGACCGAAGCAACTTCGGCCGGGGTCACACCCTCTTCTGCAAGGGCGCGCAGAATGCTGCAAATGCGGGCATGTGCGTACTGGACATAGTAAACCGGGTTCTCGCTGTCTTCTTTTACAGCAAGGTCAAGGTCAAATTCCATCTGGCTGCCCGGCTCGCGCAGGTTGAAGAAAAAGCGTGCGGAGTCGATGGGCACTTCGTCCAGAAGGTCGACCAGGGTGATGGCTTTGCCGGTACGTTTGCTCATACGCACGGGCTGGCCGCCCTGCATCAGCTTAACCAGCTGCATCAGTACAATGTCCAGCTTGCCGCCGTCAAGGCCGATGGCGTCCATAGCGCCCTTCATACGGGCAACGTGGCCGCCGTGGTCAGCGCCCCAGATGTCAATTGCGGTATCAAAGCCACGAGTGACGAACTTGTTGTAGTGGTAAGCAATGTCTGCCGCAAAGTAAGTTGGGATGCCGTTGGCACGCACCAAGACCTCATCTTTGGGGCCGTCTTCAGAAGCAGAATCTTCGCCGTTTTTCTTCGGCTTTTTGTTTGCGCCCCATTTCAGACTGTATTCGCTTGCTTTGTACCAGATGGCGCCGTCTTTTTCATAAGTTGCGCCTTTTTCTGCCAGCAGGTCGAGAATGCGCTGGATGTCGCCGCTCTCATGCAGTGCGCTTTCGAGGAACCAGGTATCATACTCGATGCGGTATTTGCCAAGGTCGGTTTTCAGTGCCGCAATGTTGCGGGGCAGGATCAAATCGGTAATGGCCTCCTGCAACTCTTCAAACGGCTTGCCGACATAGGCGTCACCGTGCAGGTCTGCAAACACTTTTGCACCGGCTTTGATATCTTCGCCCTGGTAGCCGTCTTCGGGGAACGGCACAGCTTCTTCGCCTTTGTAAATCTGCAGATAGCGGGTGGCCAGGCTCTTGCCGAATTTCACAATCTGGTTACCAGCATCGTTAACATAGAACTCGCGGGTGACGTCGTAGCCAGCCCAATCCAGTACAGAGGCAAGGCAATCGCCCAGTGCGCCACCGCGGGCATTGCCCAGGTGCATGGGGCCGGTGGGGTTCGCAGAAACGAACTCAACGTTGATTTTTTTGCCAGCGCCAAAATCGGTGCGGCCATAGTCTGCACCCTCCAGGTTGGCTGCAAGCACAACATCTGCAAAATAGCGCGGGGAGAGGAAGAAGTTGATAAAGCCGGGGCCGGCAATTTCAAGGCGGTCAAAGCAGGTGCCGGTGCAGTCTGCGTGTGCCACCAGAATCTCAGCCAGCTTGCGCGGGGGCAGACGGAATGCTTTTGCACCCGCCATGGCGGCGTTGGTTGCAAAATCGCCGTTCTTTACATCGGCGGGAATTTCGATTTTAAAAGACGGTGCGGCCTCTGCGGGCAGCTCGCCGGCAGCAACTGCCTTACCGAGTGCTGCGAGGACCAAATCATAGGCTTCCTGTTTTGCGGTCGCCACCGGGTCAAAATGTTTGAATTCCAATTTTATTGTACCTCCCTGACGGATATATTTACGATATTGCGTGAAAACGGGTTCGAGTTGATGTCGAGGTCATACGAGAATTTCAGCTCACCGCCCTGCTCGTTCAGGTTGGCAAGCACCTCGTTGGCTGCAATACCCATTGTCAGCGCGCCATGCCCCGTTTCATAATGGCAGATATGTCGTTTGCCGGGCTCGATGACCAGCTCGCTTGCGGCGGCGCCGAAGCGCAGCATCGTTACCTTGCCGGTGACATCCAGCTTTACCGTGGTGGTGCAGCCTTCATAGCCGGTGGCTTCCGTTTCTTTATAGCTGATATAATAACTCTCTCCGCGGATGGCATAGCTGCCCTTGGTGGTTAGCTCTACAGAATTTTCTTCGCCGTCTGAAAGCTGTGTGCCGCAGATTTTAATGAGATATTGTTCTTTCACTTCCTTACTTCGCCTCCTTCGCAAAGTGGTGGTATCGCGGGCTCAAATAAGTTCCCGGCCTTTGTTGCATGTTAAAAACGCACCTGTTCTACCGGACCTTCCAGCCCTTCACCGAGGAACAGCTTGCCGATTTCCCAGAAGCTGTCGGGTGAATCACTGACGTAAAACGAGAGACTACCGCCTTCGGTTTTCTCCGAAAGCATATCCTCTGTCCCGAGGTGCTGATGCACACAGTGCGCACCCTCCCGGCCGGAATTGATCAGTGTGACATCGGGGCCCATCACATCGCCAATAATATCGGTGATGATCGGGTAGTGGGTGCAGCCCAGAATCAAGGTGTCGACACCGGCTTCTTTCAGCGGTGCGAGGTATTCTTTTGCAAGTGTAGTGGTGATGAGATCGTCGCGTGCAATGCGCCCGGCCTCGATGACCGGCACAAAAAGCGGGCAGGCGATTGCCGTGATTTCAGCATCCGGACGAAGCGTCTGAATGAACTTAGCATAGCTGCCGCTGTTCACCGTGGCTTTGGTGCCGATGATGCCAATGCGTCCGTTCTGGCTTGCCTGTGCAGCAGCCTGTGCTGTCGCGCCTACTACGCCGAGATAAGGCACCGACAATTTGGCGGCGCGCTCGGCGGGGTAGGTAGAAGAAACGGTGCCGCAGGCCGCAAGGATATATTTGACATTTTTAGAAAGTAAAAACCAGATATCTTCTTCGGCATACCGCATAATTGTTTCGCGGCTGCGATTGCCATAAGGGATGCGCGCGGTATCGCCAAAATATACGATGTCTTCGCCGGGCAGCAGGGTGGCAAGTTCTTTTACCGCGGTAAGCCCGCCGAGACCGGAATCAAAAACGCCGATTGGCCGATTATCCATGTGCAGCTTCCTTTCGCTCCAGCGCCAGCGCGATCAGCCGGTCGAGCAGCGCAGCATAAGTAAGTCCGGTGTCCATCATCAGCTTGGGGTACATGCTGATGTCGGTAAAACCGGGCAGGGTGTTAATTTCGTTCAGCAGCACTTTGCCGGTGCCGCGCTCTACAAAAAAGTCAGCGCGTGCAAGGCCGGTACAGCAAAGGGTTTTATAAGCGCGCACTGCCGCAGCCTGCACTTCCAGCAGCTTTTCTTCCGAAAGCTGTGCCGGAATTGCGACGCGGGAGGTGCCCGCAAGATATTTGTCTTCGTAGTCGTAGAACTCTTTGCTGGCAAGAATTTCGCCGGGCAGGGTAGAGGTGACGACGCGGTTGCCGCAAACGGCACACTCTACTTCGTGTGCATCAACAAAACGCTCAAACAGCACGCGGTCATCGTGTTGTAATGCAAGCTCGATTGCGGCTTTCAGCGCAGCTTTGTCGTGCGCTTTGGTAATGCCTACACTGCTGCCAGCGTTGGCGGGTTTTACAAAAATAGGATAGCCAAGCTTTGTGGCAAGGCGTGCCTCAAGGGCATCAAAATCTGCTTCATCACCGGCAAGGATGTAATCCCATTCGCAGCGAGCGATGCCAGCGGCGTCCATTACAAGATCCGCGATGATTTTATCCATGCAAACAGCACTGCCCAGTACACCGCAGCCCACGTAGGGAATCTGCGCCATTTCCAAAAGGCCCTGGATAGTCCCGTCTTCGCCGCCTTTGCCATGCAGCACGGGAAACACTGCGTCAACGCGTTCGGTGACAGCGGTGCCGTCTTTCAGCGTGACAATGCCATGGATGGTGGGGTCCGGGCTGAGAAAGGCGGAAGCAAGATGCGCTTTATCTTTTTCCCACTCGCCGGTACGCAGCGCGGCAACATCGCCGGTATAGCGCAGCCAGCGGCCCGCTTTGGTGATGCCGAGCATCACAATATCGTAATGTTCACGGTCAAGGTTGGTCAGCACCGAGGTGGCCGAAAGCAGCGAGACCTCGTGTTCACTGGAGATACCGCCGAAGACGACGCAGAGCTTCATTTTAGTTTCCATTGGAACACCCTCCTTACGGGCTGGGAACCGCCGTGCAGCGGCCCATATTACCATACTATAATATATATATCAAAAGCGTTGCAATGATATATCATAACATATTAGGCCGGTAAAAGAAAGATGCAAGGTTCGCAATTTTATGGAAAACACAAAAAGTTAAAGCAAACAACTTGACGGCCCGTCCGCTTTATGGTATATTAGTTGTACCTCTTTTTGCAGGTCTATTTTTTTGTGCCTGTTTTTAGAGGGAGGCCATCTCCTTAAAATCACTCGCCTGAGAGGTTTTTTGGAGGCTATACGAACCGTTTAATGGAGGTGCCGAAGAATGAGAGTCAAAATCACACTTGCTTGCACAGAGTGCAAACAGCGCAATTACAACACCATGAAAAACAAGAAGAACAGCCCTGACCGGCTGGAGATGAACAAGTATTGCCGCTTCTGCAAGAAACACACTCTTCACAGAGAAACAAAGTAAGAAAGGCGGAGAAACATGGCTGAGAATGCTGTTAAAAAAGAGAAAAAGCCCAGCAAAATCATTGGCTTTTTCAAGGGCATCGGCAAATATTTCCGCGACGTTGTTACCGAAATGAAGAAGATTGTATGGCCTAGCAAAAAGCAGGTCATCAACAACACCCTCGTGGTTATCGCGGTGGTTATTGTCGCAGGTCTTTTCATTTTTGGTCTCGACTCCCTGTTTGGCTTGGTACTTAAATTCGTTCTGCAGCGCGCATAACGTTTTTAACACGCAGGTTCAAACTTACTCGTCTATGTGAAAGGGGGATATGTCATGGCAGAGGAAGCATGCTGGTATGTTGTGCATACCTATTCCGGCTATGAGAACAAGGTTGCAACAAATCTGGAAACGCTGGTGGAAAATCGCCGGCTGCATGACTTGATTCAGGAAATCAAGATTCCGACCGAAATCGTCCCCGAAATCAAAGACGGCGTCAAACGCGAGGTTGAGCGTAAACTCTTCCCGGGTTATGTGCTCGTCAAAATGGTCATGACAGATGATTCCTGGTATGTCGTGCGCAACACGCGCGGCGTCACCGGCTTTGTAGGCCCGTCCTCGAAGCCCGTGCCCCTCACCGAAGAAGAGGTAGCAGCTCTGGGTGTAGAAACCCGCGAAGCTGCCATCGATTACAAGGTGGGCGAAAATGTCGAGGTCACCAGTGGTCCGCTCGAAGGCTTTATCGGCGTGGTCGAGGCTATCGATATGGATGCACAGAAGGTCAAGGTCAAGGTTTCCATGTTCGGCCGCGAAACCGCAGCAGAGCTGGAACTGGTACAGGTGAAACCCCTGTAAGTTCGATTTATTTTGTTAAAGGCCGCTTTTGCGGTTTTTATATGGGTGGCCTCGCCGCCCGTGGGAGGGCAGAGAAGGTCTTTGTCCGCAACGAACCACAATTTTTTGGAGGTGCAAACTATGGCTCAGAAGGTAACGGGGTATATTAAACTCCAAATCCCCGCCGGTAAAGCAACACCGGCCCCGCCTGTTGGTCCGGCACTCGGTCAGCACGGCGTCAACATCATGTCTTTTACTAAGGAATTCAACGAGCGCACTCAGAAAGATATCGGCTACATCATTCCGGTCGTTATCACTGTTTATGCAGACCGTTCTTTCTCCTTTATCACCAAAACTCCTCCGGCACCCGTGCTGATCAAAAAAGCGCTGGGTATCGAGTCCGGTTCCGGTGTACCCAACAAGACTAAAGTCGCAACCATCACCAAGGATCAGCTTCGCGAGATCGCTAAGATCAAAATGCCCGACTTGAACGCTGCCGACGAAGAATCTGCGATGAGCATGATCGCAGGCACCTGCCGCAGCATGGGCGTTACGGTCACCGACTAATTGGACATTCGCCATTAGTGGGAGGAACTTTCCGATACACCACAGGAGGATAATATGAAACATGGTAAAAACTATGTCGAGAGCGTAAAGCTTGTCGACCGTACAAAAAACTATGACAGCGAAGAGGCTTTGGCACTTTGCTGCCAGACTGCAAAAGCTAAATTCGACGAGACCATCGAGCTGCACGTCCGCCTGGGCGTTGACAGCCGTCACGCAGACCAGCAGGTCCGCGGTGCAGTTGTTCTGCCCCACGGCACTGGTAAAGACGTCCGCGTTATCGTTATCGCTAAAGGTGACGCTGCAAAAGCTGCAGAAGAAGCCGGCGCTATGATGGTTGGCGACGAAGAGCTCGCAAGCAAAATCCAGAACGAAGGCTTCGTTGATTTCGACGTTCTGATCACCACCCCGAACATGATGGGCGTTGTCGGTCGTCTCGGTAAAGTGCTCGGCCCCCGTGGCTTGATGCCGAACCCGAAGGCTGGTACCGTTACTATGGACGTGGGCAGAGCTGTTGCAGAAGCAAAAGCTGGTAAAATCGAGTATCGTCTTGATAAAGCCAACATCATTCACGTGCCCATCGGCAAAGCTTCTTTCGGCGCTGAGAAACTTGGCGAGAACTTGAAGACTGTTATGGACGCTATCGTGAAAGCGAAGCCGGCCGCTGCAAAAGGTCAGTACATCAAAAGTGCTACCGTTGCTGCAACCATGGGCCCTGGCATTCGCCTGAACAGCCTGAAATTCGGCGGCTAATTTGCCGCTGCGCGCACTCTTTAAAAATTATTTGACAAATCTCGTGAAAACGAGTATAATAATTAAGCTGTCCAAAGACAGCAGGTATTCGTAAGAATATAAAGGGATATCCCGCCTGCCGAGGAGTGCGTACAAATTACCGTAAGGTTTTTCTGTCCCTCCACGTCTGTGCGTGGAGGGACTTTTTGTTTGTGAATACGAACGTAAATTTGAAATGAGGTGAAAAATTTTGCCCAGCCAGAAAATTCTTTCCGAGAAACAGGCTTACGTTGAGGCCCTTAAAGCCAAACTCGATAGCTCCGTTGCAGGCGTTGTTGTTGACTACAAGGGTATCTCCGTTGCAAACGACACCAAACTTCGCCGCGCATTGCGTGAAGCTAACGTTGAGTATGCTGTTGTGAAAAACACCATGCTGCGTTTGGCTCTGGAAGGTAAAGGCTACACCGAGCTGGAGAAAACCCTCGAAGGTACCACCGCTATTGCGATCTCCCATGAGGATCCTCTCGTTGCTGCAAAGATTCTCTGCAAATATGCAGACGAGTCCAAAGGTGCATTTACCGTTAAAGCCGGCTACATGGACGGCGCTGAGATGAGCGCTGCCGAAGTTGAGGCAATCGCGAAACTCCCCGGCAAGCAGGAACTGCTCTCTATGCTGTGTTCTGCTCTCCAGGGCAACATCCGTGGCCTTGCTGTTGCTCTTAATGCTATCGCAGAGAAGAGCGAAGAAGTCGCTTAATCGAACCCGATAAGCGCAAAAAAAATTAAAAAATTACTTTATGGAGGTAAATAAAAATGGCTTCTGAGAAAATCACCAATTTCGTTGAAGAAATCAAGACCCTTACCGTTCTCGAGCTGAACGAGCTGGTCAAAGCTATCGAAGAGGAGTTCGGCGTTTCCGCTGCTGCTCCCGTTGTTGTTGCAGGCGGCGCTGCTGCTCCCGCTGCAGAGGAGAAAACCGAGTTTGACGTTGTTCTGACTGCCGCTGGCGACAGCAAAATGGGCGTCATCAAAGCTGTTAAAGAGATGACCGGTCTTGGCCTGAAAGAGGCAAAAGATCTCGTTGACAACGCTCCCAAGACCCTCAAAGAGGCTGCTTCTAAAGCAGACGCTGAGGAAATGAAGAAGAAACTTGAAGAGCTCGGCGCTAAAGTCGAACTGAAATAAGTTCTTTTTAAACCTCAAAAAACCGCTGTGTTTATCACAGCGGTTTTTTATTTGCTTGATTGCTCAAAAATCACGGCATACTGCAAAGATCTTTATGAACGATTGGATTTTTGCCCCAAAGCAGGTATAATAAAAGTATTCTTTTGTACTTCGTATTTCATGGGGCAGCGTTTTGTGCCGAAGCCCGCAAGAAAGGGGACTTTTTATGCAGGACCAATATCCGAGTAATCATAACAGCACCATCATTAACAAAACCGTGAAAAACGGCATTGGCTTTGGCAGCTGTTTGGCGATGGTCATTTCCTATACCACATGGCAGTCTGTCGGTTGGGCGATTGTTCATGGACTGTTTGGATGGCTATACGTTTTGTATTTTCTGATTAAATATTAACTATTTGCGCCTAAGTTTCTGTTTTTTCTCTGCTTTCTCAGATAAAAGTGTACTGCACGGCAGAAATCCCTGCGCCTAAGGCCGTTTTCTATTCTACTTATAACCTAACTGAGTAATCATCCAAAGCTCGTCCTGAAGCAAAAAAACTATAAAAAACGGCAGTCACGATTCAGTGACTGCCGTTTTATTTTTAAGCAATACCCAAAGGAGCAAACGCCTTAGAGTACTTTATTTGTTGATGTTCTCGCGATTCTTGTGGAAGAAAACGAGTGCTGCAATCACAACGATTGCGCAAATGACCAGATACAGCGGGAACAGTTTGTTCTGGAAACCGCCAATCAGCACAATCAGAGAGCCAACACAGGCGAGCACAGGGCTGACATAGCCGTAGAACTTGTTGGTGATGCGGCCCTGTTTGCAGAGCTTAATGACCGACAGGTAAAGCGGAATGAACAGCAGGTAGTGCACAACGATAGCAATTTCGGAAATATCGCTGCCGGGAAGCAGGTCGAATTTCATGGAAAGGAAGTGTACACACCACCAGAAAAGCATACCAACCAGCATAACGACGGTGCTGCCAACAGGCATGCCGCCGAGTTTTTCGTTCTCTTTGGTCAGGTAATCTTTTGCGGGCATCATGCCGCGCAGGCCCAGTGCGTAGGGCAGGCGCATACCGCCAAGGATAAGGCCGTTAGAGGTGCCAAGTACCGAGATGATAACAAAGATAACCATCAGTTTAGCGCCAATCGGTCCAAACAGAGTGGTAGCAGCCATCTCTACGTGTGCGTCGCCAAGTGCAAGAATCTGCTCCGGGCCAACCAGTGCGGAAATACCTACAAAGTAAGCAACATAGACCGCAAGAATCATGATGGGGGAGAGAATCATAGCACGGGGAAGGTTTTTCTTGCTGTCTTTAATCTCGCCGCAGATGGATGTTGCGATAACCCAGCCGTCAAAAGCAAAAGCGATGGGAACAATGGCGGCAAACAAGCCGGCAGCACCCACAGAGGTCGGGTTGGCAAGGAAAGCAGCCGGGACATCGCCCCAAATCAGGCCAGCTACAGCAATCAACACCAGCGGAATCAGCTTAATCAGGAAAGCTGCGCTCTGGAACAGGCCGCCCAGCTTGGCAGAAAGAACGTTCATGACCCACAGCAGAATCATTGCAGCGCCGCCGAACAGCATCTGGTTGGTGAGAGTACCTTCCCAGCCGAAAAGGCCGCAGGCATACACGCCTGCCACCCAGCTGACAACAACAGCCAGAGTGGGGTAGTAAAGGAAAGACTCAAACCAGCCAAGTGCACAGGCAAGTTTGGGGGAAGAGAACTCGTTTGCATAGGTCAGCAGGCCGCCCGGCTCATCGGTAAGCAGTGCCAGCTGGCTGAGCGAAAGCGAGCCAAAAATAATAGCGATAGCCGCAACACAGAAGACAATTACGCCGTCGCGCACGTTGCCGCCGGTAAAAGCAAGCACGTTATCACTTTTAAAGAAGATGCCGGACCCGATAACGATGCCGACAATCATGGCAACAGCGGTAAGTAGGTTATATTTGCGTTCTTTCATAGATCATTCTCCAAAGGACACCAACCTTTGGATTTCCTCCTCATTTCATAAATTCGTAAATAGTGCGCTCATGATAAAGACCGCCTGCCCGCACAATGGGTTTTTCAAAAGCAGGGCAGTTCATTGAATTAGGAAAGTACTGTGTTTCCAAACAGACTGCCTCGCGCGGGGCAATCGCTTTTTCGCCTTTCACCAACGGCGGGCTTTGTAAAAAGTTTGCAGTGTAAAGCTGCAGCCCGGGGCAGGTGGTGACACAACGCATCCGGATTCTTGTTTGGTCGCCGCAAAGCTCAGCAACCGTGGCAAGCTCGCCGGCAGCCTTGTCCAGTACAAAGTTATGGTCGTAACCGTGGCCCAAAGCAAGTTGCTCGTCCCACGCGTCAAGGTCAGCTCCAATTTGTTTTGCGGTGCAAAAATCAAAAGGAGTGCCCGCTACGTCACGGATTTCGCCCGTGGGCAGTGCGTCAGCATCAATGGGGGTAAAGCGGCTTGCCGCAAGCCATAAACGGTGCTGCAGTACCGAGCCGCCGCCATTTAGATTAAAATAGCTGTGGTTGGTCAAATTAATGACCGTATCACGCGTAGAAGTGGCCTGATAGTCCAGCGAAAGCGCGCCCTCATCCGAAAGCGTGTAGGTCGCTTGAAGCGTAACCTCACCGGGGAAACCCTCTTCGCCATCCGGGCTGACACAACGCAGCACAAGACAGTTTGGTGCAGGCTGTTCCGCGGCGAACATCTTTTGGTCAAAGCCATGCAGGCCGCCGTGCAGCTGCTTGGTACCCTCGTTTGCAGTAACGGGCCAACGCTTACCGTCGATTTCGATAAAAGCACCGCCCAAACGGTTTGCGTGCCGCCCGACCAACGCGCCGAGATAAGCATCGCAGGCCTCGTAGCCACTTATGTCGTCGAACCCGGCGACAACATCTACAGGACCATCTGGACAGGGGACAAGAATGCTTTGAATGATTGCGCCCCGGTCCAGCACACCGACAGTGATGCCACTGCGACTTTCTAACGTATAGCGGGTAACGGGCAAGCCCTCTTTCGTCACCCCGAAAGCAGTTGCGGACATCGGATATCCCCTCCTTATCGCCGAGGTACAAGCCGGGTACCGTCAAATCAATTTGAAGGTAGCGACGCGTCGGCAAAACAAATTTTGTAGAAACAAAAATAATGTACCATTATTTAGTTTACTAGTTTAAAGTGCTAACGTCAAATAGAAAAAAATGTGAAATAAAAAAACAGCAATCTGCACAAGGCAAAAATGCTGTTTTTTATAGTTGTTACTACAATTACCCAGAGATAACAGTGCCATCGGCCGTTACAGTACCGCGCATGTCATTACCGATTAACGCAATGTAGCTTTTGCCGGGGTTTACCGAAAGCTTACCGCCCGAAGTAGTCTTCAACATGAGAGGAGCGTCCGGCTCGCCTTTGGTCCACTTGATGGCCATCCATTTTCCGTCAGTGACATACCAGCCGTCGCCGCCGGAAAGGTCAAACTCGAGTTGGAAGCCATCTTTCTTCAAAGAAACATTGCTTGAAAGTACAATGATGTTTTTGAAAGCAAGCTGTGCGCCATTGTTTGCATCGGTGTGCGGGATGCCAAACTGGCTCTGCAGATAGGTACCGCTGGCACCATCATAAGCAAATGCGCTGTCTGCATAGTTTGAGAAATTGAACGAGAAAGCTGCTGCGTTGCCGCCATTGGGCACAACAGGCTGACTGGTAGAAAACTCAAAAAGCGGTTTCAGCGTACCGGTGACCGGCAAGGTGCCGATTTTATCAATGCCCTGCTGCATCAAAGCGGCATTGGTGTACCAGCAGTGCTCGCTGCTTTTGCTGGCACGGCGTGCGTCATCAAATGCAAAAGCGTTGGTGCCAAGGTAGTAGCCGTCAATGTCCTGATACTTATAGTAGTTCAGCAGGCTATTGGCATAACTGCTGCCGCCAATGTGAGCGAACAGAGCGTTCATCGGCAGGACAAATTGAACATGCTGATCCCGTGCAGAGCGCACAGGGCCAACAGTAGGCATTGCTTTATAATCGGTAAACACCGCAAGCAGGCGGGTGATGCCGCCCTCGGTGGCAGCCTCAAAAACCACATCCGCCGAGGAGATGCCAGACTGTGGCAGCGCCTCGCGCAGATTGTCTATCATTACCGCCGCCGGACGCTGACCATCCGGGACGTTAGAATCCTTAGCAAGCCCTGTTAAAGGATTGTAATCATATACCTCAATGGGTTGTGGGGTGGCCTCGGGTTGCTGACCGGAGCCGGAGGCAGAATCGCCTTGCTTGCCGCAACCGGCAAACAGAGCTGCCGAGAGTGCAAAACAAAGCAAAAGCGAAAGAGTACGTTTCATGAAAATATCCCCCCATCAAATAGGAGCGCAGTGTGCGCAGAGTCGCAGGGCCTTCGGCAAAAAGCCAAGGCTCTTTTACAATTATACCGTCTGTTGAAATATGAAGCAAATGAAAGGCAAGAAAAAAACCAGCAGATAAATGGAAATATTACGAGTTTTTGCTCAATGCTTCAGAAGAAGCAGAATCCGGTAGAGTAAGCGGGTTATCCGCCCCGATGGTAAGCGAAGAAAACTGGTCTAACCCCACCACAGCAATGTAGCTTTTGCCGGGGTTGATTTCAATTTCTTCTTCGTCACCTTCTGCGCTGACAATGCGCAGCGGACTTTCCGGAGTGCCTTTCATCCAGCGTATAGGCTCGCAGTTGCCACCGCACAGGTAATACCCGATACCGCCGAAAGAATAGTCTACGTTCATCAAAACACCGTCTGGACGGGGGGAGATGTTGGTAAACAGAATAAGAACATTATTAAAGGCCAGTTGCTCGCCGGTCGCCGCATCAATCTGCGGCTCTCCAAATTCGGACTTCAGGTATTTGCCCGAAGAAGGCTCGTAGGTGAAATCGCTGTAATAGCTTGCGGAGAACTGGATGTGTGCGCTGGATGCCCCGGAAAGCGGCAGCATACGTGCATTTTCTTTATAAGAGCGGAAGCGGAAAATAGCCTCCGGCTCACCTTCAGCGTCCAGCTTATATTTGCGGATGCCGTTTTGAATTAGCTCGCTGCTCGTGTACCAGCAGTGTTCAATATCTTTTGTTTTGTGCCGCTCTTCGTCGAGCCAGAACACGGTATCTCGTACCGCAGTGGGGTTGCCGTCGATGCTTTTATCCGCATAATGATAAGTTTCAAGCATATCGCGTGCAAAGGTAGAAGCACCGATATGAACGTACAAGGCGTTGAGCGGAAGCATCATCTGGATGTGCTGGTCACGCGCAGAGCGCACAGGGCCAATATACCCCCCAGCTTTTGAGAGGTCAGAGTAAACTGCCATCATGCGGGTAATGCCGCCCTCAGTTACCATCTCGTAAATGAGGTCAGCCCCTGCAATGCCGGATTGGGGCAGCGATTCCTTGATGTTGTTGATCATGACGGCGACAGGGCGTTGGCCGTAAGGATAGCCACCGTCTTTCTCCAACCCGGTAAGAGGGTTGGGGTTGTACTCCGGCAATACTTCGGGCCGTGCCGGCACGCTGTTAGCGGCCGCGTTGCCACAGCCCACAAGAGCACCGCAAAACAAAGTTGCGGCGAGCAGCAAAGCAAGGGTTCGTTTCATGGCAGAGTCCTTTCTATAATGAAATCGTAAGCCGGCCAACGGGCTTGTCCAATGGCAAAACGGACGCAAACACCGTAAGACACACCAAAGCCGGCAGTTAAGATAAGCGAATAGAACTAGTATCTCCTATCTGCATTAAAAAACCGGAATAATGGTGTCGAATAGCGAATTTTGCGCGGCTTGATAAAAATCCCCCGCGTTGCCGCGGAGGATTTAAATTGAAAAGTGTTTATTCAGCTACTTTTTCCGCAGCAGCGTCGGAAGCGGCAGCATCCGGGGTTGCAGCGGGGGCCGAGGTGGAAGCATCTGGCTCGGGTGCGGGGTGACCCGGGCGGTCGTACTCATCCAGGTCAACGATGCCAACATAAGAAGTGCCCGGGTTGATCTTCAAAGAGGAGCTGCCAGACTCGTCTGTAAAGCGCAGAACTTCATTGGTTGCGCCTTTGAACCAGCGGATTTTCTCACATTTGCCATTGTTGAAATAGTAGCCAAGGCCGCCAAAGGTGTAATCGACTTTCTGATAGTCGGGGTCACCTTTGTCGTTGCCGTTTTTATCGAGGTTGCCGCCCGGGTAGGGGTAAGCAGAAATGTCCGCAAACAGAACAAAGACATTGTTAAAGCCAACCTGCTCTTTGTCGTTTTCATCGACAGTGGGGGTAACACCGCGGGCAGAGCTGTACTGGCTCATCATGTACTTGCTGGTGGCAGTGTCATAATCAAAATAGGTACGGTAGCTCTGAGAGTGGGTGATGCCAATCGAGGTTGCTGCTTCACCGCCCAGTGCACGAACCGGCTCGTTGTAGTTTACAAAGTCAAAGATGGGGCTGGTGAGCTCACGGTCCATATCAATGCCTTTTTTGTCTACATATTTTTGCAGCCATTCGCTGTTGGTGTATGCCGTGTGTTCCTGCGCAAAACCTTGGTTCCGGCGGTTCTGGTCCCAATAGGTAATGGTGGTGTCGTTGCCGTCCACGTTGAGGTCACCGTAATCAGCATCGTCGATATACTGCTGAGTGATGCCGCTGCGGCCGATGTGTACGTAAAGCGGCTGGAACGGCATGATGACACGGAAGAACTGGTCACGTGCAGAACGAACAGGGCCAATATCGGGCAGGTTCTCATAATCCTCAAACAAGCCCATAAAACGAGTGATGCCACCCTCAACCTTGCTTTCGTAAAGAACCTTTGCCTCGTTAAGGCCGCGCTGCGGGCGGCACTGCTGAATGTTGTTGATCATAATCGCAACCGGGCGACCACCGTTAAAGCCAGCAGGCTTCTCACGGCCGGTAAGCGGGTCGGGATCATATACGGGGGTGGGCTCCGGCGTCGGTTCGGCGCTGGCTGCAGGGGTGGTAGTAGAGCCAGAAGGCTTGCTGCCGCCGCACGCAGTAAATGCGGTAAGGGTAAGTGCTAAGGCCAGCACCAAGGCAAACACACGTTTCATAAGAAAAGTCTCCTTATAATTTACTTATTTTACTATATCTTAGATGGCAGATTTTGTAAAGGTCGAAAGCGCATAAACCTTACGGGCGAAAATCTACAAAAATCACATTTTTTTGCCGATTTACTGTTTTCTTTTTCGGTTTAATTGAGAGAAATAATGCTCATAAAACAAAGTAATACAGCCAAAAAAGGGGGGTCGTCCTATTCTGCAAAGCCACTCAATGAAACGTTTTTGCAAAGCGTTTGATTTCACTAAAAAAACGTTTCTAACAGAAATTTCACATTTCAAAAGGACAGTTTTTAAGCTGAATCACGTAATTGCCCCCAAGAGCAAAACATGGTATTCTGAAATAAAACCGAAAGGCAGGTGGCTTAATGTTACAACAGCAAGAGCGGCAAATAGCCGCTCCGGCGTGTGCGCCAAAGCTGCCTTTTGAACAAAACCTACGGCTGCGCAGAAAAATTGCAATTGGCCTTTGCTGTGCAGCATTGCCGGTGGTGTTACTGTTCGGATATGCTGCGGCAAAAAATACAGAGATGCTGAAGCACTTGCAGACGCAAGCCTGGGAGCAGGTGTTTCTCGATACACAGGCGATGCCTTGGGTGCAAAAAAGTGTGCCGGAGAAGCAATATGCAGAGGCCTTGCGCCTTGCCCATGCCGGGAAAACGCAGGAGGCGCTGGTGCAGGCAGAACAGCTGACTAACCTTGCCGAAGCAAAAGAGCTGGCATGGATGCTGCGGCGCTACCATGCCGCAGAGCAAGCCACCGACCTGCAGCAGCGGCATGACCAATTTGGCGCACTGGGCGAATTTTTGGATAGTGCAGCACGAAAAAAAGAAACGGAAACCGCTCTGCTGCAAGCCGCTTGGACAGCACTAAACACCAAAGAGTATTGGAAAGCCGAAGAGCTGTTTGCCAGTATAGATACAGCAGAGGCCGAGGTAGGGCTTACGCTTGCCGGGGCAGGGCGTACCCTTGCGGATGCGGCTGGCGGGGGCGAGGCAAGCCCAAAAACACGAGCGCTC
>OBXZ01000829.1_pt1 | contig 20922 bp, 14 predicted proteins | sample 1538171 | NCBI WGS metagenome assembly OBXZ01 (sample SAMEA2580161, study PRJEB22360) | human gut metagenome | biome: human gut; feature: human-associated habitat; material: faeces | place: Denmark | collected 2008/2010
GCCTGCCGGTGGCACGCAAAGCCAAAAAGCATTAAAAAAGACGCTGGAGCTGCTGCGTCAAGCAGAACAGCAAGGGTACGAAGTGGGTCAGATTTGCCTGCAAGATTCTGCCGCGAAATCATTTTTACACGGAAGCTGGACTGCTGCCACCGGTGAAACACTACGGGTGGATTGTGTTGCGAATACTATTTTGCTTGAGCCAGCCCCGGAAGGAGATGAATTTTTCTTTCGCAAGCAGGGGCTAGAAGATGCGCTCGGAGCGCTCGTCGCCGCTTGGAATTACCGTAGTGTCGACGAAATAGAGATTACCGTAAGCGGAACCACACTGGTTTATTTTCGAGATTTATAAAAATCAGCCGCATTGCCTGGCTTGATAAACTGATTAAAAAGCATGAATTGTGGGTAATCTGTGTGTTGCTATAAAATAATTGAGAACAAAAGGCAGATACCAAACAGGGTGTCTGCCTTTTGTTTTTAAAATCACGTCTTTGCATCCTTGCCAGAGCAGTGCTTCCGGTTTGCACCCTTCCTTACAATAGATGTAATCTATAACCGGACAAGCTTACCACAAAAGCCGCGCGAACAAGCGGGGAAATGGAAAGCTGCTGTTTTGCAAGCGCTTTGCTTTAGAACTATTTATAATGCGATAAAACAACTCAAAATCGAAAGCTTTCCTCTAAGAATCAGAAATTCTTGAAAGGTTACGTTGCCGGGGAAAATAGAAAAATAAATAATAACCTATTGACATAGTATGTTAGTAGGCTTATAATAACAGTATCCTAAAATAAACACCAATAAACCAGCCCAGTAGTGGTGGGCGAGCTAAAGCACTTTTGAATAAAGTGCAGAGCGGGAACCGGTGCAGGTATTAAAGGAGAAGCTGATATGCAAATCATAAGAGCAGCCGGGGTGGTTTTTCGATGTTGAACCCGGCAAGAGTTCGCAAGCCTACACAACATCGAATCCACTTATGATAAAGGAGAGTCTATTATGGCACGTATTTATACTTCGGCTGATCAATTGATTGGAAACACCCCGCTTCTAGAGCTGACACATATTGAAAAAGAGCTTGACCTTAAAGCAAAGATTTTTGCAAAACTGGAATATTTCAACCCGGCAGGTTCGGTGAAGGACCGCATTGCCAAAGCGATGCTCGACGATGCCGAAGCAACCGGCAAGCTAAAACCGGGCACCGTCATTATTGAGCCTACTTCCGGCAACACTGGCATCGGGCTTGCATCGGTGGCTGCGGCGAGAGGATATCGCATTATCATCGTCATGCCCGAAACCATGTCGGTAGAACGCCGCCAGCTGATGAAAGCTTATGGCGCAGAACTGGTGTTGACCGACGGCACACTGGGTATGAAAGGGGCCATTGCCAAAGCAAACGAGCTGGCACAGGAACTGCCCGATGCGTTTGTACCCGGCCAGTTTGAAAACCCCGCAAACCCGAAAGCGCACTTTACTACCACGGGTCCCGAAATTTGGAATGACACCGACGGCAAGGTCGACTATTTTGTCGCAGGTATCGGCACCGGCGGTACCGTCACAGGCGTGGGCGAATATCTCAAATCTAAAAACCCCGCTGTTAAAGTGGTAGCAGTAGAACCTGCCGATTCCGCAGTGCTTTCTCACGGTAAGCCCGGCCCGCACAAAATCCAGGGCATCGGCGCCGGTTTTGTGCCGGATGTGCTGAATACCGGCATTTATGACGAAATCATCACTGTCACCAACGAGGATGCTTTTGCCATCGGTAAAAAGGTAGGCAGCCGCGAAGGCGTGCTGGTTGGTATTTCTTCGGGCGCAGCAGTATGGGCTGCCATCGAGCTGGCCAAGCGCCCGGAAAATGAAGGGAAGCAAATTGTGATTCTGCTGCCAGACACCGGGGATAGATACCTTTCCACGGCGCTCTTTGCAGACTAAGAAAAATAATCGGCAGTGCCTTACCGTGCTGCCGATTTTTTTGTCGAATAAACGAAAAATAAAATTCAACTCTTATAGCGTGAAAAGCCGATGAGATGCAAGAAAGGAAAGCAGGATGTCGATGAAAAAAGCAATGATTGCAATGAGCGGCGGTGTGGATTCCAGCGTTTCCGCCTATCTTACAAAAAAACAGGGGTACGACTGCGTGGGCGTGACGATGCGGCTGTACGAAAATGCAGATGCCGGGCTTTGCAGCGACCGTACCTGTTGCTCGCTGCAGGATGTCGCCGACGCACGCAGCGTCGCCTTTCGGCTCGGGATGCCCTATTATGTGCTCAATTTCACGCAGGACTTCCGCACCGCAGTGATTGGCCGTTTTGTGGAGGCGTATCTGCATGGCGCTACCCCGAACCCCTGCATCGACTGCAACCGCTATATGAAATTTGAAAAGCTGATGCGCCGCGCAAAAGAGCTGGATTGCGACATTGTCGTAACCGGGCACTACGCGCGGGTGGAGGAGCAAGACGGCAAATATCTACTGAAAAAAGCAGTGGACGAAACCAAGGACCAAAGCTATGTTTTGTATGACCTTACCCAGGAACAGCTTGCACACATTCGCTTTCCGCTAGGGGAGATGCACAAAACCGAAACCCGCAAAATTGCAGAAGAGCAAGGCTTTATCAACGCCAAAAAGCGGGATAGCCAGGATATTTGTTTTGTACCCGATGGGGACTATGCCAAAGTAATTGCGCTACACACCGGCGAAACCTGCCCACAGGGAAACTTTGTGGACAGCGAGGGGAATGTGCTCGGTCGGCACAAAGGCATTATTCATTACACTATAGGTCAGCGCAAAGGGCTGGGCATTGCCGCAGCGCAGCCGCTTTATGTTTCGGCCATAGACCCGCAAAGCAACACAGTGGTGCTCGGCAGCGATGCTTCGCTTTATTCGAGCAAGCTTATCGCGGAGCGGTTCCACTGGATTTCGGGCGAGGTGCCGCACGAGCCACTGCGGCTGAAAGCGAAAATACGCTATCGGCACAAGGAGCAATGGGCGACGGTTCGGCCCATTGGCACAGAAAACGCAGAGATTGTATTTGACGAGCCGCAGCGGGCCATTACAAAGGGGCAGGCTGTGGTGCTGTATGACGGTGATATTGTGGTAGGCGGCGGCATCATTTGCTGACCGTTGATTCCCGCAGGGCAAAACAGTATAATAGGACAATAGAAATGAAGAGCGGCCGGAGCCGCGCAGGAGGCAAGCAATGATGATTTCTACCAGAGGAAGATACGCACTACGGGTGATGATCGACCTCGCAGAGCACCGCGGGCAAGGGTTTGTGCCGCTTAAGGCCATTGCCACACGGCAAGAAATTTCGCAAAAATATCTGGAAAGCATCACTGCCATTCTTTCTAAAGCAGGGCTTGTGGAAGGTATGCATGGCAAGGGTGGTGGTTACCGACTTTGCCACGCGCCAGAGGATTACCGTGTTGGGGATATTCTGCGGCTTACGGAGGGCAGCCTTGCTCCGGTTGCCTGTTTAGAGCAAAGCGCAACACCTTGTGCCCGGGCGGTCGAGTGCCGCACCCTGCCGATGTGGGCGCGGCTGGACGCAATGATAAACGAATTTTTCGACGGCATTACACTGTCTGAACTGATTGGACAGCCGACCGGCGGAGATTATGTGATTTGAAATAGGCGAATGGCTATTCACTTGGATTAAGACGCTTGTAAAGCCGCCCAAAGCCTCGATGCTTTAAAAGGGCACCCACGTACCCTTTGAGAAAGTAAAAATAAAGCCTTGAGCCCTCTAAATGAGGCTCAAGGCTTTTGTTTTGTGGTTTGCTGTATTTGGCTTCCGATTTTATAGAAAACTTTCGCTATTTTTCAGAAAGCGCGTACATTTCTTTTGCCCATGACCGTACCGCGTTCAGGTCTTCATCATCCGGGTGAGACAGTGCCCGGTCAAAGTTTTCCACATTTACTTGCAGTTTGGTGTCATCAGGATGTGCGGTCATGAGCGCAACATACCGCTCGCGCACACTCATAGGCATTTTACCCTGGCAGTAAAAATGCCCGAGCAACTGATTGCCCTCTGGAATGACGGTGACTACTCGCTGCCACAGCTGTTCGTAATAAGCAGGCGAACCGCCAAACCCTGCGGTTCCGAAATAGGCAATCTTTTTATTTTGCAAGCTGTGCAGCAGGTCGCTCACTGCTGCATCGCAGCTGCCCTTGTCTGTCCAGGAGCCAATAAAATAAAGTTCGGCATCTGACGGGGGTGTGCCTGCGTCGCAGAAAATAACTTCTTGCTGTGGCAGAGCAGTGCGGATAGTTTCGGCCAGCAGCTTGGTGTTACCGGTTTTAGATGCATAAACAATTGCAGTTTTCATTTTGTTTCTCCCATCGGCAGCAGTGCGCTGCTCAGAGGTTGAGCAAGGGCAGTGCTTTTGTTGAAATATCATATAAGATACGCGGATTGCAAGCAGATGTCAAGCGCCACCGAATCACGGAAAAACAAAACAGCGGCACGGCAAAACTGCCATACCGCTGCAAAACCGAAAAAAGGGCCCAAACATAAAACAGCAATTGCAGGCTAAAAGCGAAACGCGAAATTCCGCCGGACTCTGTTAGATGTAGTCGCCCACTGCTTTTTTAGATGCTTTATTATCTTCGATTCCCAAACGTTCGAGAATAAGGGGTAAAACGTCTTCTTGTTTGATCTTCAGCACATATGCAAATTCGTCATAGAGCAGTTTTTCTGCTTCTTTTAAAAAGCGTTCGTCCGAAACCCGGGGTTTTCGCCCATCGGCTTTCAGTTGCTGCTGATGCGCGAAAATCGCTTTAATCATGCCAATCAGCGGGTTGCGGTCTCCATCAGTAAGTGCGTGGCGATACAGGTCCTGCCGCGCTGCCTCAGGTTCCACCCATAAAGTGTCGACGGCGGGCATTCCGTCAATGAGCGCGTAAATCTCCTCAGGGGTCAGCAAAGGACGGATTTTTTCTGCAAGCCGCGGGCTGTCTGTGGGCACATACACCAGTGAATTTGCAGTAAATGCCGGAGCAAGCACATAATAAACGCGCGGTTCCTTTGCAAGAGTTTTGCGCTGGATATCGACCAACGTGCAAATGCCGTTTTCGCCGTAGATAAAGCTGTCACCGATAGCAAACATGATAGTCTCCTTTCGCTAAAAAAAGAAAACATGCAGCACGCTGAAACTGGACTTATGTCCCGCAAAGCGAACTACACGTTTAGCATCTATTATATTATACCACGTTATTGCAAGGGGATTCAAATGGGTATTTTTCACAAAATGATTGATGCGGGTGATTTTGAAAAAATGATTGCCTTAAATTAGAGCAAAGTGGTGGTGTTTTTTTAATTTTACGCTGTGCAATACAAGCAGTTTGCCCAGAATGATAAAAACTATTTTTGCAACGAAAGGCATCAAAAGATAAACCATAAAGCAGGCTGTTTAGGGGCTTATAAAGTAGCAGTTCTCTTTTTTGTCGCATATAGTGGAAAAAATGAGAGGAGAGGCCCTTATTATGACCAAATTTGCCACAGAGGGTACTGGCTGGCTGAAAGTACAGATTACGACCGGTCAAGACGCAGTGCCTTTAGGGAATGTAAACATCAAAGTGCTACCCAGCGGCGGCACAGAACCTATTTATGAAGGCGTCACAGACGAGACGGGTGTTTTAGAGGGAATGCCGTTGGCATGTCCGCCCCGTGCACTTTCTTTAGAGCCGGATCCGTCCCAGCTGCCTTACGGTGTCTATGACCTTACGGCGGCGCTTGAGGGATACAGCACGTTGCGCATGTACAATTTTGAAGTGCTGGATGGCGAAGTAACTTTTGCCCAGCAAAATATGGAGCCGATCAACGAAACGACAACCGGTAGCCCGGTGCAGCCACAGGAAGATATTGTGGATACACCCCCTCATGGACTGTATGGGCAAGGCGGCAGCGGACCTGCACCCGAAACGCCGCAGATTGCCGAACCTGTTATGGCTTATGAAAGCGCAAGCCCAACGGCAGCGGTCGCTTTACTGGCCTATCAAGAAGTGGCCATCCCTGATACGATTACTGTGCATCTCGGCAGCCCTTCTTCCAATGCCAAAAACGTTACCGTTACTTTCCGCGATTACATCAAAAATGTCGCCTCCAGCGAAATATACCCCACTTGGCCTGAGGAAGCTTTGAGAGCAAATATGCACGCCGAAATCAGCCTGGCGCTCAACCGTGTTTACACCGAATGGTACCGCAGCAAAGGATATCCCTTCGATATTACCAACTCGACCTCTTATGACCAGTATTATGTTCATGGACGCACAATTTTCGATCCGATGAACCGCATCTGCGATGACATTTTCAATACTTACGTGCGTAAACTCGGCACTGTGAATCCTTATTATACCGAGTATTGCGATGGTAAATCGGTTACTTGCAAAGGCATGAAACAGTGGGGCACCGTAACGCAGGCGCAAAGCGGTAAAAATGCGTTGGAAATTTTGAAATATTACTACGGCAACGATATTGAAATCATCCGTACGAATAATATCAGAAACACTCCGGAAAGCTACCCCGGCACACCGCTGCGTGAGGGCAGCTCTGGCGTAGAAGTCAAAGTGATTCAGCGTCAGCTGAACCGCGTTGCAAAAGATTATCCCTCCTTTGGTACCACCAACGTAGACGGCGTGTTTGGCCCGGCCACTACCTCTCAGGTTAAAAAATTCCAAAAACAGTTTAACCTAACGGCGGATGGCATTGTAGGCCGAAATACCTGGTATAAAATAAGCTACATTTATGTTGCCGTTAAAAAACTGGCAGAGCTGGGCAGCGAGGGTGAAAAACCGACCGGCGACTTTGTCGAGGGTGAATACTCCAACTCTGCCCTCTATGTGGGCAGCCGCGGCAACAGTGTATTCCAAATCCAGTTCTTCCTGAACGAAGTAGCGTCTGCAACGCCGGAGATTCCGGGCCTTGCGGTAGATGGTATCTTTGGTTCTGGCACCCAGACCAGCGTAAAAGCGTTCCAGACCAAATACGAGCTTGCGGTAGACGGTGTAATAGGAAGAAATACTTGGGACGCAATCTACCTGCAATATTCCAGCTTAATATTAGATGAAATACCCTATATTTCTGCTCCCGGCCAATATGCAGGGGAGGTCTTAAAACTGGGTAGCCGTGGTAACACAGTAAAACGGCTCCAGTTTGCGCTTAATATGATTTCTCGCTATAACAGCAGTATTCCTTCTATCGCGATGGATGGCATTTTTGGCGCGGGTACCGAGCGCTGTGTGCGTGCTGCACAAAGTTACTATGGGCTCCCTGTTGACGGTATTGTTGGCGAAGTTACCTGGGATAAAGGCTTTGAAGTTTATACAGACCTTGTCGGCAATATCATTGCCAACACCGCAATTCCCGGCACTTATCCTGGCGCCCCGCTTATGCTGGGTTCGCAAGGTCTGCCGGTTAAAGAGATGCAGTATTATCTTTATCTGCTCAGTGCGTATTATGGTGCGCTACCTACTATTGCCTATGACGGCATTTTTGGTAAGGCAACGCAAGAAGCCGTGAAAATTTGGCAGAAATTGATTGGCCTGCCTGTAGACGGCATTGTCGGCCAGCAAACATGGACCTCTCTTTACACCCAAATCACTGTGCTGCATATCATTGATGGTTCCATCAGCGGCTTATTTGTAAAACCTTACCCCGGTTCTCCGCTGTTGCTTGGTATGGATGGTACGGCGGTGCAGTTTGTACAGTTCATGCTTACCTATATTAAACCGTTCTACTCTGGCTTGCTGCCCAACACGCCGCTTACCGGTGTCTTTGATGTAGCGACCGAAAATGCGGTGAAGAATTTCCAGGCTGAATTCAAAAAGACAGTTACTGGTGTGGTAGATGCATCGACGTGGGATGCCATGCTGACCATCTATTTCTCCTGCGCGTCCAAATCCTACGGTCCCAGCCAGATTCCCGAAGGGGAGTATGGCGGATACGTATTGGTGCAGGGGAGCACCGGCTTGCAGGTTTACCGTTTGCAGACCTACCTCAACAATATCGGTGCACGTTATGACACCATCGACTATACAACCCCGGATGGTATTTTTGGTTCCGACACACTGAAGGTGGTAAATCAGTTCCAAAAAGAGTTTGGCCTTGAAGTTCTGCCTTATGTGGATCGACTGACCTGGGATGCAATTTACAGCAATTATCAAAACGGTGCTTCCAGTCCGCAGTTCCAAGCGGTACTGAAACGCAAAAGGAAATTATCGCTTTTTTAAAAGTGGCATAGCGAAGTTGCAAGTGATTAGGTTTGGCATAGCTTAGACCTCAATAAATAGCTGCCACTGCTGCTACTAGAAAAAACATAATAACATTAAAACAGCCCGCTTATTTGTAAGCGGGCTGTTTTTGCAAGGCGAGAGAGTACCGGCTTGCTTCGACCTTGCCAAAACTACTTTACGCAATTCCGCCGCTACTTTGGCAGAAGAACGCACCAACGCCCCTAAAGAGCAGCAGGTCGCAGGTGCCTCCTCGTCGTGCGTCTTTATTGGCTGCTGAAGAAATAAAAAGCGAATGCGGTGTCGCTCTCATAAAACAGAAGGCCAGGCCATTGGCCCAGCCTTCTGTTTTATGAGGCAAGTGCTTCTGTCTGTATGAGACAAAAGAAAAGCTATGCTGATTGGTAATACAGATTAGAGCGTTGCGTTGAAAGCGACGATCAGGGCGCTCCAAGTAGCGGAACCGACGACACCGTCGATCTTCAGACCTTTGGAAGCCTGGAACTGCATAACCGCATTCTTGGTTGCGTTGCCGTACTGCCCATCGATAGTCAGTTTGGGGATACTGCCGCCCAGTGCAGAGAGGTAGCTCTGCACGAAACGAACACTATCACCACTGGAGCCAACAGTAAGCGCATAGCCCGGATAGCGTGTGGTGACACGCAGCGGATTTCCAACGTCAATGCCGTTTACAGCAGATTTGAGCATATTGAAGCTTTGTTTGCCATAAGAGCCGTCGGCGGTAAGGCCGAACTGCGGCTGGAACTGACGCAGCGAAGAAGTAGAACCAGAACCGTAAATGCCGTCGAAGCTGAGGCTCTGAATGCCGGTGTAAAGAGTTCTGACATAGCCCAAACGCTGTTGCATACTTTTTACAACGGCGCCTTTGTCGCCGGCACGCGAGACGATATTGCAGTAAACTTCTCCCTCTCCATAAATACTTGCATATTGAGCATAAAGCTCATCCCAAGTAGCGCGACCGGTTTTACCGTCAGCGGTTAGGCCGGTGAGCAGCTGGAAGGTTTTAACGGCTGCGGTGGTGCCGCTTCCATATGCACCATCCACGGTGAATTTGGGGAGCTGAGGATACTTGCTTTGAACACCATTAAGCCAGGTTTGGACCATTGCGACATCGGGGCCGCTGCTTCCATTTTGTAAAACTACTCCGTAATACGAAGGCATTGCAACTGTGGTTGCCATAGGGCATCCCTCCTTTCTCTCACTCTATGCCGAAAAGGACGAAAGTGTGCGAAGAGAGTAGCAATGGCTGGAATAACGTTTCAAATCCTCGTAACAGTCAGATTTCATCAATTTTTAGTGTAAAAGGGAAGCGGCGCACGAAAAAGAAAAGCAGAAAAAACAAAAACAGCTTGGTTTTTGCAAACCAAGCTGTTTTATTTGGTGAACCACCGGAGATTCGAACTCCGGACACCCTGATTAAAAGTCAGGTGCTCTGCCGGCTGAGCTAGTGGTTCATAAGCCGCTGTCGTTTTGACGCTTGATAATTATAACAGTTAAAGGACAGGTTGTCAATACTATTTTACCCAAAAACAAAAAAGAAAACCAGATGAAAAAACATCTGGTTTTCTTTACATTTTTGTATAAAGTGGCTAATTAAACGACTTTATTGTCGATTTCGGTGCGAATATCCGCAATAAACTGCTCAACTGTCTTGGTTCCGCCATTTTCTTCCTTACGGGCGCGAACGGCAACTGTATTATCTGCGGCCTCTTTTTCACCCACCACGAGCATATAGGGGATTTTCTCGAGCTGTGCTTCGCGGATTTTGTAGCCCATTTTTTCTGCGCGGTAGTCTACATCAGCGCGAATGCCCGCAGCACGCAGCGCTTTGTGCACCTTTTCGGCATAATCGTGGTAGTTTTCGCTGATGGGAATTACCATGACCTGCGTGGGCATCAACCAGGTGGGCAGGGCGCCGGCAAATTTTTCAAGCAACAAGGCAATGGTGCGCTCGTAGCAACCAAGGCTGGTGCGGTGAATGATATACGGATGCTTTTCAGCACCGTCTTTGTCGGTATAGGTCATGCCGAACTGTTTTGCCAGCATCAGGTCGATCTGCACCGTGATGAGGGTATCCTCTTTACCGTGAACGTTTTTGATCTGGATGTCGAGTTTCGGGCCGTAGAAGGCAGCTTCGCCGACAGCTTCGGTGTAGTTGATGCCAATATCGTTGAGAATATTGCGCATCAAGCCCTCAGCTTCATCCCACATTTCGGGGGTGCCGATATATTTCTCACGGTCATTCGGATCCCATTTGGAAAGGCGATAGGAAAGGTCGTCAATCAGACCGATGTCGGTCATGACCTCTTTTGCCAGCTTGACGCAGTTCATGAACTCTTCTTCGAGCTGGTCGGGGCGCAACACGAGATGGCCCTCACTGATGGTGAACTGGCGTACACGGATAAGACCATGCATTTCGCCGGACGCCTCGTTGCGGAAGAGGGTAGAGGTCTCGCCGTAGCGAATCGGCAAATCGCGGTAAGAGTGCTTTTCAGAAAGGTAGACATTGTACTGGAACGGGCAGGTCATTGGGCGCAGCGCAAACACTTCTTTGTCGGTCGCTTCATCGCCCAGCACGAACATGCCGTCTTTGTAGTGGTCCCAGTGGCCGCTGATTTTGTACAAATCGCTTTTCGCCATCAGCGGGGTGCGGGTCATCACATAGCCGTATTCATTTTCCTCTTTGTCCTGCACATAGCGGTTGAGGATTTGGAACAGTTTTGCACCTTTCGGCATCAGCAGGGGCAGGCCCTGGCCGATGCAATCAGCGGTCGTGAAATATTTCAGCTCGCGGCCAATTTTGTTGTGGTCGCGTTTTTTTGCCTCTTCAATGGCAGCCAGGTGTGCTTCCAGCTCGCTGGCTTTCGGGAATGCCGTTGCATATACGCGGCAAAGCATTGCCTTGTTGGAGTCGCCGCGCCAGTAAGCGCCGGTTGCGCTGGTCAACTTGAATGCTTTGATAGCACCGGTGCTCATCAGATGGGGGCCGGCGCAGAGGTCGGTGAAATCGCCCTGGCGGAAGAAGGAGAGTTTTTCCCCTTTGCCAGCGTGCTCTTCGAGCAGCTCCAGCTTGTAGGGTTCGTCTTTCATCAGCTCGCGTGCCACTTCGGCAGTCAACAAGAACTGTTCAATCGGCTCGTTTGCTTTGACGATTTTCTTCATCTCAGCTTCAATTTTCGCAAGGTCCTCTGCAGAGAAAGGCTTTTCTACGTCGAAGTCATAGTAAAAGCCACCGTCAATGGCAGGGGCGAGGGCCAGTTTTTCTGCCGGAAACAGGTGTTTGACGGCCTGTGCCAGCACATGGCTTGCAGAATGCCAGAAGGTCTTTTTGCCGTCTGCGTCTTCAAAGGTCAAAATCTCAAGGGCGCAGTCTTTTTCCAGCGGGGTGCGCAGGTCGACCACGACACCATCCACTTTGGCGCAGGTGGCAGCACGGTAAAGCCCCATACTGATATCCTTGGCAATGTCTGCGATCGAGGTGCCGGATTCATACTCCTTCACAACGTCGCCTTTCAGCGTTACTTTTATCATAACGATATCCTCCTTTAAATGTAAGATATTACTAAACATAAACCATGCCGTTGCAGGCGGGAAAATAAAAAATGCCCCACCCCAGAAAACTGGGATGAAGCATCGACTACAAAATCAAAAGCTCCACGGTTCCACCCGTATTGCGCATTGCAAAAAAGAATGCGCCGCTCTATGGAAAGGTAACGGTATCCGGCCGGCTGGGGTTCGCCCCTGCGCTCCGCGGTGGTAAAACTGCACTGGTTCGTACAGGGCTTTCAACCGGTGACCCTGCTCTCTTTCCAAACATTTGCGGCAGTTTATTGTCCGCATCAAAGCTTTTTCGTGTTTATCAGTGTACACCCCCTTTTTCGGATTGTCAACACCCGGGTAAAAAAAGGGAGTCGGGCGCAAAAACGGCATCGGGGACGATAAGATAAAATTCTCTGATTTTTTTCAAATTTTTTTAAAATCTGCAAGGGGGAGAATCTGCTTGACAAGCACCCGTGAAAAGACGTAAAATATTCTCATAGTGTATGTAATTACCAAATGAATATATATACATTAAAAAAAATTATGGAATTTGAATGGAATTTCCGTTCAAAAGTAAGGAGCCCTTTTATGGTATCAACAGCAATTGCTGTGTTGATTGCCGTTGTTGTGGGTGCGATTACTGCTGTCCTCGGTTTTTTCGGGGGGCAAAGCTACCGTCGCAAGGTTGCAGAGCAGAAACTCGGCTCTGCTGAAGAAGAAGCAAAAAGAATCATCAACGACGCCATCAAAACAGCGCAGCAAAAGAAAAAAGAATCCGCTATCGAAGCGAAAGACGAGCTGTTCCGGCTGAAAGCAGAAGCGGATAAGGAAATCAAAGACCGCCGCAGCGAAATCAGCCGCCAAGAGCATCGCCTGGATCAAAAAGAAGAAAACATCGACCGCAAAACCAACGCGCTTGAGAAAAAAGAAGAAGACCAGCGCAAACGCGCAGAGCTGATTGAAGCCCGTCTCGCTGAAATCGAACAGATGAGAGAGCGTGAAGTAGAAAAGCTCGAGTTCATCGCAGGCCTCTCGCAAGAAGCTGCAAAAGAAATGCTGCTTGCAAGACTGGACGAGGAACTGACCCACGAGAAGGCATTGAAAATTGCCGCTTACGAAACCCAGACCAAAGAAGATGCCGACAAACTGGCAAAAGAGCTGATTACACAGGCGGTTTCCCGCTGTGCAGCAGATCATTCCAGTGAAATCACGGTTTCGGTGGTTACGCTGCCGAACGATGAGATGAAAGGCCGTATCATTGGCCGCGAGGGCCGTAACATCCGCGCGCTCGAAACGGCAACCGGCGTAGACCTCATCATCGACGACACTCCGGAGGCTATCACGCTTTCCAGCTTCGACCCGGTGCGGCGTGAAGTTGCCCGCATGACTTTGGAAAAACTGATTGCAGACGGCCGTATCCACCCGGCCCGCATTGAAGAAATGGTGGAAAAATGCCGCCGCGAAATGGACGCAACCATGAAACGCGAAGGCGAACGTGCCGTAATGGACGTTGGTGTCCACGGCCTGCACCCAGACCTTGTAAAACTGATCGGACGTCTGAAATACCGTACCAGCTATGGTCAGAACGTACTCAACCATTCTATGGAGGTCGCTTATATCGCCGGCCTGATGGCTGCCGAACTTGGCCTCAACGTAAATATGGCAAAACGCGCAGGTATGCTGCACGATATCGGCAAAGCACTCACCCATGAAATCGAGGGCAGCCACGTCGGTATCGGTGTGGATCTTGTGAAGAAATACAAGGAGAACCCGGCGATCATTCATGCAGTGGAAGCACATCATGGTGATGTAGAGCCTTCCACCCCGCTGGCATTCATTATCATGGCAGCAGACGCCATCTCGGCTGCACGCCCCGGCGCGCGCCGCGAGAACGTAGAAAACTATGTCAAACGCCTTGAGGATTTGGAAGCAATTTCTTCCAGCTTCCCCGGCGTTGAAACCAGCTACGCAATTCAGGCAGGCCGCGAGGTGCGCATCCTCGTTAAGCCGGAGATGGTAAGCGACGATCGCTTGACCATCCTTGCACATGACATCGTGAAGAAGATTGAGGACGAACTGGAATATCCCGGTCAAATCAAGATTAACGTCATTCGCGAAAACCGTGCTACCGACTACGCAAAATAATCTGCATAAAAGGGTCTGCTGCTTTGCGGCAGGCCCTTTTTACACCTGCTGCACAAATGGGAAACGCCCGGTAGCAAAGCCGTGAAAAATTGGTAAAAAAGACATGGCACCGCTGAGAATGGCATATTTTCAAATCGACACGGGCAAAAGTATCGAAAAGGAATTTGCTGCAATGCCGGTACTTTGCCAGAAACAACGACTGTGAACACAAAGGTGGAGCAACGAGCTGGACCAGTGTATTGTATATTTTTATAAAAATTGCCCCGGCAGTACTGCCGCGTGGGTGATGTGCGAAAGGAACCAAACCATTATGATTAAAGTGCTATGTGTCGGAGATGTTGTGGGGACGCCAGGCGTAGATTTTTTATGCCGCAGGCTACCCTCGCTCAAACGCAGTACCGGGGCTGATATTTGTGTTGTGAACGGAGAAAATGCAGATCCCTCTGGCAAAGGCATTACCCAGGCCATCGCCGAGGATATCTTTTCGCACGGGGCGGATGTAATCACCACCGGGAATCACTGCTTTTTCCGCGCGGGGGATAGCTTGTATGAAGAAAACGAATTTCTGCTTTGCCCGGCCAATTTCCCGGGCGCAGAGCAAAACGGCTGGTGTGAGCTGGATTTCGGGCGTTTTAAGGTGCAGGTGATGAATCTTTCGGGCTCAGCCTTTTTAGAGCCGCTGGGCAACCCGTTTGAAACGGCAGACCGCTTACTGGCACAAAGCAGTGCGAAGGTGCGGATTGTGGATTTTCACGCTGAATCGACGGCAGAAAAGCAGGCCCTCGGCTATTATCTTGACGGCAGGGTATCGGCACTGTTTGGTACCCATACCCATGTGCCAACGGCAGATGCAAGGATGCTGCCAAAAGGCACCGGCTATCAGAGTGATGTCGGCATGACGGGTCCGCAAGAATCCGTGATTGGTGTTGTGCCGGAGCTGGCCATTCGCAAACAAAAGACCCACCGACCGGTACGGTTTGCAGTGGCAGAAGGCCCCTGCCGCATGGATGCCGTATTGTTCACCATAGACGAGGCCACCGGGCGCTGCCTTTCCGCAGAAGGCATACTCACAACAGAAGGTTAGCGGCAAAAACGGAAGTTTGGTGAATTTTTGCGCAAAATAGAACAAAAGCAGATTTTTGTTTTGCTTTGGGCAGGTTTGTCTGTGAAAAAGCGAGGTTTTCTTTGACGAGCCGCAGAAAACGCGGTATAATAGCTCGAATCAAAAATTTCCTTTCCGGCGTATCAAACGGTTACTGCTGTGTTTCGCGGGATTTCGGTCAAAGGAGGACTGTAAAATGAAAAAATACTCCAAACGGCTGCTCGCACTGCTGCTTTGTGGTTGCTGTCTGCTGACCGCCTGCGGGCAATCCGATAAAACATCAAACTCTTCAGCGGAACAGACACAGGCTCCTGCGCCGTCTCAAACAGCAGCGCATGAGGTTGTGCTTGCGTATGCCAAACAAGAGGGTTTCAATCCCTATTTGTCCACCAATACACTTGTGCTTCAGTGCGCACAGCTGCTTTATACCAACCTGGTCACGATTAAAGACGATTTCTCGCTGGAATATCTTGCGGCTGCCGATGTGCAGTCAAGTGGAGAAAGCGTGCGCATTACCCCAGGCAACACCACATTTGCAGACGGGAGCCGCGTTGGAGCTGCTGACCTTGCGGCAAGCATTGAGGCAGCCCGTGCCAGCAAGCTTTACGGCACTCGCTTTGCAGGCGTTACCAGCGTACGAACAGAGGGAGATGCCGTCGTGGTCACCCTCAGCGAGCCGGATGCGCTTTTTGCCTATCTGCTCGATATTCCTGTGATGAAAGCAGGGCAGACCGGAGAAAAACAGCCGATGTCGAGCGGTCGATATTCGGTAGGCGCTGCGGGCAATACCCTTGAAGCAAACGGCTGGTTTGCCGAAAAGACCACCTTTGATACAATTACTTTAAACCCTGTAACCGCTTATGATGCTATTGTTTCCGGTGTGAACATGGGCAACCTTAGCCTTTATGTGTCAGAGCAGGATGCTGACCTTGCGGGCAATAATATCTGCCATACGGCCTATTACAATCTCAATCATCTCATCTTTCTTGGCATCAACGCGGCGAACCCGGTGGCGAACCAGCCGGCAATGCGCAGTGCGCTGAACCTCGGCGTGTCGCGCCGGCAGATTGCTGACAAAGCGTATTATTCGCGCGCATATGTTGCGACAACGCTTGCAAACTCCCGCTACCCCTTTTTGGACGGCACCCATACACTGCCGGCGGATGCCGATGTGGCTGCTGCCAAAGCACAGATTGAATCATTGGGATATACCTATGACACCGCAACCGGGTATTACCAGGATGCTTCGGGCAAACGGCTCTCGCTGGAGCTGCTGTGCTATTCGGGCAATAACTTTAAACGCTACCTTGCCACTCTTGTAAAAGAACAGCTCAAGGATTGCGGGATAGAGATCAATTTAGTGGAAGAAAATGACTTTGCCGCCTACCACGAAAAAATTGCGTCTGGGCAGTTCTCTCTATACATTGGCGAAGTAAAGTTGTATAATAATATAAATATGTCGCCTTTCTTTTCTGCATCCGGGGACGCACATTATGGCATTGTGCCAAGCGAAGCACTGCTTGGCGCTTACCGTGCCGCAAAGGCGGACCTTACTGCATATGGCGCATTTGAGCAGGCGTTTGCTGCCGAGCTGCCGTTTTTACCGCTTGTGTATAAAAACGGCGTGGTCACCTACACCAAACAGCTCAAGGGCTTTACGCCCACCATCAGCGACGCATTCTACGGCTTTGAACAAGTCAGTTCCGTGTCTGCCAAAAAATAACGCAGACACCTACAAAGGAGTGTAGTGACAGCTATGATTAATTTCTACAATACAATGGGCAAAATCAGCATGACAGGCGATTACTTTGCAGGCTTGGTTTCTGCGGCCGCAAGCAGCTGCTACGGCGTTGCCGAAATGGCAACCAGCGGCACCGGCGATACGCTGAAAAGCTTTGTTTTCGGCTCTGATTTCCCCGATAAGGGCGTGCGTGTCACCGAAGAGAACGGTAAGCTCATCATCGAGCTGCACATCAAGGTCACCTATGGCCTCAATATCACCGCCATCGTCCGCAGCATCACCCATAAGGTGAAGTATGTGGTAGAAGAAGCCACCGGCCTGACGGTGCGGCGCATCAACGTTTCGGTCGATGATATCGTCGGCTAAAAGTTGCCGGCAACTGTGTCAACCAGTGCTGCCTGCGCTATGCGAAAAGCGCGGCAAACGGCAGCGTGAAATCTTGATATATTTAGGAGTATAAATGATGATTAAAGGTTCTGTTTTGAGAGACAGCATGATCAGCGGCGCAAACAGTATTGCGAACCAGCGCAGCCAGATCGATGAGCTGAACGTTTTCCCTGTCCCGGATGGAGATACCGGCACCAACATGAGCATGACGGTGACCGCGGCCAAACGCGAACTGGTAAAACTGCCGGACGATTGCACCGTAGAAAAGGTAAGCTCCGTTGCTGCCAGCAGCATGCTGCGCGGCGCACGCGGCAACTCCGGTGTTATCACCTCGCTTTTGTTCCGTGGTTTTTCTAAAGCGCTTGTGGGCAAAAAAGAGGCCAGTGCCGAAGATTTGGCAAAAGCTTTTGAAAGCGGCGTTGCAGCGGCCTATAAAGCCGTTATGAAGCCGACCGAAGGCACGATGCTGACCGTGGCGCGTATGGGCGCAGAAGCAGCAGCTGTTGCCGAAACAGAAGACACCACAGAGATGTTTACGATTATTCTCGACGCTGCAAAAGTAGCGCTTGCCAACACCCCTGAGCAGCTGCCCGTGCTGAAAAAAGCAGGCGTTGTAGATGCTGGCGGTGCAGGCTTTGTCACCATTTTGGAAGGCATGCTCAGCGTGCTGCGCGATGGCGTGATGGTGGAAGGCGAAGCTTCTGAGAAAACAGCAGAAGAAAAAGCGAACTTCGTACCGAAGGGCGTTTACGCTGCTGAAATCGACCCCAACATGAAAAACTTCTACTGCACCGAGTTCCTTGTCAACAAAAACGACAAGGCCAGTGCGGTGAAACTGCGCGCTTTCCTCGAAAGCATCGGCGATTCGGTTGTAGTGGTAGATGATGAAGATATCATTAAAGCCCATGTTCATACAAACGATCCCGGCAAGGCACTTTCTTCGGCAATACTGCACGGCTTTTTGAGCAACATGAAAATTGAGAACATGAAAGAGCAGAATGCAGAGCGCCAGACCGAGGGAAAAGGCCTTGAAAAGCAGGCCGAGGCAGAAAAGAACCCCAATGCGGGCAAATTTAAATATGCTGCTGTTGACCCCGACACCGCTTATGGCTTTGTGGCTGTTGCAGCGGGCGACGGGTTGAAAGATATTTTCACCGACATCGGCGTTAACGCCGTGGTTTCCGGTGGCCAGACCATGAACCCCAGCACCGAGGATATCCTTGAGGCAATCCACAGCGTGCCGGCAAAAACCGTGTTTGTGCTGCCCAACAATAAAAACATTATCATGGCTGACCAAATGGCAGTGGACATTGCAGACCGCAAGGTTATCGTACTGCCCACCCGTACCATTCCGCAGGGCATCAGCGCTATGCTGAGCTTTGACGATGCTGCCGACGCAGAAGCCAATGCCGTTGCAATGATGCAGGCCGCCGACCGCGTGGCCACCGGCCTTGTTACCTTCGCTGCGCGCAACAGCGATTTCGACGGCCACAAGATTAAAGAGGGCGAGATTCTCGCACTTGAAAACGGCAAGCTGTCCTTTACCGAAAAAGACCTCACCAAAGCTGCTGTCAAACTGGCACGCAGCATGGTGAAAAAGGATTCCAGCTTTGTCACAGTCATCTCCGGCTGCGATGTTAACGAAGAGGATGCCGAAAAACTGACCGAGCAGATTTCGGCCAAAATGCCCTCCGGCGTAGAGGTTACCCGCCTCAATGGTGGTCAGCCGGTTTACTACTATATCATCAGTGTAGAGTAAGCAGCATTCTAAAGCATCTACTCAGGCACCCACAGAATACACTCTGTGGGTGCCTTTTTCACCGGTCTTTCATCGCAGCTGGCAGCCGCAAAATGTTCTTTGATTTTACGCCGGTGCAACGGACGGTTTCGTATCATGTGGCATACGATTTTACATAAGAATAAAAATTTGCAGCACAGAGCAAAAAACTGCCATGTGCTGCCCAGGCAGTTGCAGAGAGGAACCCCATGCCAACCGAAAACAAAAGCTGGAAGCGGAAAACAGCACTTTTCCTGCTGAGCCAGAATATTTCTATCTTTGGCTCCTCCGTTACCGGGTACGCCATCATTTGGTACATCACGCTGAAAACTTCTTCCGGCGTTTATATGACAATGGCAACCCTTGCCTCTATGCTGCCGCAGATGTTTGTCACCCTTTGGGGCGGTGTTTTTGCAGACCGCCATAACCGCAAGTGGATTATCATGCTTTCGGATGGGTTCATCGCCCTTTCTACACTGGCGCTTGCTTGCGCATGGATGGCGGGCGCGCAAAGCATTTCGCTTTTGCTGCTGGTTTCGGTTATTCGTTCGATTGGCTCCGGCTTGCAAAGCCCTGCTGTCGGCGCACTTTACCCGCAAATCGTGCCTGCAAGCGGTCTGGCACGGGTCAACGGCATCAACCAAACGCTAAGCTCCATCTTGCTTTTGCTATCGCCCGCTGTTGGCGGTGCGATACTTGGCGGTTTTGGTATGGAATGGGCGTTTTTGCTTGACGTTGTGACGGCGGCCCTCGCCATTGTTGTGATGGCCTGTCTTAAGGTGGAGAAGGTGCAGCGCACCGAAGCGCCAGAATCTGCCCTTGCGGAGCTTAAGATTGGGCTTTCGTTTGTGGCGCGTCAGCGGCTGCTGCGCAGTGTAATGACAGGCGTTGGCGTCTGCTTTTTTCTGATGACACCAGCGGCGTGCCTGACAAATATTCTTGTTGCTCGCACCTATGGCACAGAGGTTTGGCGGCTCACTGCAAACGAGCTTGCCTGGACGCTGGGCAACCTGGGTGGCGGCATATATGTAGCAATCCACGGCGATTTTAAGCAGAAAATCAGAGCCGCATCGATTGGGCTGGCTGGGTTTGCGCTCTGCGTGGCACTGCTTAGTGCAGCAGGCAGTTTCTGGGTTTACCTTGGCGTTATGGCAGTTTCAGGCGTATTTATGCCGATTATCTCCAGCAGCCTCACAGTGCTGATTCAAACACATGTTGCCCCTGAAATGATGGGCCGTGTCTTTTCCATTTTGCAAATTATCATGTCTGGCGCAATGCCGGCCGCGATGATGGTGTTTGGGCCGCTTGCCGACATTGTGTCGATAGAGTTGCTGTTGCTGGTTACCGGTGTGCTGCTTGCCGCTTACGCTGCATTTTTCTGGCGCACAACGGCGGAGCCACCCGCATCGACCCAAGCCGAAAACAAATAAAATGCCAGGCAGGTGCACAAATAGTGCGCCTGCCTGTTTTGCTTTTAAACGAAGACGAAATATGTAGAGCCGAGAAAAAGCAGGATAAATCGGCTGTGTTTTGTGCTATACTTTAGACAAGCAAACGCGAAAGGAGTGCGGCAATGGACGTCAAAGACAGCATTCAATTTTTAAAAGGCGTAGGGGAAACACGAGCAAAACAACTGGCAAAGCTGGGGCTTTTTACCGTGGAAGATTTGCTGCGCTTTTATCCGCGTGGATATATCGATTATAACCATCCCTACCCAGTCGCAATGGCCCCCTATGAGGGGATGTGTGTGGTAAAGGCTACCGTCTACGGCAAGCAGCTGCCCATGCGCATCCGCGGCGGCCGCACCATTTATCGTGTTACAGCGGGTGACGATACCGCTGGTTTGCTGCTCACTTTTTTTAATTCGCCTTATGCGGCACGCGGGCTGGAAGAGAACCGCGATTACCTGTTTTATGGCCGGGTGGGTGGTGCGCTGGCCCGCCGCGAGATGGTAAGCCCCACCTATGTACCGGCAGATGGCAGTCTGCCAA
>OBXZ01000841.1_pt1 | contig 20585 bp, 19 predicted proteins | sample 1538171 | NCBI WGS metagenome assembly OBXZ01 (sample SAMEA2580161, study PRJEB22360) | human gut metagenome | biome: human gut; feature: human-associated habitat; material: faeces | place: Denmark | collected 2008/2010
GCAATCTGGAATGAATTTTGGCTACGTTACTGTGAACGGAGTGAACAGTAACATATAATTCCAATAACCTTTATTTTCTCTGTCTTATCTTTCTGGTAGATATGGAAAATGTATGCTAAAATAGAAATAGCAAATTTGTATGTAAAATAATAAGGAAAGGTAAGAGGGGGAAATGGAGAAAGAGGAAAAGCGTGCAGATCAGGAGAATGACACGGAAGAACAAAGTACGGAAGCGAAAAGCTTACTGAAAAAAAAGCTTCAATATTATAGTAGTGAGATTCAGCGTGATGTGGGAAATCTTGTAAAATGGCTGATGATCGCGGTACTTGTAGGATGTATTACAGGAGCGGCGAGTACACTGTTTTCTTTTGTGCTGAAGAGTGTGACAAATTGCAGGAAAGAAAATGAATGGATGTTCTATCTGCTTCCGGTGATGGGCTTAATTATTGTATACCTGTATGAGAAATTTGGTAAGGATGATGGAGGTACGAATCAGGTGCTTTCTACTGTGAGATCACAGGACGATGTGCCGATTTTATCTGCACCTCTGATTTTCATTTCTACAGCACTTACGCATCTGGCAGGTGGCTCTGCAGGACGTGAAGGTGCGGCAATACAGCTTGGTGGAAGTATTGCCAATCAGCTTGGACGTTGGATTCATCTGGATGAGGAAGACCGACATGTAATTGTTATGTGTGGTATGAGTGCAGCATTCTCTGCATTGTTTGGAACACCGATGGCTGCGGCTGTTTTTGCACTGGAGGTAGTCAGTGTAGGAGTGATGTATTATACAGCTTTGATGCCCTGTATGATTGCTTCCCTGGTTGCATCCGGATTTGCGGCAGGAATGGGAGTTACACCGGAGACTTTTCATGTAGTGGATATTCCGAAGCTGACTATTGAAACGGGTTTGAAAATGGGTGCTATCGCTGTTGGATGTGCAGTGATTAGTATTGTATTCTGTATGGTGCTGAATGGAGTTGCCGGAGCATATGGAAGGTGGTTTAAGAATTCATATGTGCGTGTAGTTGTGGGATCCTGTCTGGTGATTGGAATTACATTACTTCTGGGAACTTCAGATTATATGGGCGCAGGTGCAGAGCTGATTGAGAAGGCAGTGGAGGAAGGACAGGCAAGACCTCTGGACTTCTTCTGGAAATTAGTTCTGACAGCATTGACGATGCGTGCAGGGTTCCGAGGCGGGGAAATTGTTCCTTCGTTCTGTATAGGAGCTACATTAGGATGTGTGATGGGAAACTGGCTGGGATTTTCGCCATCTATCTGTGCTGCATGTGGAATGACGGCGGTATTCTGTGGAGTGACAAACTGCCCGATCACATCAATTCTGATCGCATTTGAAATGTTTGGATTTAAGGGAGTTCCTTTTTATCTGATTGCTGTTTCTATCAGTTATGCGGCTTCAGGATACTATGGACTGTATAAGGACCAGACGATTGTGTATTCTAAGTATAAGGCAAAGTATGTGAATAAACCTACGCGGTTTTAACCGAAACTGCAGAGCAGTTGTTCGGTGTAGAGATATAAATAGAAAATAAGGACAGTTTTTCAGTTTAATAAGAATCTGAAAAACTGTCCTTATTTTTGTTATTCTAAAGCCATGAAAAGCGACAGTTGAGGCAGACAGATTTGTCTATTGAAGAAATTTCTCTGGGTGTCGGTTATGAAAATCAGAGTTATTTTTTCCGGCAGTTTAAGAAGCGATATGGAATGATTCCAAGGAGATACCGGATAGAAAAAGGACAAAAAGTATGTAAACTTTTGAAAAATTCAGAAAGAGTCGGTATGCTTTTTACGTTGCAGGGAAAGAGAATAAATGTTAAAGTAAATGATACGGTATAGTGGGGCAGGGAAATAATAGAGATTATCCTGAAAAGTGTTTTATTACAAAATAGCAGTGACAGAAATTATATCGAATATGTAGAGAGAGGATGGAGTTTACTTGGAAAAAGATAATCAAAGTACGCAGGAGATAAATTCGCAGGCACAGAATCCGCTTGGTATAGCACCGGTGGGTGGACTGATCGCGAAGTTTGCGATTCCTGCGATCATCAGTATGCTGGTCAGTGCGATGTACAATATCGTGGATCAGATTTTTATTGGCCAGGGTGTGGGGATGCTGGGAAATGCAGCTACAAATGTGGCGTTTCCTGTTACAACGGTCGCAACTGCGCTGGCATTGCTTTTGGGAATTGGCGGTGCATCAAATTATAATCTGGAAATGGGGGCAGGACAGGAGAAGAAAGCCAGCGGGATTGCAGGTACTGCGTTGTCGTCACTGGCAATCAGTGGTCTGATACTTGCTGTGATTGTACTGATGTTCCTGAAACCACTTCTGACATTGTTCGGGGCAACTGCAGATGTTATGTCTTATGCTGTTGATTATACAGGTATTACTGCATTTGGACTTCCATTTTATATTTTGTCTGTCGGCGGGAATCATGTGGTCAGAGCAGACAGAAGTCCGACTTATTCTATGGTCTGCATTATGATAGGTGCGATTATTAATACTATTCTGGATCCGCTGTTTATTTTTGGATTTGGATGGGGGATTAAGGGTGCTGCATGGGCAACTGTGATCGGACAGGTTGCTTCTGGAGTTCTGGTAATTGTGTATTTCTGTAAGTTCCGCAAAATGTATCTGTCCGGTGGGATGCTGAAACCAAAGCTGTCATATCTTAAAGCAATTATTTCTCTGGGACTTGCATCCTGCATTAATCAGATTGCCATGGCGATCGTGCAGATCGTATTAAATAATATTCTGCGTTATTATGGAGCAAATTCCGTATATGGAAGTGATATTCCCATTGCCTGTGTAGGTGTTATCTCCAAAGTCAATATGGTGTTTATAGCAATCTGTATTGGTATTTCTCAGGGCAGTCAGCCAATCTGGGGATTTAACTACGGAGCAAAGAAATATGACAGAGTAAGACAGGCATACCGTTATTCTGTAACTGCCTGTACAGTAATTGCAACGATATTCTTTTTCTGTTTCCAGATATTTCCACACCAGATCGTGGGTATCTTCGGAACAGGAAGTGAGCTGTATTTTCAGTTTGCAGAACGTTATCTGAAAATATTTATGTTTATGACCTTTGCAAACGGTATCCAGCCGGTATCTTCCGGTTTCTTTACTTCTATCGGTATGGCGAAGCTGGGTATTGTAATGTCTCTGACACGACAGGTGATTTTTCTTCTGCCATTGATCATTATCTTCCCGTTGTTTATGGGAATTGATGGAGTGATGTATGCAGGACCGATCGCAGATGCAGCGGCATTTGCGCTGGCGATTGTGTTTGCGAGACGAGAACTGGGAAAAATGCGCAGTGCGGAAATAGTATAAAAAAGTTCCCGCAGATGATATGGAAGAAATTTGTCCATATTGTCTGACGGGAACTTTTTTATAAAAGATTGTAAAACTGATCGAACAGCTCTGTCTGGAAGCTTCCGGGTCCGGAGCTGTTTTTCTCTGCTCTTTCTCCTGCTGTGCCAAATTCTCTGGCTGCTGAGACGGCAGCTGTAAATGAGTCTGTAACTGCCAGATAGGTGGCACAGATCATTCCAAGCATACATCCGGTTCCTGTGATCTGTGACATGGCAGGAGTACCGTTTGTGATAAATTCACACTTGTTGGCGGAGACGATCATATCTTCCTTGCCTGTGATAAGAAGTGTGGTATTCCACTGGGAAGCCTTTTCCTGGAACAGTTCTTTCAGATGGGAACGATTGGCATCTGTAAGCACATCCTGTACGCCTGCGTCAATTCCGATTGCATGTGCGGTCTGTCCGGACATGGCAAGAAGTTCAGACATATTTCCTTTAAGGAGTTCAGGCATGTGGATGTTCATAAGCTTCTGCGCAAATTCATAGCGCAGATTGCTGCAGGCGGTTCCTACCAGATCAAGCATAACGGGTATGTGGAGACTGGCAGCGATTTTCAGAGATTCAGGCATGGATTTCATACGTGCATCAGTGATATTTCCAAGATTCAGTGCCAGTGCATGAGAGTTTCTGGTGATCTCAGCTACTTCTGCCGGATGTTCTGCCATGATCGGGCGGCCTCCGGCCGCCAAAATAATATTCGCACAGTCATGAATAGAAATCGGATTAGTGATGCAATGAATCAGCGGCTGTGCTGCTCTGGTCAATTGTCTGGGATTTGTCTGATTTACGGTCATATACTTTTGCTCCAAGGCTTTGCTGAAATTTGGCAAGCATTCCTGCGTGACTTAAGGCCTTCAGGAAGAAGTAGGCAATGGTGCCGCCCATGCAGGTTGCTGCCAGAAACATTGGTGTATAGAAAAATGCGTTCAGTCCGCTTCTGCCCATAAGAAATGCCATTACAGGATAGGAAACCAGAGAGCCGATGATACCGGTTCCGAAGATTTCACCGATCACTGCGCAGATAATCTTTCCATGAGAAGCGCGGTAGAAAACGCCTGATAAAAATGCGCCAAATACGGCACCTGTCAGTGCAAGTGGCGGGATACCCATAAACATCATTCGGATGATTCCGATGAGAGTGGCACAAAGCAATGAATACCACGGTCCCAGAAGTACGGAACAGACGATGTTTATCAGGTGTGCAGTAGGGCACATACCCTCGATTCTCAGAATAGGTGAGATGACAACGCCGATGGCAACCATCATGGCGAGCATGACCATTCTGAGTGTTTTTGATCTGTCTGTGTTCATAATAATGAACCTCCTTGAAATTAAGATTTGGTCTGCCGAAGCAGACATTATCAGTTGTGCAGGAAGCAGATAAAATCCTGCAAAAAAATCTGCCGGAATAACACACTGGCAGATTTTAATATACAAATACAGTCCCTACGCTGGCATTATCCATATCAGGTGCGGTCGAAGATCAATCTTCCTCTCAGCCTGTCTCACAGGCTCCCGTTGTTATCATCTATATGCAGATTTTTCTTGTGTTAGAGTAACACAAGCATCTGGAAAAGTCAATGGGATGTAAAATCAGGTCAGCAACCCCTTTTAGAGTGTTGCTGGAATAAAAAATATATTTGTACTAAAACGATTGTCCGTGCTATGATTAACAGGTAGATGACAGACAGCATATGATAAAAAGAAGCTGTCTGCATGGACAGAAAGGCAGGTTAAATCTGATGAAACAGGAAAATTACATAAAGGGTATGATAATGATCATCCTGTCGGCGTTTTTCTTTGCTTGTATGAATGTGAGTGTGCGTCTGGCAGGTGATCTGCCGTCTGTGGAGAAGAGTTTCTTCCGGAATCTGGTGGCGGCGGTGTTTGCAGCGGCGATTCTCTGTAAGAATCGTACAGTGCCGAAGGTGGATAAGAAATACTGGGGACCGCTGATCCTGCGTTGTGTGTGCGGGACACTGGGGATTCTGTGTAACTTTTATGCCATTGACCATCTGTTGGTGGCAGATGCATCAATCCTGAATAAGTTGTCTCCGTTTTTCGCGATTATTTTTTCATTCCTTTTGTTAAAGGAAAAGATCAGACCGGCACAGGCAGCGTGTGTTGCGCTGGCGTTTATCGGATGTTTATTTGTAGTGAAACCGGGATTTCAGAATGCGGCACTTGTTCCGGCACTGATAGGAGTCTGCGGTGGACTGGGGGCAGGAATTGCCTATACGATGGTGCGTGTACTGGGAACTCACGGAGTGAAGGGACCGGTTATCGTGTTTTATTTTTCATTTTTCTCCTGTTTGTCGGTTGTGCCGTGGATGTTGTTCCATTTCACACCCATGAGTATGAAGCAGCTTGTGACATTGCTGATGGCAGGATTATTCGCAGCGGGTGGACAGTTTACGATTACGGCTGCATACACCTATGCACCTGCAGGGAAGATTTCCATCTTTGATTATTCGCAGATTATTTTTGCCACGATGCTGGGATTTGTCCTGTTTGGAGAGATTCCGGATAAGTACAGCTTTACAGGATATGTGCTGATTATTCTGGCATCATTGGGTACCTTTCTTTATAATATGAGGGTAGCTAAGGCTGGTAAATGAAGAAAAAGTAAAAAAGGATTTTTCTGATTTTATCCAGTAAGTCTGATGAAATCCGATCAGTATATAGAATTATCGGATTGTAAACTATAAAATAAAAAAAGTTGTCAATAAAAACGCTTTGTGTTAAAGTATCCAATATATTAAAAATTAAGGAGAAGGGTGCACAAAGATGTCTTTTATAAAAAATATTCCACTACGCCCTCACCATGGAATGTGCCTTGCATATTTCAAGGGTGAGGGATACAGTGATGGATTTTCCGCACATATGCAGGAAATGCTGGATATTTTCCAGAAGGGAGCAAAGATACAGCTTCATGCAGATACAGACGAGATCTGTTCTGCATGTCCCAATAATGAAAAAGGATGCTGTTCTTCCTTTTCGCTTGTAGAAGCATATGACAATGCAGTGCTGGAACTGTGCGGTCTGGAAAATGGACAGATTATGGAATTTGATGATTTTACAGATGTTGTTCAAAAGAAAATCCTGGCATCAGGAAAGAGAAAAGAAATCTGTGGGAATTGTCAGTGGAACTCCATCTGTGAAAGTCAGAAGAGCAGATGGGAGAAATGCTAAGAAAAATAGAGTAACAGAATGAATAGCGTTCCGGTACAGAACAGAAGCTATGAATAAAAAAGTCAAATGCGCAAATAGTGCAGTGAAAGGACATAACGATAAAAATGGAAAATACAGAATCACGTTTATATTTCGCCAGTGACTACATGGAGGGTGCACATCCTGCGATCATGAAAAAGCTGATGGAGACGAACCTGGAGAAAACAGTGGGCTATGGTCAGGATCCATACACAGAAGATGCGAAAGAAAAGATCAGAAAAGCCTGCAATGCACCGGAGGCAAATGTATTTCTGCTGGTTGGTGGAACACAGACCAATGCCACAGTAATCGATGCACTTTTGAAATCCTACCAGGGAGTTGTGGCTGCGGATACAGGTCATATTGCAACTCATGAATCGGGCGCCATTGAATTTGGTGGACATAAGGTTCTGACAGTACCGCAGAAAGATGGAAAAATCTCTGCACAGCAGATTGAGAAGCTGGTGAAGGATTTCTATGATGATGCCAATTATGAGCATATGGTAATGCCCGGGATGGTATATATTTCTCAGCCAACAGAATATGGTACCCTGTATTCCAGAGAAGAATTAGCAGCTCTCAGCAAAGTCTGCCGGGAAAATCATCTTCCCCTTTATGTGGATGGCGCCCGCCTTGCCTATGCACTGGCAAGCCCGGAGAATGATGTGACTCTCACTGATCTGGCAGAACTTAGCGATGTATTTTACATTGGAGGAACCAAATGCGGAGCATTGTTTGGAGAAGCGGTGGTTATACCGCAGAAAGGACGGATTCCTCATTTCTTTACAATCATCAAGCAGCATGGAGCATTGCTTGCCAAAGGAAGAATCGCCGGGATCCAGTTTGGTGAGCTGTTTACGGACGGACTGTACCTGCGGATCGGCAAACCTGCAATGGAAGCTGCAGAGCAGATCAAGGCTGCACTGAAGAAGTATGGATATCAGCTTTCTCTGGATACGCCTACCAACCAGATCTTCTGTATTGTGTCTAATGATGTAATGAAAAAAATAGCCCAGGATGTGGAGTTCGGATTCTGGGAGAAGTATGATGAGACACACTCTGTGATCCGCTTTGCCACAAGCTGGGCTACGACTATGGAAGATACACAGAAACTGATTCAGATTCTGGAAAAAAATAAATAAGAGAAAAAATCAGTGGTCAGTTGATTTAAAGGAGTGTTACAGGCAGCATCAGGGCAATGGTGCTGCCTTTTTCGCTGCTCTGGGTTACTTTTACCTGACCGTTGTGCTGTCTGGCAATCTCGCTTACAAGAGCAAGCCCCAGACCTGCACCGCCCATGGCACGGCTGCGGGATTTGTCCACACGGTAGAAAGGATCAAAGATTTTTTCCTGATTTTCAGGGGAGATACCGATGCCTGTGTCGGTTACCTCCAGGACTGCAGACTCTGCAGTGTGAATGCTTACAGTGACGGAACCGGAAGGCCGGTTATATTTGATCGCATTTTCAACCAGATTATAAACTGCCCGGTACAGAAGGATATAGCTGCCTGTAACAGTACAGTCGCCATCTGTCTGAATAAGCCGGACCTGATGTTTTTCTGCAACCGGATCCAGATCGCAGAAAACCTCTTCTGTGAGTGCTGCAAGGGAAATAGTGTCAGAACGCTCTACTGTTTGAAGACCTGTCATGTCCAGCAGGATTTCCGCAAGATGGGAAAGCCGTCCGGTCTGTTCCTGAAGCATGGTGAAAAGTCTGTCGTATTCCTGGGGTGCGTGCTCCGGCTTTTTGTAAAAAACTTCCAGATTTGTCTGCATTACAGCTAAGGGTGTGCGAAGCTCATGTGCTGCACTTGCCACAAACTGTTTCTGTGCAGAGAAGGCATTGTCCAGGCGGGCAAGCATGTCATTAAAGGATCTGGTCAGACGTGAGATTTCATCCTCTGAGAGTGGGACTTCCAACGGTTCAGACAGATTCTGTGCCTGTACCTGGCGGATCCTGTCGCTGAATCTGCGCAGGGGGGTCAGGGCTCTTCTGGTGACAAACCAGGTACAGATACTGCTGAGAAGAATAATGATACCTGTGGCAATCATGCTCTGGAACAAAAAATTGTTTTTGGTATTCTGGATCTGGTTTTCCAGATCAGGGATGAGGATTTTTGGATCTACATTGATGGAGATCGGGTTTGAATTATCGGGGGTGACCAGAACCACATAGTCGGAGATCCCTTCCAGGCCGGTCACAGCAGAACGGCTGATGAAGAAATACATCAGTGCACAGGCTGTGATAACCAGCCCGGAGATCAGCAATGTGAGCCGCCACTGGAGAGAGAGCCTGCGGGGGGAAAGTTTTTCTGAATAAAATTCCATAGATTTAGTCCTCCATAATATAACCCTGTCCGATCTTATTCTGTATAGGATCATATCCAAGGGCGGTTCTCAGTTTTTTTCTTAAGGAAGAAATATGCACCCGGATGGAATTACTGAAGCTGTTTACGCTGCCGTCCCAGAGATGCTCGATCATTTCCTCAGGGCTGATGATCCGGTTGCGGTGAAGCAGAAAGTATTCCAGAAGTGCGCTTTCTTTCCTGGTGAGAGCAAGAGGCGTGCCATCTACACTGGCTTCTCTTGTGCGTGTGTCAAAGGTAATGCGGCTGCATCTCAGGCAGACATCCTCCTGGATAAATTTACGGCGGGTAAGGCTGCGGATACGGGCTTCCAGCTCCTCGAAATGAAATGGTTTGGTAAGGTAATCGTTGGCTCCCAGATCCAGACCTTCCACCTTATCCTGAATCTGTACTCTTGCGGAGAGTATGAGAACAGGAGTATTGGTATTGAAGGTACGGAACTGACGCAGGATTTCCAGACCGTCAATTCCCGGCAGGTTCAGATCCAGAAGGATCAGGTCGTAATTCTCTGTCATACATAATTCCAGTCCCTCTTCCCCGTCAAAGCAGGTATCTGTTTCGTATCCGTCCATGCGGAGTCCCTCTGCCATGGAACGGCAGAGCTGTTCTTCGTCTTCTATAATTAAAATGTGCATGATAATCTCCTTTTTGAATTTCCGGTTTCATAGTTTTATAATCTCAAAGTCAAAAAGCCAGAAGATATTTTGCGTTTGTACGAGTCAAGCGGATATTCGCAACCCCCGCAGGGGACTTACTTGATTCGGTTAAAATTTTGACTCTGATATATTATCAATTTTATCATAGCACACGAAGTATAAAATTCGTGTAAAAAAAAGAAAATGTTTCATATTATAGCAATCCTCTAAAATATCCGATTACAAAGTTCTTTTAACAAGTTTCAGATTTGTCTGTGATTGGCCATGAAATAAAATTTTGAAAAAAGTTATTTTCTTAACACAGATTTTATTTCTCAGATGCTATAATGTGTGCATATCAATAAAACGATGCCTGTTATGCGGGGACAAAATCCAAATCTGCGGACAGACATAAGGAATTAACCAATTAAACTGTGAAGCAGTTATTTGGTTAGGAGCAGGTAGAGAAGTGTATGTTTTTATCGGCTTGGCTTAAAAGTAATATAAAAATCATAACAGTAAAAAATGAAGGGAGCTTACTTATAATGAAAAACAGAAGAATGAGATTAATGGCGATTTTTGCAGCAGGTGTATTAAGTGTGACATCTATGGGAGGTATTGTAACTGCACATGCAGAGGAAACTCTTTCAGTGCCTGCAGAGGAAGCCGGTGCAGGTGCGGTTCAGATGGATGGAAAGGATGCTCAGGCAGCAGAAGATGGCAGTGTGGCAGCTTCCGAGGGCTTGATCGCAGGATCTTTCAAACCGTCAGAGATTGCTCAGCCGGCACAGGATACTTATGAATATCCATTCCTTGGAATGAAATTAGGGATTTCCAAAGATCTGAAAGAGCAGATGGAGAAGAAGAACATTTCCATGTTTACAGATGAGAGATGGAATGACAATGCAGATGCAGTCACATATGCTACAGCAAGCTGGTGCACCCTGACAGATGAGCAGAAGGATGCAGAGGTGGATAAGATGGGCACCGGATATGACGATTGGCTGAAAAGTCTCAGCAGAGTAGGTGTGATCGGAATGTATGATGAGGAATCCCAGAAAGATCTGGATAGGATTACCGGCTGCACAGAGCATAAAGAACTGGGCACCAGCAGTGATGGCAAATATAAATATTATCTCAGCACAAACAAGGATGCGGATGCAGACCTGTTAAAGGATGTGGAGGGGATTGAGGTAACACTTACAGAAATGACTCCTTTCCAGATGCTCTCTGCATTTGACCAGCCACAGGATACTTCTGACAGTACAGAGGCGACTGAAGGAACAAATGTAGGTAAATTTGAAACAACAGGAGTTGATGGAAAAACTTACACACAGGATATCTTCAGCAAATATGATCTGACTATGGTAAATATTTTCACCACCTGGTGTTCTCCATGTGTCAATGAGATTCCTGATCTGGAGAAACTTTATCAGGAGATGAAGGATAAAGGTGTGGGAGTAGTAGGCGTGACACTGGATACAGTAGGCAGTGGTGGAAAGCAGGATGAGGAAGCAGTGAAAAAGGCTCAGGTACTTCAGAAGAAAACAAAGGCATCTTATCCATTCCTGATCCCGGATTCCGGAATGATGAACGGACGTCTCAATGGAATCTCTGCTTTCCCGGAAACCTTCTTTGTTGACAAAAACGGAAATATTGTAGGTGAGACCTACTCCGGAAGCCACAGTCTGGACGAGTGGAAAGAGATCGTGGAAAAAGAGCTGGAGAATGTCACAGAGGGAAAATAAATGAATAAATTAAAAAACAGCAAAATATGGAACAGTAAATGGCCGGCTGTGATTCTTATGCTTGTGGGAGTCTGCTTTATGGGATATGGGATTTCCCGCGGAGAGTTGGCAGTGGTGTTTACAAAAGCCATTAATATCTGTATGGAATGTGTGGGAATTGGATGATTTAACAGAATCAGGTAAGTTCCCCTGCGGAGGTTGCAAATATCCGTCTGACTGAAACATTGTCATAAGATAAGTCTGTGGATAAGATATGAATAGAAAGAAAATAAATTATCATGAGTAATAAAAAGAACAGCGATAACAAAAGTAATAAGAAAAAAAACACAAAAAATATGAAGATCAATGAGTGGCCCCGCCACGGAATCCAGGCACTGTGGGCGTTCATTACAAACAGTCATGTTACCGGCTTTGTCACAGGCAAAATTTACACAGGCAAATTGAAAAATGCCTGTGTTCCGGGCCTGAACTGTTATTCTTGCCCCGGTGCTGTCGGCGCCTGTCCTATCGGTTCTCTTCAGGCTGTGATAGGGAGCTGGAATTTCAAGATGGCTTATTATGTGGTGGGATTTCTTATCTTCATTGGAGCTATGGTGGGAAGACTGATCTGCGGTTTTCTCTGTCCCTTCGGATTGATTCAGGATCTGCTGAATAAGATTCCATTTCCTAAGAAAATCCGCACATTCAAAGGCGACAAGTTGCTTCGTAAGCTGAAATATGTGATTTTTGCAGTATTTGTGATCCTGCTTCCATTGTTTCTGGTGGATATTATGGGACAGGGTGCACCGTACTTCTGTAAGCTTATCTGCCCGGCAGGAACACTGGAGGGCGGACTGCCACTGGTACTTCTGAATAAATCCATGCGTAGTGCACTGGGCTGGCTGTACATATGGAAGAATGTGATCCTTGTCATAACAATCATTCTTTCCATTTTAATCTACCGTCCGTTTTGTAAATATATCTGTCCCTTGGGAGCACTTTATTCCGTATTTAATCCTGTGTCCCTGTATAAATACAGAGTGGATAAGGATAAGTGTATAAAATGCGGAAAATGTGCAAAAGCCTGCCAGATGATCGTAGACCCTGTGGAAAACTCCAACAGTCCGGAATGTATCCGCTGTGGAAGATGCCGCAAAGTCTGTCCGACAGATGCAATCCAGTGTGGAATCAGAAGAAAATAAAGTGATACCAGAGGTATGTATAGAACTGCTATCAGTCAAAATTATTCGGGTTCAGCCATGAGCCTGTGAATAAAAAGATTGATAATAACAGATATGGAAAAGGGATACCTGACAGATTATACAAAGTAGTCTGCCAGGTATTTTTGTATGTTTTTATTAAAAAATGTACAAAAATATCGAAAAATATATAAAAAACTGGTAGAATCATATTGTGAAAATACAGAACAGAAAATGAGGTGACTGTATGGCAAAGAAGAGAAAAAAACCGAAGATGGAATTCCGCTATTACCAGATGCCTGCCGGAAGTCCGATTCTGGCTCTTCTGGGGCAGAAGTGGGTTCAGAATTATGGAAATGATGTGGATTATCTTCATTTTCATAATTATCTGGAGATTGGTTTCTGTTACGAAGGGGATGGATTTATGGCGTTTGGTGAGGCTAAAATGCGGTTTTCGGGAAGAGAATTTACGGTGATTCCACCCAATTATGCTCATACGACTAACAGTGATCTGGGTACGGTCAGTAAATGGGAGTATCTTTTCATAGATGTGGAAGGTTTCATGAAAAAATTTCTGAACAATCCGGTAAAGGCTGAAAAAATGATTCAGAGAATATATTCTAAGGCTTTATTTCTGAAAGAGAATGAGTCCCCCTCTATAGCTGCAAAAATTCTTAAGATCATGAATATCATGCGTGAGGGAGAAGAATTTTATATTGAAGAATCCAGTGGAGTTCTTGCGGCATTACTAGTAGAAATTGCCAGACTGAACCGGGCTTCACCGGAAGACAGGGTGGAAGAGGAAACAGGGAAACTTACAAATATGATCACCCGCGTACTGGATTTTGTTTCTTATCACTATATGGAGGATATCCGGATAGAGGATCTGGCGAAGATCTGCCATATCAGTGAAACTCATTTCAGAAGAGTGTTTACATCGCATATGAAGGTAAGTCCTCTGGAGTATATTAATTCTGTGCGGATTCATACTGCCTGTGAATTTCTGCAGAAAACAGATATACCGGTGGCAGATATTGCGCACAAATGTGGTTTCACGACCAATTCAACGTTTAACAGGAACTTCAGACAGATAATGGGAGTGACTCCGGTTGAATGGAGAAAGCGGCCGGAGAATTATGAACAGCAGCTTTTGGATTTCTATATTCATTCAGAGGAAGGATGGTAAAAAAGTTATGAACTATAAGATTGTGGAGCAGGTATCAAGAAAGAAAAAGAGTATGTCCGGAGTCCTGCGTGTGGTAATGATTATTTTTGCAGTGCTTTTTGTGGTTATGGGAATCACGATTTCCCAGGCATTTATGCTTCCGGGATTTCTGCTTGCAGGGCTGTATTTTGTCTTTGATATATTCAGTCAGAAGGATTATGAATACATGATGGAAAACGGTCAGTTTGAAATAGATGTGATCTATGGCAAGAAGTATCGCAAAACAGCTCATATACTGGAACTGAGTAATCTGGAGACAGTGGCACCGCACTGGCATGAAAGTGTTGCAAGGTACAAAAAGAATGGTGGAACGGAGAAGCTGAAAAAATACGATTATACCTCTTATGATGAAGATACTCCTTATTATACAATGATCATCCGGGAAGACGGGCACAAAATAAAACTGCTTCTTGATCTTAATGAGGAACTGCTTCATGCGATGAAAACACAATATCCTGAAAAAGTCTATTTTGCATAAAATGAATTAAAAACTGTAAAATATGTACAAAAATTGAACGGAAAATTTATGAAATAATAACAAAGGCCATTTTTAAAGACAAAAATATATATTTTTTTGTCTTTAAAAATGGCCTTTGTTATTAAAATTACATAGTAAAAACATAGTAAATGAGAAAGTGAACAAAAAATATATTTTTAAATATTTTTAATAGTGCAAAATACATAAAATGATCGAAATTGCACATTATGTGTGCGGTTATGCAAACTATACCTGAAAATCGGATGCTATAATCAGCTTACAAGCAATTCGGAAGAAAGAATAAGCTTAATAAAGGAGGATATAATATGAGAAAAAAATTACTCGCAGTATTAATGACCGGTGCTATGGTAGCATCCTTTGCAGGATCAGCTACAGCTGTTTTTGCGAAATCTGATGATGACAACAAGTTAACTGTATGGGCGTGGGATCAGAACTTTAACATCAAATCCATGCAGATCGCAGCAGATCAGTATGCAAAAGATCATGAGGGATTTTCTGTAGATATCGTAGAGACATCTTCTGATGACTGCCAGACTAAACTGACAACAGCAGCAAATGCAGGCGATTACAGCACACTTCCTGATATCGTTCTTATGCAGGACAACAGCTATCAGAAATATCTGAAGAGCTATCCGGATGCATTCACAGATCTGAAAGATATCAACATTAACTGGGATGATTTTGGTAAACTGAAACAGTCCTATTCCATGGTAGATGATACACACTATGGTGTTCCGTTTGATAATGGTGCTGTTATTGCATGCTATCGTACAGATATCCTTGACGAGGCAGGATATACTATTGATGATCTGACAGATATCACATGGTCCAAGTTCATGGAAATCGGTAAAGATGTTCATGAAAAAACCGGAAAATATCTTCTTACAAGTGAAGCTACAGGTGGCGATACTCTGATGATGATGATGCAGTCCTGCGGAGCTAACTTCGTAAACGAAGATGGCGAAGCTTACATCGTAGGCAATGAAGTTGCAGAGAAATGCATCAATCTTTATGTAGATCTGGTTAAGAATGACGTTGTTAAACTTGTAAATAACTGGGATGAATATATCGCTACTATTACAGGCGGTGAGGCAGCAGGTATTGTAAATGGTAACTGGATCACAGCTACTCTGATGTCTACAGAAGATCAGAAGGGTCTGTGGCAGATCACAACAATGCCTAAAGTAGACGATGTTGATACAGCTACAAACTATGCAAACAATGGTGGATCTTCCTGGTATGTTACATCCAACTGCCAGAATGTAGAACTTGCAGAAGATTTCCTTGCAAGTACATTTGGTTCCAGCACAGAGTTCTATGATACAATCCTTCCGGAAGCAGGTGCAATCTCCTGTTATCTGCCGGCAGGTGAATCTAAGGTTTACAACGAGCCAAATGAATTCTTTGGTGGACAGCCAATCTTCTCCACAATTGTAGAATACTCTTCTCATATTCCGGAGTTCACAAAAACACCGTATCATTATGAATCAAGAGAATGCGTCAACACAGCAGTTGTAAATATCGTAAACGGCACACCTGTAGAAGATGCCCTTCAGGAAGCTCAGGATACTCTGGCATTCAAGATGACTGAATAAATTCTGATCGCAGGATCAGATGATGTCAGGATTGCGGGAACAGTGAAACTGTGAAGCAATCTGTAGACAGTGATTAAGTGAATGAAAACAGGTAAGTGCGGGGGACTGCCAGCAGTCCCCCATCTTACTGCAAAGAGTTGGTAATTGTCCGGCAAAATGCTGAACAGTTACAGAGTTTTTTGAAAGGAGGAGTTCACGTGAATTCTAAGAAAAAAGGTATGTCTCTGCTTGGCAAGCAGAGGGCAGCAGGATGGACGTTCCTGGCTCCTGCAACTATCATGATCGCGATCATGAGCTTTTATCCAATGATACGTGCATTTATCATTTCCCTGCAGACCGGAGCCGGAGCAAATATGAGATTTGCAGATCCGATCTTCAGCAACTATAAACGTATTCTGGCAGACAAGGTATTTCAGCAGTCTATTGCAAATACATTCCTGTATCTGATCATTCAGGTGCCGATCATGCTGATACTGGCAATTCTTCTGGCACAGCTTCTGAATAACAAAGATTTGAAATTTAAGGGATTTTTCCGTACTTGTGTATTTCTTCCATGTGCGACATCCCTGGTATCCTATTCATTGATCTTCCGTTCCATGTTTGCTACAGATGGTCTGATCAACAGTATTCTGATCAAACTTGGAATCTTATCTACCGGCTATAATTTCCTGGGGAATTCCGCCAGTGCCAAGATTGTAATTATCCTTGCGCTGATCTGGAGATGGACAGGATATAATATGGTATTCTATCTGGCAGGACTTCAGAATATTGAATATTCTGTATATGAAGCAGCAAAGATTGATGGCGCCAATGGCTGGAAGACTTTCTGGAAGATTACTGTTCCGCTTCTGAAACCGACAATTATCATGACATTTATCATGTCAATTAATGGTACACTGCAGCTGTTCGATGAGTCTGTCAACCTGACAAAGGGTGGACCGGCAAACTCAACAATCACAATGTCCCACTATATTTACAATACATGTTTTATTAACGTACCAAACTTTGGATATGCAGCAGCAATGTCATTTATCATATTCATTATGGTAGCTGTACTTGCATTTATTAATTTGAAAGTAGGTGATACACGTGACTAAGAAAAACAAATCAGCCATTCAGAGAAGATTGATTCCAACCTATATTTTTCTGATCATCGTGTCATTTATTTCAGTATTCCCGTTATACTGGATGATTTCAGCTGCAACTAATACATCCACAGATGTATCACGTGGACGAATTATTCCGGGAAGCCATTTTATGGAAAACTTCCGTAATCTTACATCCCAGCAGCCACTGTGGAGAGCACTTGGAAACTCCTTCTTTTATGCAATCCTTACTACAGTGATCTGTCTTCTGATCTGCTCTATCGCAGGTTACGGATTTGAAGTTTACCATGATAAGTGGAAAGACAGAGTATTTTCAATCCTGCTTCTGGCTATGATGGTTCCGCAGGTTGCAACTATGGTTCCGTTATTCAAAATGTTCTCCAAGGCAGGACTTTTGAATACAGCAGTAGGTTTTATCCTTCCGATTATTTCCACGCCGTTTATGATCATGATGTTCCGTCAGAATGCCAGATCATTCCCGGTTGATATTATTGAAGCTGCACGTATTGACGGACTCAATGAAGTAAGGATTTTCTTCCAGATGTTCATTCCTACAATGAAATCTACATATGCAGCGGCTGCTGTTATTACCTTTATGAATGCATGGAACTCTTATCTGTGGCCAAAGGTAATCATGACAGACAACAAGGCAATGACCATGCCAATGCTGATCGCCAACCTGATCACAGGTTATGTGACAGATTATGGTATGCTGATGTGCGGTGTATTGTTCTGTTCTATTCCTACAATGATCGTATTCTTTGTATTACAGAAACAGTTTGCAGAAGGTATTACCGGAGCAGTCAAATAAAAAACTGAAAAAGAAAAATATAACTTCGACCGTCTGGAAGACATTATCAATAATCTATACAGAGAGGGCGAAAGAGAACACCCGGCAGATTACGAAAAGTAATTTCGCCGGGTGTTTTTGCCTGTTTACAAATTTATAGCAAGCCTGCAGATATCTTTCTTGTCTTTCGCACTCTGCTGAACTGTCTTAAATGCATTATTTACCAGGACTGTTATAAGATGCATTATTTACGAGGCTTGCTATAGATATTTGGCTATGTGTAAATAGAGAAATGGATGATTTATTCGTTTGACTGACACAAAACATGAAATGACAGACAATATAAAAAAGGTGCGAAGCTTAATTTACAGGATAGAGTTTGAAATTAGGTTTGCTGCGTGGTATGATAATATATCATGCGGCAGAATTGTATCTATCTGTCGAAAATGGAACTCGAACCGAAACAGGCAGGGGACTGAAAAGTCGGAGGATTTAAAGTGAAAGAATATTTTATCAGTGAAATTGACATAGAAAAGTTATATCATTTATCAAATATAAAAATAAAATTAGATTCAATGAAACGCCAGCATCTTCTGCTAACTGGAAGAAATGGGTCGGGGAAAACATCATTGCTGTTGGCGATTAGAAAATTTTTGCAGGCGATTAATGATGAAAATCTTATTTTTTTACTTGAAAAGTATCCAACATGGAGAAAGAATGCAAAAATAAAAAAGGAATCTGCTACTAATGAAATACAAAAACTTGAAGCGGAGAAAGCGTATAAAAATTATACAGAGTGGATTGAAAAATACCAGGATGGAGTTTTGATTGAATTAAATAAGTATGATGGAATTGAAAAGGCATATAAGGATGGGGATTTTATAACTGCATTTTTTTCTGCGGAGAGGAAAGCACAATTTTTTCAACCACATGGAGTAGAAGATATTAAGTTATCTGATGCATATAGAATTGATAATGATGCGGGAAATGTATTGCTTAAATATATGGTTCATTTAAAGACTCAGCAGGCTTATGCAAGAAATGAAAATGACGAAACTACAGCACAGAAAATCCAGAAATGGTTTGACCGGTTTGAGTCGGCACTTCGTGTTTTGCTTGATGAAGATTCTATCCATTTGGAATATGACTATAAGAAATATAATTTCAGGATCCGACAGGACGGAAGAGAAGCATTTAGTTTTAATGAATTGTCAGATGGTTATTCTTCAGTTATTTATATTGTTTCAGATTTGATTCTGCGTATGGATAAAAACTGGTTGCTGGATAATGAAATCAGTCAGTATAATTATCAGGGAATTGTATTAATTGATGAATTGGAAACTCATTTGCATATTGAATTGCAGAAAAAGATACTCCCATTTTTGGCCGAATTTTTCCCGCGGCTGCAGTTTATTGTAACAACGCATTCTCCGTATATTTTGAATTCCATTTCAAATGCGAAAGCGTATGATTTAGAGAGAAATGTAGAGTTGGATAATCTGTCGGTATTTTCTTCGGATGATCTGGCAGAGGGGTATTTTGAAGCTGATGAATATTCAGATGAATTAAAAAAACAGCTGAATCAGTATGAAGAACTTTGTTTCAAGAAGGAACCAACAGAAGAAGAACGTGCACAACGTGCGGAACTTAGAATTAAATTTAAAAATTTATCTTCGGAACTTTCAGGATCTGCTAAGGAAAAGTTTGAAGACATTGAGCGGAGAAGAAAAGAAAATGATTAAAATTGAGAGAAAGGATACAGCAAAAACCAGACTGGCGGTTGCAGATCTTCAGAAGGCCAGACAATCTGGAAGTTCTTATAATACGGAAAGTGTAAATCAGGCACTGCGGGAAGTGTTTCATGGGAAATGTTATATTTGCGAGAATAAAGCTGCAACGTCTTATCAGATTGAACATCTGATTTCCCATGGTGGAAATACAGAATTAAAATATGACTGGAATAATTTGTTCTGGTCATGTGCCCATTGCAATAATATTAAATTGGCTAAGTATGACCCGATTTTAGATTGTACAAAAGAGCCTGTGGAGAAACTTATAGCATTTCGTAAGAAGGGGTATTTTGGCGCTGAGGATGGAGAGAAGATTGAGTTTGTGCCTTTGGTAAAAGGGAATAAAGCTGTACAGAATACGATTTTGTTACTTGAAGATGCATATTATGGAACAACAGAGCAGAAAAAAATCGAGGCAAGAATTATAAGAAAGACATTGCGAAAGAATATCTCAGAATTTAAAGAATATGTAAGGGAGTATCAAGAAGCAGAGGATGAAGATGAAAAAGAGGATATAGGATATCTTTTAAAAAAAGAACTTAAGGATAGTTCAGCATTTACTGCGTTTAAAAGATGGCTGATTTGGGATAATGAAATATATTCGGAATTGGAAAAGTATATTCCGGGGAATTAGTGGATAATTTACTGAAAGTAAGAAAGTTCTGACGGAAGAAAAAACGAGAGATAAATATAACAGAAGCATAAAAGATAGATATTAATAAACGGGAGCAGGTCATAAAGAATGTGACTTGCTCCCGTTTGTGTATATTGGAGAAATATTATCGTATTCTTTTTTTAATCACAGATTCGATGATTATGGCGATGAGCATTTTTACTAAATCTACCGGGATGAACGGGATTACGCAGACAGCGAAAGCTGCTTTGAAGGTGTAATCTGCAACGTTATAGTTGCCATAGTAATAAATTTGTGGTAGGCATAACGGAAAAAGTACGGTAAAATAGTTAGAGTGCAGAAAGTACTTTTCTAGAGCGTGTCTGAAAAATGCTTTACGCAAGATGTGCGTCACAATTTGTGGGAGA
>OBXZ01000861.1_pt1 | contig 19945 bp, 26 predicted proteins | sample 1538171 | NCBI WGS metagenome assembly OBXZ01 (sample SAMEA2580161, study PRJEB22360) | human gut metagenome | biome: human gut; feature: human-associated habitat; material: faeces | place: Denmark | collected 2008/2010
TGATGGGAACCAGCAGGGGATATGGTGCCTTGTTGTCAATGGAGTAGCTGTCTTGGCCCTTGGGGAAATACTCTGTATTCCCGGCGGTGAAATAAGCTTCCAGCGTGGGGCGATTGTGCTCGTCACGTTCTAGCACAGCATATCCTTCGATGAGCAAACCGGTAATCGGGTCAATTACTCCGGTGGCATTGCCGCCGTCGATAACCTGCAGCCGGGGGAAACCATCGTCGTCTGAAGATATGTAGATGAAACAACAGGAAGAGATGAGCGCGGACAGGATTGCACTGTCAAACAGCACATCGGCATTGTTCATCTGGAAGATGTTGAACAAATCAAAATTGTCATCGCGGAAATCATGAAAAGCCAGCCGGTCTGCAAGAGCATCCACAGCCTTCCCACACCAGCCGAGTGTTTCATTTAAATAGCGAAACTCGGGCGGTGTGACAACATTGAAATCTTGCATCGCGTTTTTCATTTCGTAGTATTTATATCGCATGCGCACGCGGCTGCATTTTATCTGCAACTTCTGGCGAAGATACGCTATTCCTTTGTAATCCGGCATATGGTTTTACTCCTTTTTTCATTTTCGTGAGAAAATATTCCCAATGGACGGCGTGAAGGTCAACGCACGCAGAGGGAGGGGGATACACCCCCCTATCTGCCTCGGTACGCTGGCCAATCACAGGACTGCGGCAACATGCGGTTTGAAATGATACCGTCATCGGCGTTCTTTTGTTTTGTAGCGAATAGCTTATCCGATTTAGAACGGTTGCAGGTCCAGTGCGCAAGCTGCAGGTTATCCATATCACTGGGATGGCCGCCCTTTGCAATCGGGATGATATGGTCAATGCAAGGGGACAGAGGGTGCGGATACTTGCAGGAAAAGTCTACTGGCTTCCCACAAATGCCGCACACAGTCTGGCTTGCATATATTCGTTTCTTTGCACGCTCAAAAGCAAGGCGGTGTGTGCCGTCTTTATCGGGCCGCTTGCGTTTGCTCTCTGCCAACCTGTTCGCCTCTCTTTCGAATCCCCATTCCCACCCTCCGGTATCTTCTGTGCCGGCTCACCAAATTAACGATTGATTGCCGTTGCGTAATACTCCTTGTCCAATTCAAATCCTACATACTCGCGGCCTGCGTTTAGTGCAGCAACTTTAGTTGTTCCACTGCCCATACAACAATCAAGAACAAGCTGCCCAGGTTCGGTGTATGTCCGGATGAGATACTCGAACAGGGCAACCGGCTTTTGCGTAGGATGTAGCCCGTCACGCTGGCAAGCGAATGTGAGTATTTGGCGCGGGAAATTTGTGTATCTGCTGGTATACGGCTTGCCGAGCGTTGTGCGATATACATAATCCTCGGAGTCTTTTCTCCCTGACTGCATTTTGGGGCTTGAAATCGCAATAAGTCCTTGCGGATTGTAAGTGGGCGTTTTTCTGTAGAACACAACAACATCCTCAACGCAACGCAACGGTTGGTATTTTGCAAATGGAAAGCCTGTTACTTGGTTTTTATGCCAGTACCACAGGTATTTAAAATGCCGTCTGTTGCTGTTGATTAAATCCGTTGTGAAAGGCTGGGCCGCGGTGAATACCATTGCTCCGTTTGGTTTTACGACTCGATTGAGCTGCTGCCATAGCTGGTCAAACGGTATAATGCTATCCCATCTGCAGCCGGTCGTGCCATACGGCAAGTCGGTTAACAGCATGTCTACCGAGTTGTCTGGCAGCAAACTCATTCCTGCAATACAATCCATGTTATAAATTTGGTTTCTGTAATTCTCCATGTCGTCCTCCTATCAAGTGCGACCGGAACTACAACGAGCGAAATTCCGCCAGCGCCGCCTCCTGCAGCTGCGCGCCGACAAATAAAAACTCCTGCCGAGTGGAAGACGGCAGGAGCGCAGGCAGGAGTTAGACCTGCTACGAGCAATAGAAAAGCCGCCTGCGGTTTCCCGTGGCGGCTCTCTATATTTCGATGGTTGTATCATAGCACACAAGTTATATACCAAACAATGACAAAAGGTGCAGATCATGACAAACTTATAGATTTTAATGCGCTGTCATGCAATCTGATTGCCGCACGAATATACTTATCATCATCATCACCATATAAAGCAAATGCTACATCAGCCCATCTGCGATACCGATTATGGTCACCATCTATGTACCGCAGCCGTAGCACTTCGCGCTCAAGCGGATCTGGTAAAGCATTCACGGCTTGCTCAATCTCTAGCATTTCTTGCCGGTTGCTTTCAAGCGTTGGCGCCACTTGCGATTTATACTCAATCAGTCTTTCAACCGCTCGCGCCATTCGATCGCCCGAAGAGCTGGTGTGCTGGCTACCATCGCCAGAACTCATTGGCGGCATCTCGGCCGCCGATTGCATCCGGGCAATACGCTCGTTTATGTTTTCATTTTCGAGCCGCAGACCTATGTAAGACTGCAGGCGCTTTTTAGTTATCGGCATGGCAGCGGCTCCTTTGCGTTATTTGTGCCTTACAGCGATTTTTTCTCGCAGTTAGAAAGGATTTTTTGCAGACTCTCTTGCACTGCCAGCAGCTCTTTTGATTTTTGGGCATCAGGCTCTAAATGAACAAGCCCATCAATGGCTGCAAAGGCGGTGGCCACAACAGCCGACGCGCTGTGTTCAAATTTTGTTATGACTATCTTTTTGCCGTCGGCGAAAAACTCCACAGGGTCGCCCGGCCGGATACCAAGGTTTCGGCATAGCTCTTTCGGGATAACAAGTCGCCCCATCTCATCAATTTTTCTTACAATACCTGTTGTTTTCATTGTTGCTCCTCCTCGATTAAATAAACTTGATGATTACCGTATCCGGCCCAGACCTCGGCCTCGGCGTGTGTTTGTACGGCAATATCTAACTTCTTGCCCGTGATGGCACTACCGGTGTCCTGCACCTGCCGGATGCCGATGCTCTCGATGTAGATCCAACTGCCGGCCGGAATGTCGCCCCAGTCTGATGCGGCCGTTACGCCGGGCGTTGGCACTGTGCCGCTGGCGGTGATTCCGTTACCGCCGCAGATATGCGGATATCGTTCGCAGCAGTAAGCAGTGCAGAGGTATTCGCCGAGTGGCGTTAATTTAAGAGGCACTGCCGGTGGCGCGTCGGCCAATGCATTCCGAGCAAGATCTACTTGTAGCCGTAGCTCATCATTTTGGGCAGTTAACATTCTGTTTTCGCCCATGAGCCGCCAGGACTCGCTTTCAATCTGGGAGCCCTGTACCCACAAGGCCCCGCAAATCAGAATAAGTACCGCGATGCAGGAGACCAGCCAAGAGATTGTTTTATTCATCGCGCCGACCTCGTTTCCATGCCCGGCGCATCTTCCACAGTTTAAAGTGCCGAGAGATATCAGTGATAATCGTCCACGTTAAAGAAAACGCTGCCAGCGCAAACAGAAGCCGCCAAATCGGCACGTTGACGAGAGCTGCGACCGCAGACAAGCCTAGCAAGAAAATGCCCGTAGCGGCGCAGAATATGGCGGCGATAATAAACAGGGCAATCACACCGATAAACCACTCGATAAAGCGTTTCATTATCGCACCCCCTTAACGTGTAAATCAAAGCAGGTGGTTGCGACAGCCATCGCCGCCCAAATGTCTTTTTTGAACTCAAAGAAAAAGCCGGGTTTTGCTTTTGTTCCTTTTCCGTGGTTCGGCTGCCCTGGCGCAAATCGGTCAACCAGCGCCTGCGTGACGTTAGTATCCTTTGCCCGGGAAGATTTGCACAGCACTCGCTTTTCTTCTGCTCGGAGTATGTATTCCACCCGCGGCATCATTGCGCCTGGGTGCGTGTCTGAAAGATTTTGATAAAAGCGGCCGATCCAGATGCAGGTATCGAACACCTCGCGACCGACCGGCATGCCATAGCTGGCAATCATCTCGATGGCCACGATGTCACCGGGGTGAAAGCGTTCCATGCTGATGCGCTCGAGCAAAGATTCATTTTGCACTTTGCCTTTGTGAGAAACCTTGTTGATTTCTCGACCATCATGCTCCACGATGACAAAACCGCTTTCGATGTTGCCGGGATCTATTGCAAAAATGCGATTCAATATTTTCGCACGTCCTTCCTTTTGGGCAGTGCGCCTAGGGCCGAAGCCCCGGGACTGCCGTTTTATGTTACGCGCTGCCGTGCCTGCCGTCGGGTCACGGTAGTGCTCGTGATTGTAGTAGGTCAAGTGCCTTTGGCCAAGATGCCAGCACCGCGCAGCTTGTCCGAGGAGCGAGAGCGACCAGACGGCGTGGTCTTTATCGCTGTTTCAACGCAAAGCCGAACATAGCTCCATTTTTCTGCGTTTCGGGCAGCCGCTTCGTTGTAGCCTCTGCGGATTACTTCCGGACTAGTGCCAGCTTGCAGCCATTTATGTAACTCGGTTTTAGCAGATGGGGGAATGGGGTTGCGAATAATTGCAGCAGCTTCGGCAAACAACTTTGAAACCTGTGACCCAAAAACATCATCCTCATCATCAGCACCTTGGTGCAAATCAGCATCATTAGATGATGATGATTTCATTAATTCATTCATTCTTTCATTCATTAATTCATTCATTTGGTTTTTAGGTTTTTTAGGTTTCTCACTTTTGGGCGGTCGCCCGCCCTTTGTCCCATTTTCGCGACTTGTGTCTTTTCGACGATCATACCCAGATGCATCTAAATCGTACCGTCCGCGGACAAAATCAAAAGCCATTGCAAGGTCTCCGCTGAATGAAGGAACTTCTCCAAATTCAGCGTAATGCATAATCGCAGTAATTAAGCGTCCACGTTCAGCATCAGACAAGCGGTCGAATGCTACACCATAGTAAAAATAGATTGGAACATAAATCATGCCTGTTGGGGAGTGGTATGGCATTGTGAGCACCTCTTTGCTTGTTATTCTTCTGCATCGACAAGGCCACCGTCGTCCGGCAGTTCCTCAAAACCGTCGACCTTGTCGATGTCATCCGTGACGTCTTCGGCGGTGAGATATTCGGACTCGTCCGGGGATGCGCTTTTATTTTTGTTTTGCAGAGATTCTAAAAAGTAAACCTGCAACCAAGCATAGTGCAGCTTTTTGAAAAGGTTCTTGAGCTTGTTAAACGTTGCTTCGCTCAATTCGATGCCGCCGGTAGTGCGATAGAGGATTTTGCCATCGCGGAAAGTGAAACGCAATTCCGAGCCTTTCGGGTTGGGGCGCTCATCATCCTCAAGCAGTGAGAGTTGCGCGTCGCCCGATGTATCAGGCTGAATGATAAGGGTGACAGGATATTGTCTGTTTTTAAAAACAGGAATCAACTGGTTTTCTTCGCAGAGGTTTCCCAACTTAGTCTGCAGGGCCTCGAGGTTATCTCTTTCAATCATCGTTTTTACCTCCGATTATTGTTTTAAAAACGGGTCATCTTCGGGCGAGAGCGCAGGAGCGATTGGTGCATCCATCGGGTCGGGTTCATTTTCAACGACCGTTGCAGTCACCTCATAGTCAGCAGCGGGCTGATTTTCTACATAATCTACATGGCCACCGTCACTAATGACGCCTTGGTCGGATTCAAATGCTTGCTGCATCTCGATGGACATGATACCCCACTTGCTAATCAGCTGCCGCAGCATAGTCTTACAAGCCATATCGTCGAAGTTTTTGTACCAAAAAGAAGAGTACTTCCACATCTCAGACTGTGAGATTTTTCCATCCAGAAGTTCTTGATATTTGTCCGCATGGAATGCCATGGAGAATTTATCCGCGTGAGACATCATCTTTTCGCGGCTCCAGTACATCGCCTTTTTAAATCCGTTGGTATACTCAAACATGGCATAGTAGCCGATTGTGGGAGCATTCTCACGGGCGACCTCGTCGTCTATAAGCTGCACTTCGATGGTTTCTTCCAAGGGGTCGAAGTTGATAAGCTCACCGGACTTAAGCGGCAGGACATTCAGCTTTTTATACATTCCGGAGCGAATTGCGAGTTGTACATAACCTTTGTAACCGAGCTGAAACTGTGCTACCTTACAGCCGCGCTTTTTATCGTTGAACGGCACCAGGTAATACTGGCCCAGCTGAGGGGACGGGGAAAGTTTAAGGCTTTCGCCAAGCAGTGCTGCCGAAAGGATAGTGCTGTTTTCGCACTCGGCAAGCATAGGGTTAGTGCTGACGGCCGAGGTAATCGCCGTGATAAAACGCTGGCCATCTTTACCGCCTACAATATTGTTGATTTTGCGCTTGATGGCATCACCGGCCAAGAAACTGGAAAACGTGGCAGGCTTGTTGCCACCATTGCTGCGTTGCAGACTGTTTTGTACTGCCATATTTATTTACCTGCCTTTCTGTATTTCTCGACAATGTAGTTCAGCTTTCCATGGCAATGTTTGGGCGCGAGCAGCCCGGCAATGGCGCGCTGTGTTTTGTTCATATCGCGGCGTTCTGCGCGACGGCGAATTTTTCTAATCTGACTCATATGTATTTACCTCCAAAATTTAATTGTTTTTAGGAACATTTCCGTAACGAATACCAGCACCCAAGAGAAACTCACGAAGCAAAATTTTTTGCTCATTTGTCACCCATACGCGAAAATCAATCTCCTGTAATGGGGAAGGCTCGGTAAGCGGCTTTTGCGGCACAGTGTAGGCTGCTCCCGCGGGTTCGCCAGCAACATCAATACCGTTGATTTTCGGCGTAGAGGGAACAGCTGCGGGTGTCGGTGCAGCCTGCTGTTTTGCTGTTTCTCGAATTTCACGCTGACGTTTGATTGCTTCAAGTTTTTGGATTGTTTGTGCGAGGTCGAGTGTTTGAAGATACTCCGCGGTCGCTGCATCCAAGTCTGTTTCCGAGGCAGCGGCTTTAATGGCAACCAGATTCGCCCGGATTTTTGCTAGCTCGTCGCGGATTTCTTTTTCTACTGCATCGAGCGAAAAGCTTTTGTTAAGCCAGCGCGGATTGTAGATTTTATCGAAAGACAGTTGGCCGTTCAGCTCCTTGACCCACTCGGCAAAAATGTCTTTGCAGTCCTGCAGCTTGGCGTCCTTTTGCGCCTGCTCGAAAGCCTTCACCTGAGCGTCAATTGCACCAGAGCATTGCTCCACCATGCCAACCAACTCTTTAACCTGGCACTCAAACTCGGTGTAAGGGTCAAGATACATTTTTTTGACATCCTTGCGGCGCTGATCCAGAGCATCGCGCACATGGTTGAGTTTGGCACGGTCGCTTTTAGCAGTCGGAATATCTTTTTCGGTGTAAACCCTGCCAGTGTAGCTTTCCAGTTGCTCAGACAGCCATTGCTTGACTTCTTCGTGATTCCACTGAACAGGCTGCAGGGGAGTTGCCTGAGTAGGACATAAAATATTGACTTCCATTTAATAACCTCCTGGTATGCCGTCTAAAACGGCAGTTTGTTGCCCGCAAGGTCAGTCGTCGCGGTATTGTCAGCGGCATGCAGCGCAGTTGCGAGATTCATTTGCGTGGTAGAAGCGGCCTTTTTATCAAACTCGGTGATATGCCGGAGCCTGTCCGCGAACGCCGCATATTCAGCTGGCGGAACATCTAGCGCCACTACCTTTGCGCGGTTTTTACCAAACTTGGTGGGGGCGATTACCACATCGCCCAATTTCACCGGAATTTCTGAAACATATGTATAGCCGCCCGGTTTGAAAGCGCCGGGGTGTTGTCGGTCCTCAAAGGCGACCTTGATGATAAGTTGATTTGACATGTGCTTGTCCTCCTTTATAAATCGGGCAGGATAAGCGGCGGCTCCTGGTCACGTTGGACATAGTCCCAGAAACGCAGCTCCTGCTTCAGTAAATAGTCAATGTCGCTCTGCACATCTGTGCGCTCGATAAAATACCGCCGGGTTTCGCACCGTATCTCGTTACCCCACTCGCGTTTGAGTTGGGCATTGAGCACTGCAAATTCAAAACCGGTGCAGAGCAGCTGGTGAAGAATTTGAACAAAATAATTGTCGGGGATGCGGTCGGCCCACTTCTCTTTTTGCATTGACCGCAGGATATTTGTGGTTTTGCCTTCATATACTCCCAGCCGGCCGATACTGTCCTCAAGCCGGCCGTCGAGCGTAGCGAAAAGAAATTGATGATGCGGATGCCGGACCATATCGAAGGCACCGCCATAGCTCACGCGCAAGTCGGGGTAATCCAAAGCAAACAGCTCTCGGAGCGGGCCCTCTGCGTCGTGGCCGTACTTGACAAATTCTTTGCCGCTGATGTATTCAGCGGCTTTGCGCCCTGTTTTGATGCGCCACAAATCCACATTTGACATGTACGGATTAAGTCCCAGCACGGCGGCGGCCTCAGATGCGCCGATGCCAGACAGCCGGCTTTTCAGCCATTCGGTTTCGGTTTCCGGCACTTTAATAGTTGGTATGTATTCGTAGACCATGGCCTACTCCTCCTCAAAATCCGACCAGTCATTTTGGGCGAGCATAGCAGAGTCGACCCTGATATCATCCATTAACTCATTGAAATCATCTTCGGATAGCGGACCAGCAATCCGCCAGAAACTTTCGCGGAAAGCCTTAATCTGGAGGATGAACGCATCGACGATGTCGCGTGCGTGGTTGTAACGCTCTACATCCGAGCCTTCGAGCTGCCGGGCGAGGTCGTCGTTTTGTTCTTGCATGCAGGTGATTTGCGCCTTATACATTTCGGTCATGGTTTGCGCTTTTTCGGTGGCAAGACGGTCAAGCTCGTCCGCGTCTGTGGCGGTTGTTTCAATGGGGCGGGATTCTAATTCGCGAACCTTTTCTTCGGCAGCATTCGCCCGGCGCATTTCGTTGATAGCAGTTTCGGAAATTTCAGCTGCTTCCTGTTCTGCAGCAGCTTGAGCCTCTTCGGCCTTTTCCCGTGCGGCGCGTTCGGCTTCGATTTCTGCCAACAGTGCCTTATATTCGGGCATGGACTTGACATCGCCAGACTTAACGGCCGCGACGGCCTCGGCAGGGGCGCTGGGTTTTGCGGCAGCGTAGAGCAGGGTAGTGGGTGCCTGTTCGAGAATTTTTTGCTCGTTGGGGGTGGACTTGTCCAACAGATTTGAGACTTGCAGCAGATTGTAAGCCGTACTGCGGCTAATGCCCTGAGAAGCACACCACGCATAAAAGGTATTATCTTTTTTAGCAAATTGACCGTTGTCCAACTGTTGGACAGCGGTTCCACACAACTCGTCATGCGCCATACCTACGGCATCGGCCAATTTGATAATGTAATCCTTGCGAGCGTTGCGAATCATGGTTTCTGCACTGTGCAGCGTGGCCACGGTCTGAGCATCTAGCCCGGAGTAATCAAACGCGGTCAGCTCCGATGGACTAGCAACAGCAAGTGTGTCGTTGGGCTCTTCGGGCTCGTCATCGGCAACGTCGCATTCCACCCAGCCCTCTTTTGCAGCGCGGGCCGCGAGCACGTCGGAGACTAACTCGAAGTTGGTACCGCCTTCGTAAGCGCCCGGCAGGGTTTTGAAAAGTGCGCTGTTGTGCTGGTCCAGGTATTGGAGTTTATAAAGGCCGTCCTTGTCTGGCTGCGGGCTGACACGATACAGCCAGTCGGTTTTTTGGTCTTTGTATGTCGTTGCCATTCAGCACACCTCCTCGATGTGGTAGATGTGATTGCAGGTGGTAACGATATGCAGGTCGCCGATACGCTCGGCTTCAATGACGGGAGCAGTCTTGAGAACACCGGAATTGTCACTGTAAAAGAACTCAGCGGGGCGGCCTTCGCCGTAAAGCTGAAGCTGTCCGGTTGCTCCGATTCGAGAGCGGGAAGCAGCATCGCGGGCATCTGCCCCGGCGCGGTCGGTGATTGCGATAATTTTCTGTAACATTACTTTTCCTCCCGCATTTGTTGGAGTAGCTCGTTTAAGTCAATTGCTACTGTGTCAGAGGCTGGGGGGATGTTTTCCAGATTTGCATAGATTGATTTGGATATGCAATCGCACATGGATTTTCTTGCTGCAGGAGAATGGTCCTTTTCGACGTTGAGCAGAACGCTAGCCAAAACGCCCATCAGCGCATGAACACAATCTTTAGCACTGCCGGAAATACTAGCTTCTGTACAGCTTTCATTGACCGTAATTTCGATTCTTGCTTTAATCATTTGTAAAACCTCCATTTATGTGGTAAAATGCAGGCAAGACGGTCATCTTACCTTCTGTGCTTGTCCGGGATTCCGCCCCGGGCAGGCACTTTCTTTTTGTTTGCGGCTCGGCAATATGCGTTATGTAGCAGGTCACGCCCAAGGCGAAGAGTAAGAGTAACCAGAGCACGCGGTTTGCAGGGTCAGTTGCCAACGTGATAATTAGCCCTAGCCATGAGGCGCGGTTTATTGCAGCCATGTGTTTCAATTCCTTTCTGTTTGTATTACGCCCGAGCAAATGGTAGAATGTGGGCGAAAGGGGGTGATGAAATGAAAATTTCGTTTTTTCATAGCTTAATTGCAAATCAATTAAATATAACAACGGTAATTTCTGTGATCGGCTTAGCAATATCACTGTTTACAGTCATCCAAAATTTGATATCTCGACGGAAGAAGCTGAAAGCGCAAGTGTTTTCGTTTGACGCATATAGGGATATGATGTTTATCACTTTATCAATCGAAAATTGTTCGCAATTGCCAATCGCTATAACAGATATAAGATATGTCACCCAGCAGGGCCAATTTTCATGCACCCCGGTGCCTACACTGGTGCATGAAAACACCAGAAAAAGTGGAAATAACGTGCTGGAACATAGGACAACATATTCAACGCGTATTCCAATCGAAATACCCGCGCTTGGGGCTTTCAGCGGAGTGATTCTTTTTGAGCATTTGAAAGAGATGTCAGAAACTCCGCCCAAGACGTTGACTTTTGAATTTCGCACCAACCGTGGTAAGGCAGTTCGAAAGACAATTGAACTACCAGCGGACATTCTTTCCCGGCGTAGATCGTATTAATAGTAAATACAGCATCACCTTTATTCATTTTGAAACCTCCCATTTCTTATGTAGTGTTTTTTTTAGCGATAAGCTCATTTGGCCCAGCGGTAAACTTTTCTTTCGCACCTGCGGGAGAGCTAACTCAAATTCTCAAACGATAACAGCCGCTATTGTCACCATCGCATTGGTAAGCGCCGGAAGCTCTTCCGGCAAAGCATCTTCGGATTTCTCGCTGAGCAGTTGCAGCTGCTTGGCGAGAATTTCTTTTACTTCCTGTTTGTCTATTTGTTCACTTCCTTTCTGATTTTGTTATGTAGCGTTAGCTGCACAAGACGGCCAAGCGCCGCCACGGTCCCAGAAATACTCGGGATACGATTCAAAGGGGATATTTAACACGGCGGCAACACTATCCATTTGTTCTGTATCCCACGGCTGTTTTCCATTTAACCGGCGTGACAACGTAGGGAGCGCCATGCCGGCAGCCTTCGCGAGCTCGTCCTGTCTGTAGCCGCATTCGGTGGCTCGCAGCTTGAGTTTTAAAAACTTGCGAGGCATAAAAACTCTCCTTTCTTGCATAAATGCGAGTTTTAAGATAAAAAAATTTCTTTTGCTTGCTCCCCAGAGAGCCCAAGAACCTCTGCGATTTTGTGCATTTCACCAACAGTGAATGAAAGCCCTCGAGAGCGCATTTTGCGAGAAAAAGTACTGCTGTCAATCCCTATGGCTGTAGCTACTTTTTCTTGTGTGGTTTCTTTTTCTACAATGAGAGCACGCAGTTTTTGCATATTGGTAGCCATAAACAACCTCCTTCCATTCTCGCATTTATGCGAGTTATTGATTGCATGATAACATGACGTATTTCGATTGTCAACAACTCTTTTCGCAAAAATGCAAGAATTATTGTTATATTTACTGTTTGCTATTGCATTTATGCGACAATTATATTATTATGAATTCGAAGGAGTGATCTCATATGACCACGGGCGAGAGAATTAAAATTAAAAGAAAAGAAAAAGGGTTGTCTGCCGAATATATTGCACAAAAGCTAGAAGTTTCTCCCGCAACTATTTACCGCTACGAAAATGGTGCAATAGAAAAAGTGCCAGGTGAAAAATTAAAAGATCTTGCTAAGGTTTTAGATACAACTCCTGCATATCTAATGGGCTGGGAGACTGTGAGTCAACCTCAGCCACTTGATTTATCTAAAATTAAAAACATCGAGCCATATCGTCCGACAAGAGCTATACCGGTGCTCGGCTGTGTTGCAGCAGGTATGCCGCTTTACGCAGAAGAAAACATTGAAGGATATGTTCATTGTGATTTCGATGATAATTATCAATACTTTGCGTTACGAGTATCTGGTGACAGTATGACTGCAGCAGGTATCGGAGATGGTGATTTGGTAATAGTCCGAGAGCAACCAGAGGTGGAAAACGGGCAGATGGCCGTTGTATTGGTTAATGGCAATGGCGCTACCGTCAAAAACTATCGCCGCGAGGGCAACACAGTAATACTCAGTCCGCAAAGCTTTAATCCAGAGCATCACCCTCAGTTTTATAATCTTAAAGAGGTACCAGTTCGCATTGTGGGACTGGTCATAGAATCGAGGAGACAATTTAATCAGTGAACAGGAGGTAACCATGAGCGCATTATCTGAACGACGAGAACAAAAGCTGCAGATGTATGGAAAGCCGATTCCCGGCCTTCGGGTTTATATGAATTTTTTTACCCCGGCTATTGCAATTTTGGCCACGTGGGGATTCATTGCGCAGATTGTGTCGTGGTCTGGTAATATGGTTTCATTTATTAGCCAAGCGTTATATGCATTGCTGGCTGTTTGTACTGCAATTACAATAAGGGATGTGGACTTAACAAGTCTGCGCTTTGCCGTAGCACTGCAAGTAGTAATGTTTATTCAATCCGTCATTGGCTTTGTGAGCGCTTTTATTGGGGCTGCTCATCTAACTGGTGCAGTGGGATCCGCTGCCGGAAATGTTGGTGGTGTTGCTGGTGCAATAGTTGCATCGGGCGCGAATCTTGGACTAGGTATAGTGGTGCTGTCCGAGGCGGTTACGTTCATACTAATAGCGACGTTTTCTGTTTATTATTTAGTCGTATTTATAAAGAATAGAGACTTTTTTAAAAGAGTATAAAAGACTTTAAAAAAGAACTTTTGAAATAAAAAAGGCCCCAGCACAAGGCTGGAGTGTAAAAAAATTATTCGACAGAGATACATCTAAGACTGATTTAATAAGGAGGATATAATCATGGCTAAGTGCACACTTTGTGGAACTTCTGCTGAGATACATAAAGCAGGACTTTGCGAAGATTGTTTCGATGCCGTAAAGGAAATATCAGTAAAGCAAAAAAATAATCTGGAAAAATTATTTAATGAAGCCAAGCAGGATCCCAGTGAGGAGCGTAAAAATGAACTGGTAAAAGAAGTTCAAAAATGGTCATCCGAAATGAAACGTCTAAAATCTAAAAAGGTTGCATTGGACTATAAGGCCGGAGAGAGATTGGAAAATGAAATTTTAATGTTTTGCGGTATTGGTGCAATAAAACCTAAAGAGAAAATTTTCTCCGCGGCATCTATTGTAATTGTAATTGCATTACTGCTGACGAATATCGCTACAATGATTTTGTATAGTCAAGCAAAAGAATCGGCTATTTCATGGTCTAACCAGGCAGTAGCACTGGCAACACAGGTTGAGGACCTGACGGCGAAGATTGAGAAGCAGAAGCGTACGGCAACGGCAAAGAAAACTTTAACCTTAGAAAATGGAAATTTTGTTGCGGGGATTGATTTCGTAGCTGGCACATATGACATTAAGGCATTGTCGGGATTTGGGAATGTTTCTTCTGACGATCTCTCGATCAATGCAATTATGGGGACGACCACTGACGATGTATTAGGAATTGCGCAACAAAAATATGAAAATATCCACTTAGCAGAAGGTGTGACACTCACTATTGATAGCGTGAAAGTCCAGCTATCGTTGGATGAAGCGGATTAAAATAAAAAAGAGCCCTCGGTGTTAATGCACCGAAGGCTCTGAGGGAGAAACATATGCTAACGACTAAGAAGGCAGAAGTCATTTTAACCGAGCATGACTCAAATTTGCGTGACAAGTTGGTTGATAAGCTGACAGAAGAAGAGGCCAAAGATTTCGTTAAATTTTTACTAGAAGTTATAGTTGGTGGAAAAAACAAAGTGGCGGCCGACGAAAACAAATAAAAAATCCCCCTGCAGGCGGCAACCAGCAAGGGGAAAAGAACAGCTTACCACAAAGGTGATAATCATGTCTGCAACTGTGATTATACCACCTCTGAGGTAGGCTTATCAAGTCATATCTTGGAGGTGTTTTTTATTATGGGAAAACGGACAAACACGGCGGTTTGGATGGATAAGCAAAACCGCTGGCAAATCAAAGTGCAAAAAGATGGTGAGCGCAAAACGTTTACCAGCTCCAAACCGGGAAGGGCAGGGCAGCGAGAAGCAAATGCTAAAGCCGACGCTTGGCTTGACGAAGGGATTACGGACACCAGTGCTAGAATTAGTGCATTATATGAAAGTTGGTTTGAACAGCTTCAGATTACCACTTCTAGATCTAATTGGTATCCAGTGCAGACTAGGTGGAAAAATCATATATTGCCTGCAATCGGCAACAGAAAAATTTCAGCAATTAACGAACAGATGTTGCAAGATGCGATAAATGCAGCTTATGCCAAAGGCCTTTCGAAAAAATATTTAACCTCTATGTGTGCGGATATGCGTGCATTTTTTAAATACTGCCGCAAACGCAAAGTAACAAGTTTTATACCCGAAGATTTAAAGCCGCCAGCAGGCGCCCGTAGTAAAGGTAAGAATATTTTACAGCCGTCAGATCTGATTAAGCTATTCAATTCGGACAACACATTTTTGCGTGGTAAAGAATGCTTTGATGAATATGTCAACGCTTATCGCTTCGAGATTCTTACCGGTATGCGACCGGGCGAAATAATTGGACTGTGCTGGTCTGATATTAAGGGGCGAACGGTTTTTGTTAAAAGAGCAATAAATCGCTTTGGGGAAGAAACGCAAGGTAAAAATGAAAATGCAGTAAGAAGTTTCAAAATGTCTGATATGGCCTACAGAGCGATACAAGACCAGCGCGCATTAACTGGAGGACAGGGAAGTGTGTTCAATATCGTTTCGACTGCCGGATATTATGGGCGTTGGAAGAAATATTGTGCACACAATGAGATTACCCCAATATCGCTTTACGAGATGCGACACACGTTTGTGAGTATTGTTAAAAACCTTCCAGCCGGCCAGGTGAAGCCTATTGTAGGACACTCCGAAGATATGGACACATTCGGTATTTATGGACACGAATTAAATGGCGATGATGACGCAGTTGCTAAGGAAGTTGGCATCTTGTTTGACCGCCTAATCCACCCCACAAAAAATGAAAATAAAGCCTAGTGGGTTACAAAGTGGGTTACAACGCAAAGAAAACCCCCGAAGATTAGCTTATCTTCGGGGGTTTTTATGGTGCGGAAGATGGGACTTGAACCCACACGTCATAGACACACGCACCTCAAACGTGCCTGTCTGCCGATTCCAGCACTTCCGCATATATTGGGCATCGGTCTCCCGTGCCGCGAGAATTATTCTATCATACCACAGACGCAAAAGTCAAGCATAAAAATCAAGTTTTTTGCATTTTTTTGCTTTTTTTGAAAAATTGCATTTTGTAAATAGATTACTCTTACCGAATATAGAAAAAGAAAGCCTTTCATTTCTGACCATCAAACGCTTGCATATGGCACGCGCTTAAAATCTGCTAACAAGGCTAAATCACAAATTTATGTGAGATTTTGGAAATTTCTATACCTTTATGATACTATGTAAATGGAAAACTCGAAAAGGGGAGACTACATGGCACATAGTGTTAGGGGGAAACAAAGATGGCTCGCCGCGTTGGCATCGCTGGTGCTTTTAGTAACCGGCGGGGCCAGATATGCGCATGCCCAAACCGTTGCGGCAGTTGAGCAGGCCCCGATAAAAATCGCTTATTCGACATCAGATTTTTCGGTAAGCCCGAACGAAGAAACCGCGAGTGACTATGTGCATGCTTATCTGCAACGTGTTGCGCTGTACACAGATTGGTCTTATCAGTATCTTTATGTGTCCAAAGCGGAAGCAGAGCGGTTGCTGCGCGAAGGGGAAATTGATTTTTTATGTGCCATAGAGCCGAGCGCGCAAGAGGAACCGCTTTTGCGTTCCGAACTGCCACTGGCACAGCGGGGGATGGTTTTATATACCATGCCTCAAATAGATTTATATTATGAGGATTATGCGTCTTTAAATAGAAAGAAAATTGGCTATGTAAAAGATAGCTTTTCGAAAGAGCTGCTGGAGAAGCTGGAAACTCAGCAGGGATTTGTAAGCGTTCACAAAGAATACCAAACCGCTGATATAATGGAAAAGGCGCTGGAAGCGGGCAAAATTGACGCTGCAATCTCGGAAGAAATGCAGGAGTGCGCAGAACGCAAAGTAATTGCTTTGATGCAAGCTCCCTCAGCTTACTTATATGCGCTGCCTGAAAATGAAAAAATGCAGCAGCTGAACACCGCGATGCTCCGCATTGAGCAGGAAGACCCGTTTTACCGTGAAGCGCTGTATAGCACTTACTGGCGAAAAAACCTTGGCCGATTCCCTCTTTTTACCCGTGCTGAGGCAGAATACATCCGCACCGCTCCCGAAATTACAGTAAAGCTGAGTGGGAAACGCGGGCCTTTTTTTGTAGAGGACGACAAAACCGGAAAAATGGAAGGTATTGTACCCCGTATTCTTCAAACGATGACTGGTCTTTCGGGGCTGCAATTTCGTGCAGAAATCGCCGATGAATCCGGGCAAAGCCAGGCAACTGTGATCGAAGTGGAAAGCCTGCCAATGAGAACGCGGGCAGAAGGTAATTCTTTAGGATTCTTTACTGGAGATATTGAATTTGTAAAACGGGACGAGGCTGCTTTGGATTGGAACAGTACCGTTCGTTTGGTACTGCCCAGCTCTATGAAAGCTTTTGCAGAACCGTTGCTTTCTGCTTATCCAACACTGTCAATTACTGCAGCTGACGATTTGGAGCAATGCTTGAATAAGCTGCTCAGCGGCCAGGCAGACATAACGCTGGAAAGCAGCTACTACGTATCTTCTTTATTGCAAAACAACAAGTATAGTGGCCTGCGCACTTTTGAAGGAAAAATAACGCAGGAGCGTGTCAGCTTTAATGTGGCATCGACCGACGAAATGCTACGTAGCGTTTTAAGCAAAACCCTTGCAGCAATGGAACGCACCAAAACAGAAAAACAGATTTTGCACGACGCGGCAATGATGAATGAAAAAATAACGATGAGTGATGTGCTGGATGTAAACCATACCTTCGTTATATTGTGCGGTGTGCTGGCGGTAGTTTTATTTGCAACACTTGTTTTTACACGGGCAAAGCACGCGCGGCTGCTAAAAGAGCAAAACCGCAGCCTGGAAAGACGCTACCAAGAGGAGCTGGCGTATCGCAAGGCGTTGCTGCAAAATGACCAAATGCTTGCCTCCCTCAAAATGAACTTAATTACCGGAAAAGTGGAAGATACACCGGCTGATTATTGCTTTAGTGGCGTTGTGGACTGCGATGAGCTGGTCAATCGCATTGTCGAAACAATTCCGTCGGAGCGAGACAAGCAGGCATTCCGTGCCCTTTTCGGGTTAGAGCAGCCGCGAAGAGAAGGTGCAAAAAATTTTGCCAGCCGGTAAAGCCGATGCCCGACTAGCCTACCGCAGACGACTGAAAGCAGGCGAACTGCACTGGGTAGAAAGCGTTGCTCGCATATTAAAGCGCCCCGGCAGTGAAGAAATTACCGTGTTTTTCTATACCCGCACCATTCAAAACGAGATGTTGATGAAAAAACTCATCAGCACCTTAATCCTAAATGATTATGAGGCACTTTTTTACATTGATGTGCAGCAAGACGTTGCACAGCTATTCCCCCGGAAAAACGATAAAAACAATATGGAGCAGATTTCGGGCTTTGAGAAAAGGCTTCTGGAATGGGTTTACGAGCACAAGGATAAAACCGCACCGGGCGATATCGTGCATCAGCTTGCAATGAGCAAAGTGCTGCATCATTTAGAACAAGCTTCCGTATTTCAATACGTCGTACCGCTGGTTGGCAAGCAGCGAAAATTGACCCAGATGCGCTTACGGTTTTCTTATATTGACCGAGAAAACCAGTTGCTCTGCCTGGCTTGCGACGATGTGACGCATCTGTATGAAAGAGAGCAGCAACAAACGCAGCGTCTGCGAGAGGCGCTCTCTATGGCGGAGATGCATGCTCAAAGCAAATCGGAGTTTCTATCGCGCATGAGCCACGAGATGCGTACTCCGATGAACGCCATTATTGGACTTACCGATTTGGCGAAAAAAGAAGCCGAAAGTTCGCCTGCTGTGCAGATCTACTTAAATAAAATCAGCGGGGCCGCGGGATATTTGCTTAATCTCATCAACGATATTTTGGATATGGCGCGCATTGAGCATGGCAAGCTGCAAGTGCGGCAAGAAGCTTTTAGGTTTGACCAGATGCTGCTGCCGGTGCTTGAAATGATGGAAACGCAAGCAATCAAAAAGAAAGTTTATCTGAAAATTGAATCCACCTTAGATGAAGAATGGTTTTATGGGGACAAAATGCGTATTCAGCAGATGCTCATAAACCTGATGGGCAATGCCATCAAATTTACCCCCTCGGGTGGGCAGGTGCGTTTGGATGTTGCCAGAATGGCTTCTGAAAAGGGATCACATCAAGTTTCATTTTTGATTTCCGATACCGGCATTGGCATGAGCAAAGAGTTCTTAAACATTATGTTTGAACCTTTCTCGCAGGAAAACGTGGGAGCGACGAGCCAGTACCGCGGCACCGGGCTGGGACTGCCCATCTCAAAAAACATTATTGAACTGATGGGTGGCACCATAGAGGCAGAAAGCGAAAAGGACAAAGGCACCCTGTTTACAGTTACGCTGCCGCTTTCGCCAGCGAGTGAGCCTCAAACCGTAGAAACGGCAAAGCAGATAGACTATGCTGTAGCGCTTAAAGGCAGGAAGGTTTTGCTGGCAGAAGATCATCCGCTCAACATTGAAATCACCAGCAAATTGCTGACAAGCCAAGGTGTGGCGGTGACAGTAGCGCGGGATGGACAGCAGGCGATGGAGCTGTTTGCAGCCTCGGCGCCCGGGTGGTATGATGCGGTTTTGATGGATATCCGTATGCCGGTGCTGGATGGATATGCCGCAACCGCAGGGTTGCGCCGAATGGAACGGGCGGACGCTAAAAAAGTGCCCATTATCGCGATGACGGCAAATGCTTTTCAGGAGGATGTTGAGCAGGCGCTTGCTGCAGGTATGAACCTGCATCTTTCTAAACCTGTGATACCAGACTTGTTGTACCGCACGCTGGAAGATCAGATTCATCGTTATCGCGCTGAACAGCCTTAGGGCAATCTGAAAACGAAAGGCTCGCTGCATTCTCGGCAAGAGAAAAGCAGCGAGCCTTTATGATTTTGCTAGATAAGGGAAAATAAATCGTTAAGAGCCTCTGACATGGTAGGATGGGTGAAAATCTGGTCGCGCAAAACGGTGTAGTCTGCACCCATTTGCATTGCCAGCTTTACAGTGTTGATGATTTCGTAAGACTCTGGGCAGATAAGCGCCGCACCTAGAATTTGGTCGGTTTTTGCATCTACAATAGCTTTCAAAAAACCTTCCGTTTCGCGCAGAACCTGTGCCTTGGGCACTGCTGCGGTGGGCAGCTTTGCAACTTTTATTTCATATCCGGCCTGGCGGGCTTCTGTTTCAGATAAGCCTACACGAGAGAATGGCGGGTCTAGAAATACGCTGTACGGCACATTGGTGCGGGCCGCGGCAGAGCGGTTGCCGCCAGCAAGGTGATCTTTTACGATGCGGGAATCATCTAAAGAAATGTAGGTGAATTGCAGCCCGCCAGC
>OBXZ01000863.1_pt1 | contig 19833 bp, 14 predicted proteins | sample 1538171 | NCBI WGS metagenome assembly OBXZ01 (sample SAMEA2580161, study PRJEB22360) | human gut metagenome | biome: human gut; feature: human-associated habitat; material: faeces | place: Denmark | collected 2008/2010
CAGCCGGTGGCAAGCACCAATTTCTTAACCGTGATGGTGTGCATCCCCGCGCGGGAAACGAGGGTGAGCTTTACGCCATCGGTCGTTTGCTCTGCGTGTGTGGCGAAAGTAAGCAACGCGATTTCTACCTTGCTTTGTGCCAGCGCATCAATAAAATGCTGCGCATACTCCGGCCCTGCAAGCTTTTTGCCAAACCGCACCAGACCAAACCCATCATGAATGCACTGTTTGAGAATACCGCCCAGCCGACCTTCCCGCTCAATCAGCAGCACCGATGCCCCTGCGGCATCTGCCGCAAGCGCTGCTGCAAGCCCCGCCGGGCCGCCGCCAAGCACTGCGACATCGTAATTTTCTTTCATCTCAACCCTTCCTCTCAGAAGTTGCTTTGCCCTGTTTCGGCCTTGGTGGGTGCAAGCAAAAGCTCGCTGCCCTCGCCGCTTTTGCAAACTTGCTCCAGTGGTTTGCGCAGTTCTTCCGCGATGATTTGGGTGACCAGTGGGCCGCAGAAGCCACCCTGACACCGGCCCATGCCTGGGCGTACGCGGCGCTTTACGCCATCTACGGTATCGCACGGCACCGGGCGATGCAACGCTGCAATAATCTCTCCACGGCTGATTTCTTCACACCGGCAAACAATGACACCAAAATCCGGGTTTTGGTGAATCAGCGCATTGCGCTCTGCTTGCGGCAACGAGGAGAGGTGCGGCACAGCGGTGCGGTGCGGCTGAAACTTGCTGTTTTTCTTGGTGGTGCCGACAAGTTCTGCCGCCATTTTTGCAACTGCCACCCCTATTGCAGGGGCTGCAGTAAGGCCGGGGGATTGAATACCCGCAGCATGCACAAGGTTTTTGGTCGCCCGGCCGGGGCAGATAACGAAATCCTCTTCATACGTAGCGGCGCGCACACCGGTGAAATAAGTAATAATATCCGCTTCAGAAAGCTCCGGCAATGCGTTTTTTTGCTTTGCAAAAGTCGCGTGAACGCTTTCTGCATTGGTGGCGTAGTCCTCTTTCGCCGCGGTTTCGACTGCATCCGGCCCCACCAGCAGGTTGCCATCTACGGTGCGCACCAGCCCGCCGCCTTTTGAGTGAGCACTTTTTGTGGTCGCCGTGCCTAGTAATGAAGCAATCGTCTGCACCCGAAACGCCGCCTTTTTATCCAGAATGGCGTTGGTGCCTTTGCGAGGATGAATCGAGAAGAACCGGTCGTTTGCCATCTGGGCAACTTCTTCACTGAAGACTCCGGCAGCGTTAACCACCACTTTGGGGCAGATGGTACCGCGGTTGGTTCGCACGGCGCAAATCTTCCCGTCTTGCACCTCCATACCGAGCACCGCAGTATCCAGAGAAAGCTTTACACCGTTTTGCACGGCATTTTCTGCATAGGCAATGGTAAGCCCATAGGGGCAAACGATGCCCGCCGTAGGAAACTCCAGCCCACAGGCTACATCAGGTGCAAGGTGCGGCTCTTTTTTCAGCAAAGCATCCCGGCTAACGTAGTTGCAGGGAATGCCCATGCGCCGCCAGTAATGCACTGACAGCGGCAACACTGCCCGCGCCCAAGCCTGCGTAATGCCGATAATCTGGCCGGTGCGGGCAAAGGGCACCTCCAGCTCACGGCAAATCTCCGGGTACATACGGTTACCTGCGAGGTTATATTTTTGTTTTACCTGCCACGGCTTTAAATCGATACCGGGGTGGACCATACCGTCGTTGCGGCTGGAGGCCTGCATCCCGACATCATGCTCTTTTTCTACCAGTAATACCGTTACGTCATAACGCGCCAATTCTCGCGCAATGGCACAGCCCACAACCCCCGCACCGATAACCAGCACATCTGGTACAGCACCCTCAAGCGCTTTGTCTTCCATGGTGGGCAGCTGCATTTTAGGGCGTTCGCAGCCGGTGGCTGTAATATCGTTCACTACCATGCGGCGACTCTTGGGGTCTGCACAAAGCCGCCCTGCCGCTACCACAGACTCCCAATCCGGCAGATGGCCGGAAAGATATAGGATGCCGTTTTGCTCTTTGGCGCTTACGGTATTGCCAAACTGCCCGCGCAGCAGTTCTGTCAGTTTCGCTGCACTTTGCATGTGGATATTCTCCCTTCTTTAGTCGGTCGCATGGCCGACTTGGATTAGTTCCATCATATCGCTTTCTCGCGTCTTCGTCAACCTCTGCCCAGCGATGTTTTTGTAAATTAATTTTGAACGGTTCGCGGAGCAAACAAAAAACGCCCACCGCTTTTGCGGCTGGGCGTTAAAATAAAGGGTTTTCAATTATGTAAGGTCCAAATAGTGGGCAATCTCCCCCACGGTTTTCAGTTGCACCAGGTTGGCATCGCTCAGCACTTTGCCAAAGGCTTCTTCCAATTCAATTGCAATATTCATCATCTCAAACGAATCGAGGTCAAGATCATCTCTCAGACGCGCATCGGGAACGATTTGCTCCGCCATAGGCCCATGTGCTGTAAAAATTTCAACAAAACGCTGGTTCATACTGCTCTCCCTTTCCGCTTTTGCATTGCTGCACTGCGGCACCATTTTATGCTTCATTGTAGCCAGTTTTGGCACCACTGTCAAACTGCGCAGCAAAAAACGCACCGACCCAAACAGGGCGGTGCGTTTTCACTGATTGCTTTTTACTTAGCTGTCTTTGCGTTTCAGCAAATGCAGTGCCGTACCGGCAAGCAACATCAGTATACCGATGCCGCCTGCTGCTTCTGCCCTGCTGGCAGAAGTTTTCGGTAAGGTTGCCGCTGTGGCAGTTGTGACAGTGTCAGGCGTGGGGGGGGGAAAACAGTGGGTACTTGGGATCGGTGTCGGGGTGGGCGTAGGGGTAACTGTTTCTGCGGTTTCACGCTGATAAACAAGTTTTACAAGGTAGCTATGGTCCGGCAAAACTTCAATGCTACTGTCTGCGGGGCCGGTGTATATAATCTCCGGCTCTGGGGCTGAGGTTTCTTTATGCTTTGCCACAACCGTGGCGTATGCTTCGGTTTCTTCTGCATACACTGTTTGCTCTTCGAAAACGCGCTGCTGATACACTGTTTTCACTTCTGTCAACAGTCGGCTTGCTTCCACCTCTGCAATCGTCGCTTCATCCAGCTTTGCCTTAGCTTCTTCGAATGCCTGCTCTTTATCTGTGAAGACCATCACAGTGCTTTCGGTCGGTGCAATCGCTGCGGCGTAATCTGCATCAGCCTTTGCAATGCGATCGGCTTTTTCTGCTTCAGAAACATAACTTTCGTCTGCGGGCAACGCTTCTATCGCAGCGAGTGCAGCCTCGGCATCTGCCACAGCTTGCTGCGCTGCCGGCTTGCCTGCATCATCGTCTGGCAAAGCAGTTAACGCTTCTTGAGCCAATGTTAAAGCCTGCTGTGCAGCAGCTACCCGGGCAGATTTTTCTGCCGGTTTTAAGCCAACTACTAACGCCTGCGCCTCCTGCTGTGCAGCCGTTGCCTGTGTTACTTCTTCACTGGCAGCAACTACTGGAACATCCTCCAAGGCTTTCTTTGCATCATCATAAGCTTTCTGTGCATCTTTTACGTTTTCTGCCGCTGCATTTGCCGCTGCAAGCTTTTCATCGTAGGCTGCTTTCTCTTGGGCAACTGCGTTAGCAACGCGCTCTGCGATATCTTTTGCAACCAATGCATCCAGTTGAGTTTGAGTCTGCGGCAGTTTGGTACGAATTATTTCTGCCGTTTGCGGCAGGTAGGCAAAAGAGCCATACTTTGCCCGCAGCAGGTCCTGCAAATTAATTGCACTGTCCGCCGTCAGGCGAGTGGCCTGCTGCCCCTCTGCCTTTAACTGAACATCTCCCTGCAAGGAATTATGGAGATGATAATAGTTGTGCAGCACCTTATTCACCGGGGTGTTCTCTTCTTTCACAAAATAGTGTGTAAAGGTGAGTGCTTTTTCTGCGCTGCTTTTAAATTCGGTGATCGTAGTGCCTGTCTCGTCTTCACTGGTCAGGTAGCGATAGCTCTCAGTCAGCGCCGGGTCTCTGCTGGCATCAAAGGCTTCGCCTGGCAGATAGTAGTTTGTGATATCCACAATACCATCTATCGGTGTTGCTGCGGTACGGTCAAAATTGTCGTTCGCATCCAGCGTAACTTCGCGGTAGCGTGTTTCGATGGGAATGGTCCCAACCTTGGCGTATTCCATAATCACCAGCAGATCATGGTCGCCCATGGTGCCGGTTACCGGTGCAGTGCCCTGCGCCAGTCCAACACGGGTATAGCCCGCAATGGTTGTTTCAGCCGTTTGGGTCACGTCATATTTCTGTGTCTCATAAAATGTGCCTGCCTCGGTGTCGCCCATCAGCTTGTAGTCCGTGCCCTGTTCTACATAACGCACGGTGACGCTGTGTTTCGCATTCATTACATTGGTGATGGTCGTGGAAGGACCATCTTGAGGCAACATCGTATAAAATTCGGTTTTATTCGGCTCTGCTACTGCATAGAAATACCGAGTGCCATTGATATCAAAAGCTGGCAGCTGGGTAAAAGTATAGCTCCACTTCGTAGCCTCGTTCACGGTGACAGTGCCCTCTTTAACAGGCAGCATATTTGCCGCATCGATACCGCGCAGCAATTGCAATTTTAGCTCTGCCGGGCGGAGGCCAGCTTGGTTATTGTCATCTTGCCAAACCTTTTGCACTGTAATATCTGCAAGCTTGCGATTGTAGAGATTCAGGTCAGATTCCGGCGTGCCGGTGGGGCGAATCGCCTCATACCCAGCCACTGCGCCTTCACTTACCCAGTAGTGATAAAGGGTTCCGTCTGCGCTGTACAGGTCGAGGTTTTTATAGGTGTAGGTCCACTGGTCCGCAGCTTTTGTCGGGGTTGGCTGTGCGGGCTGCGTAAAGCTGGTATCCTCCTCCATCGTGGTACCGTTTTGCACACCACGGTGCAAGGTCAGCGGCAGCGTTTCAGGGCGGCTCGCTGTATCTTCACCATCGAGCCAATGCTTAAACACCGTAATCTCGCCTGCTTCTGCACGTCGGTTGGTCAGGGTTATCACTTTCACGCCGTCTACAATTGATTCCTGAACGCTGGCCATTTCATAGCCATTCACCGGATTTTCTTGTTTAATCGTGTAATGATATTCTTTGCCATCCGGTGCGCGCTCGGGTAAATTCTGCACAATCCGCTGCCAATTTTCCGCTTTTGTCAGCGTAATTTGCTTTTTAAAAGTGGTATCTTGTACTTTGGCGGTGCCGTCCAGCCAATAGCGGCCCATTGTGCAGTTTATGCTTTCGCCACGTGCGGCAAGGGCGGCGTCATCATTGGCATCTTTCCACTCTTTTACTACTTTTACAGAAATGGTCGGAACATTGATAAAGTCGGCTTGTTCCTGTGCATCTGCTTTAATGGTTCCTGTCACCACAGCATTCGGCAGGTCCTTCGTGGCATCTCCACTTACTGTGATATTGCCAAGCTGATAACCCGCGGCTATCTCCTCTTCAATCCGATACGCCGTGCCGGCGGGCAAGCCTTCGATGACAGCCCGATCGCCTGCTTTCAGCCACAAAGTGCCATCCGCTCCAACGGCACTATCTGTTCCATTCATTTTCACCACGCCAACGTAGGGCTGGTTGCTCATTCCATACAAAGCGTTTGTGAGCAAAACTTTGAACGCAAACTCTTGCTGGGTAGCTGTACTGCCCTCGGCAAGTACTTTGCTTAGCTTTAAGCTGCCAGTCGTCGGCCCGTTGGTGAAGGTATAGAGCAGCCGCTCTGCACCTACTTTTCTTGCGGGTGCCTGCTTGCCGGAGCCGGCATTCGCAGTGCCATCCGCGGGGGGAGCACCGCCACCTACCAGCGTAACCGCATACTCGGTCTTATCATATTTCCCTTCGTAAATTTCGCTCATCTGCACATAGTGCCCCGACTTAATATCGAAGGCAACGATATCTCCGGCCTGAATTTCCAAGAGCCCATCTTTTATCGTCACCCCCTCGGTAGTCCGGCCATCATGCGTTAGGGCATATGTGCCGGTGTAAGGCTGCAGACTGTTTTCATCGGCGCCGCTCTTCACCTCAAACTGATATTTCTGGTCAGCGTCTACAAACATCTCGTTCATACGGCCGAGCACCTTTGTTAGGTTGGGGTTACCCGTAAAGGTGGGCAGATTGAACCGCATCATATTATTAGACTGCCCCGCACCGCGCTCGAGATAGTAAATGCGCATTTTGTGTGCAGTGTACGCGTCCATGTTTGTCAGGCCGACCTCTGCAAACGTAGTGTAATAAGTGTATTTCACTCCGTTAAGCTCAAAGGGAGTACTGGCACTAACAATTTTGGGAGCAGCATTAGTTCCTTGTGGAAACTTGGTGTCTTGTCCGTACCATACTTTCTGCTGGGCAAAATCAATTGCGCCATGGGTTGCATAATGAATGCCGCCTACGTCCAGCGTCAGTTTTTCGTCGATATAAACCCAGAGGTCATCATCACCCGAAAACTGGTAGATCATCGGGGCACCGTTCAGGAGGCCATTCACCGGCATGTTAAAATCGAGATTCATTGAAAGCCCAAAATAGGTGTTATTTGTGCCAAAAGGCCAAAACCCTGTACTGCTTCCGCTTTGTACCTCTAGCTCGTTGGTGCTTTCTGTATACCGCAAATTTATTTTTGCGCTGTCAAAAAAATATTCGCCTGTTTGGTTGTTAAACGAAAACGGGAAACTGACATTGGTGAATACTTTTTTATAGGATTGTGCTGTAGTGCTAAACAAATCTTTATCGGTAAGGTTAGAAGACAAAATAACATTGCTGTTAACCTCCACAGTTCTGTTTGCAATGCCCCTATAGATGCATTGGTCAAAGTAATTGCCAGCTGTTTTGTTATAGCAATTATTTAGCGCATAGAGGCCCGAACCGCCAAATACCATCTCGTTTTTGTCATTTAATCCTTCGTTTAGCTGGGCTGTGTCTGTGGTCTTAAATTGGTTCTTTTCGTTCGTACTGCCGTAATCGTACAATGTTACCGGCAGTGTTCTGGTGGTGGTGCTCTGCGGCGTAGTTGCCGCAAGAGCATTGGCTGGCAGCAGAGAAAAGCTCATCAGTGCCGCCAACACCATGCTTAAAATCCTTTTCTTGCTCATTATTTTGCTCCTGTTTTGTAGGCTGCAAACGGATGCACCCTTGGTGTAGAACGCCCCACGGTTTCGGCATAATTGCCGAATACCTGCGCAAAAGCCGCCGCATTGCGGTACGCCAAGGCCACCCCGCGCCTAAACACCGCAGTAAAGCTACTTTTATCGTTGCTTTATTATGGCATCCGTTTGTAACAATTTTGTCTTATAGAAGCACTATTCTGACAGCTTCTGGCACCCCTCTTTCTATGTACCCTCAATATTATAAAATGTTTGTATTTTCTCGCTTTTATGGCTTAGTTAAAATAAAAAAGAGCATCTGCGCAAAAGCAGATGCTCTTTAATTTAGTTGTTGCCCAGTCGATCCATCGGCTGCAAGCTACAAATCAGTTTCACTTTTTTAGAATGGTAAATTCGCTTAAACCGTTTGGTAATTCGGGCCAGTATTTTTTCTCCGTTTTCAAAATTTACCTGCGGCAGCAAAATAATATACTGCGTGGCGGTACATCGAGAATAGATGTCTCCGATGCGGAGGCTTTCTTTTACCGCACGCTGAAGCACATGCATCGCATAGGTGCGGGTGGTATTGTCCAAGCGCTGATCGGTAGCACTGGTGATTCCCATTAGGCCAAGCATTAGGCTTGTCCCTTCGCGAACCGCACTGCGTACCCGGGCTTGGTACATACTTTTAAATACCTCATATTCGCAATAGTAAGCGCCCTGTGCCTTTTCTTCGCGCAAATCTTCTTTCAGCAGCATAAGGTCTGCATAGCCATTGCGATCGCTTTTCGCAATTTCTTGAAACATCTCGCGCAGTTTGGGCGAAAGGTCGCTGCTTAGCTCGCGATAAAACAAATCGCTGATTTTATTATAGTGCGACGCTGCCTGTGATTGGCGCCCAAGCCGGCAAAGCGCAAGCAGAATACAGCGATGTGCCTCTTCTTCAAACCGGTCTATCTCTGCGGCACGGGTGGCAACCGTAAGCAGTTCGTTCCAGTTTTCTGCGCTCTCATATTCTGCCAGCAGCGCATACACCTGCTTAAAGTAAAGCGTATGGTAATAGCTGTTGATAGGCGTTACCCAGGAGCGATGATAAGCCCCAGGCAAAAAGTCACCTGTATACAAGTCAACCGCCTTGCGCGCATATTGCATCCGCAACGCAAGATTGGTTTCTCTTTGTGCAGCAATGCAAGCTTTTTCATATTCTTCAACATCCACCACACAGGGGATATCGTTGTTCCAGCGGTAGACTCCGCCGGAAGAAAGCACCAGCTGTTTGGCAAAAGGGACTCCTGCATCTAAAAAACTTTTGCGCAGGCGATAGACCAGATTTTTGAGCGCACCGGCCGGATCTTCCGTTTCGTCGTTCCACAAAATTTCGATAAGCTGCTCTTGTGTCAGTGCTTTATATCGATTGCAGACAAGGTACTCCATGAGATTCCAAACCTGTCCGCCAGCATCAGTAGAAACGATAACTCTTCCACTAATCTCAACGGAAAATCCGCCCAGCATACAAATATTCACTTGTTCTTTATATGGGGTGCCGGTATATCTCATTGCGACCTCCTGAGACAATTTTTAAAAAGCGCAGTTGTGCAGTGACTATTTACAATAATACAAAACATTTGTTAAAACATGGAATTCATTTCCACTAAAAACAGTGTACGCAGTTCATCAATAGATTGCAACACTTTTTTCCCAAAATAACACAGCAAAATATATCAACATGCACAAATATCTTAAAATACAACAAACTGCGTCCGTACAATAAAAGAAGAATTTTATGAAAGGAATCCCCATGTCATGCAACATTTCAAATTCTCTTGGCCGCAAAGAACTCGCCGTCAACTGCTCATGGCCACCTTTTGCATTTTGGGTATTGGGCTTACTTTTTATTATATTTATGCAAACTGGATACCGAAGTGGAAGCAGGCGTTGCGTTATAATACAGCAGCCCCAACAGTGCAAAACGGTACCTCTTTAGATGATTCTGCAATACCTGAGCAAGACACGTATTTTGAGCTCTGGTACCCCACCGATGAGCTGACTATCCCTATTGGCCGATCCGATTACCGCTCTGGCAGCATGCGCTTGCGCGTTCCGGAACTTGCCTACGAGGGCAGCGTAATGGATGGAACCTCACAAGAAGCGCTGAAAGAAGGCCCGGGATTATATGAGCAAAGCCCGCTGCCTAGTTATGGCAACCCCAATGTTTGCATTGCCGGGCACCGCGGTATATATGGTGCAGAGTTTTATCGTCTTGATAAGCTAAAAACCGGCAGTGAGCTTTTTTTGGAGTATAACGGATACTGCTTTACCTATGAATTTGCAGAGGCCAAAGTGGTGGCCGAAGATAATTGGGATATGATTTACTGCGGAGAAGAAAGCAGTGTGACGCTGACCACCTGCCATCCTCTTTCCACATCGGAAGACAGGTTATGTGTGCGTTTTCGTTTGAAAGGCGTACAATTAATGTCTGGAGCAACATCGTTAACCAAAGCTGAACTTGCCGCCGGACACCGTGCAGAGGCCACTTCTAGTTTTTAGTGAGCCACTCAGCCGACTCTTTCGGTTAAAAAAAATGGTCTTTCTTCGACAAAATTCGCTCACTCTTTACTTTAATATCGGCAAAAGTTTAAGCGAACTTAACGGGAAGAAAGACAATATCATTTTTTTTGAATAAATTATGTATAAATATGTTTTCAGATATATTTTTCTTTAATTCTGCTTTTAGGAAGCAATGGCTTCCGCTTCAGCCACAGCTTCTTCTGCTTTATCATCTAATAGATCTTGTTCTTTGGGGGATGGAAACAGCTTACTAATCAATAAAGAGACCAGTACACCGACACCGGTATCCAGAATACGGGCCAGGGTGTATGCAACAAATCGGGATTGGGCAACAGTATAGATTACTACGAAGAACACCACGGTTCCGGGCTGTATTGCACCGTGGGCGCCGAACATAGCGCTGACATATAGCACCAAAAACAGGCCGATACATAAATACATCCAATCGGGCACAGGCCAGGGCGCAAAATGAATCAACCAGTAAAACGGAATCGCAAAGATACCTCCGATGAGTGTTCCAATAAAACGGTTACCGCCGCTTTGCCGGCCGCCTCTAAACACATTGCCCATGCCATACACTGCGCCAATGCACGCAAAACAAGCGTTTCGGCCAATCAACTGATAAATAACTGCAACCAGTGTCGCAGAGATAATCGTTTTTACCATGCGCCCCCCTATTTTAGGGAAGTGTATGAAAGGTTCCTTGTGCCGCTTTTCCATTTGAATAATGCCTCCAAAGACTTCACTTGCCATTTTCACATGTGTTCTATGTTAGTCCAACTAGATAATTTTGTCAAATTTTGTATTTTTCTGTTATTTTTCAAACAAAAACGCCCCCGTCCTTTGATAGACGGGGGCGCTTCTTTTTCGTTTAAGCGGTTAAATTAAACCAGCTCTGCGAAATATTTGATGGTACGAACCATCTGGCTGGTGTAAGAGTTCTCGTTGTCGTACCAAGAAACAACCTGAACCTGATACAGACCGTTGCCAAGCTCATTGACCATGGTCTGGGTTGCATCAAACAAGCTGCCGTAACGGATGCCGATAACGTCAGAAGAAACAATCTCATCCTCGGTATAGCCAAAGGATTCGGTGCTTGCGGCTTTCATTGCAGCATTGATGCCGTCTTTGGTGATGTTCTCGCCTTTTACGACTGCAACCAGAATGGTGGTAGAGCCGGTGGGAACGGGAACACGCTGTGCAGAGCCGATGAGTTTGCCGTTCAGCTCCGGAATAACCAGGCCGATTGCCTTAGCAGCACCGGTGCTGTTGGGCACGATGTTCGCAGCGCCTGCACGTGCACGGCGCAGGTCACCTTTGCGGTGCGGGCCGTCGAGAATCATCTGATCGCCGGTGTAAGCATGGATGGTGGACATAATGCCGCTCTGGATGGGAGCATAATCGTTCAGTGCTTTTGCCATCGGAGCGAGGCAGTTGGTAGTGCAGGATGCAGCAGAGATAACGGTATCGCTGGGTTTCAGGATTTTCTCGTTTACATTATAAACGATGGTGGGCAAATCATTGCCAGCCGGTGCAGAGATAACAACTTTCTTTGCGCCTGCGTCAATATGTGCCTGTGCTTTATCTTTTGCGGTAAAGAAACCGGTGCACTCCAGCACGACATCTACGCCCAGCTCGCCCCAAGGCAGCTCTGCCGGGTTGGGTTTCGCATAGATCTTAATCACTTTGCCATCTACTTCGATGGCGCCGTCCAGCGCTTTCACGGTGTCGCCCTTCTCATAGCGGCCCTGCGCGGTGTCGTATTTCAGCAGGTGTGCCAGCATTTTCGGATCGGTCAGATCGTTGATGGCCACGACCTCGTACCCCTCTGCGCCAAACATCTGACGAAAAGCGAGACGGCCAATACGACCAAAACCATTGATTGCAACTTTAACTGCCATAATAATTGTCCTCCCTTGATCTATGAAGATAATATAAAAGAGTCTTGCTATATTTTATACCAAAAATTCAAAAACTACAAGTGGGTTGACAATTAATTAACAAATTAGCTAAATTTATGTGCTATTGTCTTTATTTTCAACAAAATTTTATTTTTTTCTATTTCTCCGACTCTTTTCGACTTTACATCGACAAAATCCGGCAGGTATAATATAAGCAACTTTCAGCAATTGACCTTTGCTCTACCTTCCGGTTTTCTTTCCCCTAACTTTTCACGCACTTTTTTTGCAGACATTAGTCTTCGAAAGGTGGTGGCTATTATGACATTAGAAGAACAAAAAATTTTGGACGATTTAACTTCTCCAGCTTGTTTTTTGGACATGACCCTATCTCTTGTCTATGCCAATGAATCTGCACAGATGGAACTTCCCCAACTTTGCGTCAATGGAGAACTTGCTCGACGCATCAACAGCAATAATGTGATGAAAAGCGCTATGGTGCGGCGTCAAAGTACCAACCTTCTTTTAGATGATGTCCCGCTTACTTATCGTCTGCTTTCGGCCACGCCGCTGGGCGGCGGATATCTGTTGACCTTCTCATCTTCTTGCCAGCAAGATTACCCCGAGCGTCTGTGCGAGATGTCGCGTGAACCGCTTTCTGAGATTCTTGCTTCGCTGCCACTGCTTTCTCAAAATCTGCAGGCAGGCGACGGTTATGCACAGCTTCACCGGGTAAATCGCGCCTGCTACCAAAATTTGCGCGGTATCTCGTTGCTTTCTTATTTCGCCCAGCTTAACCGATATGGATTTGAGGAATTACTCGTGGATTTGGGGTCACTTCTTGCCGACCTTTGCCAAGCCTTCAACAGCCTGGCAAATCCGGATGTGCCGCAGCTTATCTTCCAGGTACCCAAGCACCCCATCATCGTGGCCTGTGACCCTGAACTGCTCGCGGTGATGATAGAAAACCTGATTTCGAATTCGCTGCGTTATACCCGCGATGGGAACACTGTTACCATTTCGCTGATTCAGCTTTCTGGCAGGGTTTTGCTGCGGGTAAAAGACACCGGTGCCGGCATTCGGCCCGAAGTGCTGCCCCATATCTTTGAATCTTATTTTTCTGCCGGGGTGTATGCCGATGATGTACCACCCGGTTTGGGGCTTGGGCTAACCTTTGTTCACCTGCTTGCAACCTTGATGGGCGGCAGCGTAACAGTAGAAAGTGAATATGGCGAGGGCACCTGCGTCGCCGTTGCCTTGCCGCTTGCAGATTACGAAGATGAAACGGAACCCCCGATGCATAATTTTTTGGCTGATTTCATGGCAAATCGTTACTCGTCCCTCTTTGTACAACTTGGGGCATTTTGCCGTTTACCTGAAATTTAAGCGTTGTAATAAAAGCCGAAGCAACTAAGTTGGGTCGGCTTAGTTGCTTCTAAATTCCTAAAAGTCTTGCTGCTGTATAAAACGGCAGCAAGACTTTTCTTTTATCTTTGGGGTGTGCGCCAACAACAACCCCCAGTTTTAATATAACATCTCGCCCACCCTATTCGTTGAATGGGGAATCATCTGAACGGTACTATTTTAAACGAAAAAGAAAGCGCAGAGCCGAAACTCTGCGCTTTTAAATTTAAACCAACTATTTTTCTGCCGTTTCTTCTTTCGCTAAAAGCTCCAGTAATTCCAGTGCTGCAAGTCGGTCTGCATAGCTTTGCAGGCAAAGCCGCAGCGCTTGCTCGGCAATTTCAGTTTGCTTTTGGGGCAGCTCTTTTACCGTGGTGTTCAGGGCTACATCAAGCGCCTCGCAATAGCGTGCGTAAAATGCTTCACTGTCTTCCAAATCCTGTTGGCTTTTCAGCAGGCTGTCCAGCTGTGCCACACTAAGCACCTGTTTGAGCTGTGCTATTGCCGTAAGATACGCCAAGTGCTGCTTGGTGTAGCGTTTTCCCTGCGGACGGGGCAAAATGCCGCTTTTGATATAGTTATTAATCATAGCGCCGGTCAATTCGCTTTCGCCGCCTGGCTGCTGGCGCTGCATATAGGTTAGCACCTGATCCTTGTAGAGTTCAATATCCGGCAATGCTGCATAGGCTGCCGGGCGCTGCTGCGCGAGACGGCTGCGCAATGCTTCAAGCTCTTCCATCCTGCGACCTCCCTGCGATTTTCTTTTAATTATAGCAATTTGCAGTTGCATTGTAAATCTTAATATCATCTAATAGAGTTTCTTATATTACTTTTGTTTGTATAACTGGCAACGCTACTTGACAAACTAAAGAAAACTGCTATACTGACAGTACACCCCCGTGGGGTATCTATTCACTTGATCAGAAAGCGAGCCTTTATGAAACAAAAATTTAATGTTACCGGCATGACCTGCTCTGCTTGCAGCTCTCATGTAGAAAAAAGCGTATCCGCGCTGCCGGGCATAAAAACCGTCAGCGTAAATCTGCTGCAAAATTCGATGGCGGTAGAATATGACGAAGCAAAGCTGAACGCGGATGCTATCGTCACCGCTGTAGAGCATAGCGGCTATGGTGCTGCGCCGGCTGGCGCAACGCCCGCGCCCGAAGAAAAATCTCCGATGGATGAAGCCGCCATTGTGCGCAAACGCATTGTCTGGTCGGTCGCGTTTTTGCTGCCGCTGATGTATCTCTCGATGGGCGAAATGATAGGGCTGCCGCTGCCCGGGCTGCTGGCTGGGCGAGAAAATGCCGTCAGCTTTGCGCTGACCCAGCTGCTGCTTACGCTGCCCATTCTTTATCTCAACCGCAAATATTATCAAACGGGCTTCAAGGCTCTTTATCATCGCAGTCCCAATATGGATTCTCTCATCGCGCTGGGCAGTGCCGCTGCTGTCATTTACGGCGTTTTTGCGCTGTACCGCATGTCGTGGGGTCTTGGCCATGGCGATTTTGAGCTGGTTCATCGCTACCATATGGATTTGTATTTTGAATCCGCAGGCACAATTCTCACTTTAATTACGGTAGGCAAATATCTGGAAGCCCGTTCCAAAGGTAAAACCGGTGATGCAATTCGCCGCTTGCTCGACCTTGCGCCCAAAACTGCCGTCGTGCTGCGCGAGGGCGAAGAACTTGAAGTGGCAGTCGCTGAAGTTATTGTTGGCGACACGGTCATCGTTCGGCCCGGTGGGCGGGTACCCGTAGACGGTGTACTCATCGAAGGCCACGCCGTATTAGATGAATCTGCCCTCACCGGTGAAAGCCTGCCGGTAGAAAAAGACCCCGGCGATACCGTTATGAGCGCAAGTATTTTAAAAGCGGGCTCGGTAAAATTACAGGCAGCCAAAGTGGGCGAAGACACCACCCTCGCACAGATAGTGCGTTTGGTAGAAGAAGCAAATTCCGGCAAAGCGCCCATCGCAAAACTCGCTGACAAAGTAAGTGGTATTTTCGTGCCAGTGGTAATCACTATTGCAGTGGTTACCACGCTCATATGGCTGTTTTTAGGATATGGCTTCGACTTCGCCTTATCTTGCGGCATTGCCGTGCTGGTTATCAGCTGCCCTTGTGCTTTGGGTCTTGCTACCCCTACCGCCATTATGGTGGGCACCGGGCGCGGCGCAGAGAACGGTATTCTCTTTCGCACTGCTGAAAGTTTGGAGCTGCTTTGCGGCATCGATACCATCGTGCTCGACAAAACCGGCACGGTTACTGAGGGCAAACCTTCGGTAACCGATCTGCTGCCAGCAGCCGGTATTTCGGACCAAGAGCTGCTGCGGCTTGCTGCCTCAGTAGAACAGCTCTCCGAGCACCCGCTTGGCACCGCACTGGTAGAAGAAGCAAAAAAACGTGCATTGCCCCTGGCAGCTGCGACTGATTTTTCCGCGCAGGAAGGCCGCGGCGTGTTGGCTACCGTAGAAGGCTCTCAGATTCTCTGCGGCAACCGCCGTATGATGGAGGAAGCGGGACTCTCCGTCCCCGCTGACGAGGCAGACAGCCTTGCTTTGCTGGGCAAAACGCCACTTTATTTTGCACGCGGCGGCAGCTACCTTGGTTGCGTCGCCCTTGCTGATACCGTAAAGCCCACCAGCCGCGCCGCCGTAGAGGCACTGACGGCACAGGGCATTTCAGTGGTAATGCTGACGGGTGACAACCGCCGTACCGCAGAGGCCATTGGCAATACGCTGGGCCTTACCCGCGTGGTGGCCGAAGTGCTGCCGCAAGATAAAGAGCGCGAAGTTGCCCGTTTGCAGGCAGAAGGGCGCAAAGTTGCGATGGTAGGCGACGGCATCAACGATGCGCCTGCACTTGCTCGCGCCGATGTCGGCATCGCGATTGGCGCAGGCACAGATATTGCCATTGAGAGTGCAGATGTGGTATTAATGAAGAGCGACCTCTTCGACGCAGTAACTGCAATTCGGCTTTCTCACTCGGTGCTGCGCAATATTCGTCAAAACCTGTTCTGGGCATTCTTCTACAACGCCATCGGCATTCCTCTTGCCGCCGGGCTGTTTTATCCGTGGCTTGGTTGGAAGCTTTCGCCCATGTTCGGCGCTGCTGCAATGAGCCTCTCTTCGGTCTGTGTTGTCAGCAATGCGCTTCGGCTGCGTTTTTTCAAAGCTGCCCACCCGGCGGTTTCCGCGTTACCCAAAACCACTTCTGCTCCTATTGCAAATGAAAGAAAGAAGGAAATTACTATGAAAAAAATCATCCATATTGAAGGTATGTCCTGCGGCCATTGTTCCGCGCGTGTTGAGGATGCGCTGAATAAGCTGCCCGGCATTTCTGCTACCGTAGACCTTGCAGCAAAAACAGCCACCGTTACCGGTGATGCCGCTGACGATACCCTTGTGCGCACGGTTACCGATGCCGGCTACGAAGTAACTGGTGTGGAGGCTGCAGAGTGAAGGCCGACAAAGCACGTATTACACGTATGATTCGTACGGCACGCGGTCAGCTGGACGGCGTATTGCGCATGATTGAAGAGGACCAGTACTGCGTAGACATCTCTCGTCAGATTCTGGCAGCAAATGCCATTCTGCGTAAAACCAACACCGAGATTTTACGGGCCCATCTGCAAGGCTGTGTGCAAGATGCTTTTTGCTGTGAGGATGAATCCGAAAAGCAGAAAAAGCTGGACGAAATGGTTTCGTTGCTTGAGGCAATGAGCAAATAACGCAAAAAAACACCGGAGCATCCGCTTCGGTGTTTTTTTGATCAAATTGCCCGGTTCTTCTTTGCTCAGCTGTTTACTGTCTGTTCTTTGAGCTGCCGTTTGGCACGTTTATTTTCATAAAGCTTGCGGTCTGCAGCCTGTACCGCTGCCGATACAGCCCCCTGCTCTTTTTTATAAAAACTATACCCTACGCTTACCGTGGGCAAAGGCAGGTTGTGCCGTACAGAAACGCCCAGCTTTTGGTTAAAGTCTTTTATCACATTGTTCAGTTCCCACTCACTCAAGCGATACTCGCTGATGACGCAGAACTCGTCTCCTCCGATGCGGTAGCATCGGCCTACTGTTTGAAAAGCTTCTTTAATCTCTTCACCCAATGCGTGCAGACACAGGTCTCCGTTCTGATGGCCTTTGGTGTCGTTGATTTTTTTAAAATCATCGACATCCAGCAAAATAATGCAGGCCTCCGGCTTTTTTTCCAGCTCCTGCAACTCACACTCATAAGCGCGGCGGTTAAACAGCTCTGTCAGCACGTCATGTTTTTCGCTTAACTCACAAAAATAGCTATAGTAAATCGGCAATGCAAGCGTGACACAAAGCCAGGTGGTATGCACCTGAGGAAATACAAGCTGCAAGCTGGTGCCCACCGCCAAAAACGCAATCAATGCCAAGAGGGTGTTGCGATTTTTGTTTTGATAGCGGCGCAGCGAAATATACGATTCATAAAACAAAAAAAGAGCCTCTGCAAGATACGAAAAGACGTAAACGAAATACCAATTGCCTCTTGCATAGTCGTTTTGTGCCGAAACCGTAAAAATACTCCCTGTAAGCGGAGATATAACAGTAAACACAATATTGATGAATGCCGGCAATGCCGACCAGTTCCAAAAAGAAGTATACCGGTTGCAAAAAGCACATGCCAACAATAACGGAACAACAGGTGAAAGGGAAAACCCTACCACATTACACAGGACGTGAAACAACCGGTAATTTGCCGGTAGCGTTTCAGCCACAGTGGTGCCGGCTTCTGCACATACCACCAGCATAATAAACAGAATGGTAAGCCTAAAGTACTTTTTCATCCGCTTTTCTAAAATATCGCTGTTTTTGATCATATAATCCAGCGTAAGCATTGCAAAAAAGCATACCGCACCTAAAAGGAGATTATTAAATACCATAAAAATCCCCCTTTCACATCCGCGTTTCATCATTTTGTTCTCAGTTTATCATTAAATCGCCCATGCGTAAACAGTATTTTTTAACGAAAATTATTTTTTGTGGATAATGCCCTAAACACAATAAAAAGGTGAACGAAAGAAGTTTCTTCCGTTCACCTTTTTTAACGCCCACGCTTTTTTATTTTATTTGCTCGCAATCTGGTCAAGCCGCAGCGGGGCAGATTCCCAAAAATCAGCATCCCGCACATCATGCGTAACCCAAAGCAATGTGCGGCCTTGTCGGTACCGGGCAAGCAGCTCCAGCATCCGGCTGCGTGCCTCTTCGTCCAGTCCTTTTAGCGGCTCATCAAACACCAGCAGTTCAGCCTTGGCTGCCAAAGCACGCAAAATAGCGACTCGTCGTGCTTCCCCGCCAGAGAGCGAGGCTGCCGGGCGCGCAAGTGCCTGCGCATCAAGGCCCGCCTCCAGCAATCGTTGCTCAAGCATTTCTCTTTTTTCGTCGCTCACCAGTGCAAGGTTTGCGACAGCAGAGATGGCCCCGCAAAGGCGGTCTTCCTGAAACACCACGGCGCAGGTACCCGGGCACCCCTCTATTTCTCCAGTGTCCGGCTGTTCCAGTCCCAGCACCAACCGCAATAATGTGGTTTTGCCGTAGCCGGACGGAGCCATCAGTACCGTTACCTCTCCTTCTGCAATTTCGAGGTTAAGGTCAGCAAATACGTTTTTCTCACCATAGGTCTTTGTGATATGTCGCAAAGAAATCATCGGCAAAGCCTCCGTTCTGCTGCATTTAACGCGGTGGTAACCAGCTTTTCACACGCGGCACTAAGCAGAATAATCACCAGTGTCCAGGCAAACAGCTCACCGGTTTCAAGGTACAGCTTGGTTTGGTACAGTCTTTCGCCAATGGTCTGGCGCGGCAGACCAATTACCTCAGCCGCGACACCGCTTTTCCATGCCAGGCCAATCGCAGTGCGGCAGCCACTTGCTACCCAAGGCAGCACAGCGGGCAGCGTTAAGTAACGCAGCCGCTTGGCCGGGGCAATACGGAATACCTCTGCCATCTCTGCAAGGCCGGGGTCGCGTGCATCCAGTCCCGCAAGCAGTGAAGTGTATAAAACGGGTGCCACCATCAAAAACGAAATAACCACCGAAAGGTTATTACTACCAGCCCACAAAAGGGCTAAAATCACAAAGCTTGCAACGGGGATCGCCCGCACCATACCAAAAAGCGGCGCAAACAAAGTGCGCACTGTGGCAAACCGGGCAGCAAGGGCGGCACAGGCACACCCTGCCGCCGCGCCCAGCAAAAAGCCGCCGCCAATGCGCACGAAGCTTTGGCCTACGCTTTGCCAAAAGGCAGATGTTACAACCAGCGTGCCAAGGCTGTGCAGAACCGCGAGCGGAGAAACCAACAGAAGCTCTTGGCCCAGCAAAAACGCCGCACTTTGCCAGACGATGAGCCAAAAGCCAATCGCCAAAGCCATCTTGCGCCGCGCCCCTTTGGCCGCTATCGTAGAATCAGCTTTTTTGTTATGCACCATAGTAGAAGTCATCGCCGGGCAGTGCCCCACCGATCGATTTCGGGTTCTGGTCAAACAGCACCTGCAGATACCCTGCGACCGCTGTTTTCATTTCTTTGCCGTCAAGGTAGGTAATATTGCACTGCGGGATGGCTTTTGCTGCCAGCGGTGCTTTTTCGATAATGCCATATTGTGCTACCAGCTCGGCGGCAGCATCTACATTCTCGTTGACATAGGTGGTGCTGTTTTTGTAGTCTGCCAGAAACTCAGCAAAAGCAGCTTTGTGCTCAGTGATAAAATCGCGGCGGGCTACCAGTACGCCGGTAACGAGGCCGGAATTGGGGCTGACTTTGTTCCACTCCTGCGTCATATCCAGCGCGACACGCAGTTCCGGAATTTTTTGCGAAACCACAGTAACATACGGCTGCGGCAGCATA
>OBXZ01000870.1_pt1 | contig 19496 bp, 19 predicted proteins | sample 1538171 | NCBI WGS metagenome assembly OBXZ01 (sample SAMEA2580161, study PRJEB22360) | human gut metagenome | biome: human gut; feature: human-associated habitat; material: faeces | place: Denmark | collected 2008/2010
ATAATCCGGCAGGAAATCTGCCGGATTGTACAAAAATGCCAATGACACAAAACTTAGCAGATCTGTGACATGGGAGCAAATCTAATTAGTGACAAACTGAGAAATCAGCAACAATTTATCCATTATTTTCATTTCTTTTCAAAACCATTTCATAAAAATCCAGAAACTATTTTGTTATATAATATCCCTTACTTTCAACATCCAATGAGTCAAATGTATTATCATTTTCATCTACATCTCCAGACTCTGTTTCAAATTCTTCCTCAATGAATCCCGTTTGTTTAATATGTAAGAACACGTAATCAACTTCTCCTGGAGATACCTTTATTTGCTTTGAATATTCATTGCAAAACGATTCGTATTTGTTGCTATATGTTCTACCATTTATGTGTTTCGTTGATTTACCTCTTTTAGATGAATCTTCACAATATTTTTTGTATTCAACTAAATATTGTATTTCTCTATACGACATAGTATTCAATATGTGAATATATTCATCAAAAATACTACCATCTATATGTTTCCCCTGCAAATAACCATTTCGTATAAGATTTCCAAAATACTCAACTTTATCGGTCGTTGCCAACCTTTGCACTGCCTCTTTTGCTCGTGCAAAATTGACGATAAACTCTACATCATTTACCATTTCCGATGTTATAGAATGATCATCTTGCAAAATAACATCTAACAATTCCTGTTCTTTCTTTTGCTGAAAATCATTTAATAACTTATTTGTTGATGAATCAATTAAATCCCCCAAAACAGGGATTGCCTTTATAGGTTCCAATAAAACTGATTCAACAACCGGATTTTCTTTAATATCCTTTATTTCATTTGCATTATATAAGGAATTTTTTTGCCATTTCTAATTTTTCATTCATTATTGTTCTCCCATTTTCATCACAACAACTATTTTATCCCAAGTAGATACTTCGTTTAATATAAATCTCCAACATATCCATCTGCTTCCAGATGCATATAACACTCATTCACCTGCTCAGACTCCAAGATCTGTAAAACGTATTCCATACCTGTAGCCAATTCTTTGGTTTTTAATTCTTCCAGCGGAATCCAATACACCTGCCCTTCCTCCGAACTTGTCAATTCTCCGATAAATCTATCAGTTCTGTACAGCGTAATCACATAATGTACTCCACCCTTATGCCAATGATATAAACCGCAGAGCTTCGGTGTTTCAATCGTAAGACCTGTTTCTTCCCAAACTTCCCGGATCATAGATTTTTGAAATATCTCGTTCTGCTCCACATGACCACCTGGAAAAGTTGTCCCTGTATAGCTGTCATTCACTTTATCCAATGCCAGCACATTTCCTTTGTCATCTTGGATCATACACATATTCATAAAGCAAACCTTCTCAATCCGACTCTCTTCTTTTTCATTCAGAGATCTTCTGATACGTTTATTGATATCCGATCGTTTGGATTTGTAATGCTTGAATACCTCTCCATACGGAATCCAGATTTCTGCATCTTCAATTTTTTCATACACAATATCCACCACTTCTTCCAGATGTTTGTCGTTTGGGAAAGTGTATTTTTTCATATAATAATCCCTGGTTGCCTGGAACATCCATTCTGCAATCTTCTCTTTCTGCTTTAATTTCAACTGAGCATATTTCTTGTCAGTCTGCAGTAATTTTCCATCTATCATTTCATGGTTTTTCCGTGACATCGGTAAGACCTCTTTTCCTCTTTTCTCATTCAGATTTTACTATACCATAGAATCCTTCTTTCGTCATACCTCAGATCTGCGATGTCCTATTTTTCTTCTCTGAATACCTTATCTATAGAGAGTTCTTTTCAAAAGACTCTCTTCCGGCGGCTGTGCCACCAGTAAATAGCAAGGACAGGAAGTGTATATACACTTCCAAAAAAAACAGCAATTTAGGGAACCCTGCCCTAAATCAAAAACACAAAAACCACTACTTTGAGCAACCAATGAAAGAAGAATCTATCTATGGCAAAGAGAAAAAGAAATATACAGATCTTGTTTTGTGTTTCCCCCGAAGAAAAGAAGCTGATTCGCAGAAAGATGATTGAATCAAAGACTAAAAACATGGGAGCTTATCTTCGTAAAATGGCAATTGACGGTTATATTGTCAATACAGACACTACTCCATTAAAAAAACAATACGAGGAAATGCATAAGATCGGTGTGAATATTAATCAGATTACGAAAAAAGTAAACAGTACCGGAGATCTGTATTCTGAAGAAATGCAGGAATTGAAAGAGATGGTGAAAGAATTTTTGCGTATCTTAAAATCTTCCCCATTAAAGTAACAGACAAGAAAGCTCTGGACTATATTACGAATCCAGATAAAACAGATGAAAAACTGTTAGTTTCCAGTTTTGGCTGCATTGGAATACTCATAGTTTTTTATTCGAATTCGCAAATAAAATCTTGCCTCTATACATTTTTGTATAAGAATCATGGCTCTATCTGGTTTTATATGTGTTCCACTGTCCAAAGTCTACAGACTGTACTGAACGGTGTTATCAATTTGTTATCAATCAAAAACTCTCGTAATATCCTGATACCGATTGATGACACGATAGATATCTACATACTCGTTGCTTACCTTGTAGATAATCACATAATCTTCCCATATCGCATATTTATAGTCCGTCCGAAAGCTGACTCGTTTTGAGAGATCTGCACCCATCCCTGGAAACATCTGGAGATTCTCAAATTTGCCATAAATTTCCTTTATGGTCTTTGCTGCATAATCTTCGTTATCTTCAGCAATATAATCTCGAATGTTTTTCAAATCCTTTGCAACAACCGGATTGATCCGCAATTTTAACATCTTATTCCCCCACAAGTGCTTTCAGTTCGTCCAGATTCAGCCAACCTTCGCCATCTTTCACTGCTTCTTCAGCTTCCTGCAGCTTCAGGAGAAGCTTTTTCTCTGCACGATCACGCTCATAGTCTTCAATATCCATAACTACAAAACGTCCTCTACCATTCTTTGTTAGGTATACTGGTTCTCCTTTATGACAATTTTTCAGAACTTCATTATAATTTCTCAAATCAGACACTGGTAAAATATTTGCCATATTCCTTTAGCTCCTTCCTTTGATTTCGTATTATTTCTACTACTTATATTATACACAAAAAGCTGTAAAATTCAACGTAGATTTTTACAGCTTTATACTTTCATATATTCGGATATGGGGCACATTTTTATATAAATTACAATGATTATTTCGACCTACTGAATGGTTGTTGCCAAACTGTTGCCATAGGAACATTATAGTCTAGTGTCATGTGTATTGCAAGCTCTATATAATTCACCTATTGCTCAGTCTTTTATATTTTCTACAATTTCTTTTAGTTCTTTTACATCTGTAACATTAGTAATCAACCTTTGATATCTCATCATCTTTTTATTCATATATTTTAAATACCTAGTTATTCCATCCACTTGAGATATACAATGCGTCCACTTTATCATAAACTCCCGCTTTAATTCACTATTTGATTGAGTTAAATCTATTTTTATAAGTGCTGGCTTATTGCATTCATCCAATTCTATATGTCCAATATTATCGCTTAGAAGTAATTCCAAAATTCTTAACTGAACAAATGCTTTTCGATTATGTTTAGCATAGATTGTTATTCCATACGGAATATTCCATATTTCAGCTAAAAGTTTTTTTATTTGCTCTATTTCCGTTGTGTAATCTTCATATCTACTTATCAAATAAGAATCATTGGTGTGTTTTCTCGCCTCAATAAATCGAATATTTTGTTTAATAACACATGAATTATTATAGATTTTGACTCTAAGACAAAATAATATATCTTCAATTGCTTTTTGCCGATCAGCTACTTGTTTAACATTTGTTGCATCCTTCCCCCAAATAGCCTCTAATTGATAGGTTGCAATTTTTTTTCGTTCATACATTGCATATACCGCTAAGGAAACAAACACTATAAGCAATATGACATTTCCATTTTCAGAAATAAAACTTACCAAAGACTCTATAATTGCCCCAACATCTATTTCTTTCACCAAATTAATTATAGAATTTATCCGCAAAACTTTACGTTCATACAAAAATGTAATAACAAATACTAAATCTATTAAAACATTCCCGACTATTCCTCTTATAGCTAATAATGTCATTCCAATACATATTAAAAATTTCTCACCGATATTATAGGTATTATACCATTCTTTTCTCATTTGATAGTAATCCCAGCTTGTAGGTGCAAATGAAAATGTTGGCATTGTCTCTACAATCTTTGTTACATTGTAAGCAAAACTCTCTTTTGCTTGAGCCCACACATCAAATGTATATTTATTATGTTCTAATACCCATGTATAGAATTTCATATTTCGTATATTATTAAATATATATGTCATTGCAATAAAAATGATAGATTCTATAACATATATCATTTTGCATCATCTCCTTTAATCTTATATAAAACATACCTAAAATTAAATCAAAAAATCCAACTGCACCTGTATCCAATATGGTATGTTTTTATATTCTAATCGAATCTTTTCTCTTATTATCTGTTCTAACTCTAATCGATTCTCGACTTTAATTTCTTTTTCATCAAATATCTCTTTATACAGATACAATGCTGATTCCCTTGGAACTCCCATTTCAATCATGCATCTTTCTACTACACCAAAAGCTCCTACTTGCATGCACTTCAAAAAAGGACTCTCTGATTGTTTCATATCATAAAGAGGTTTTAGCAACAATGGTAAGTTGTACGAGATTGTATTTTGCAACAATTCTATAGTACTATCAATATTATCCGCGCCATCATCTCCCTCATATCTTGAGTTGTTCAATATTTCACAAAGTGCCTTTCCAGTAGCCCACTGTAATGATAAGCTAGACATTATACTACGCATCGTCTTCTTTCTATATGTTGAAGGTATATTTTTATTATACATTTCAGCCGTTACATCATTTTCCCTAAGAAAACGCATTGCCTTATCCAACTTACTTTTTGCACCTTTCTCCATCGGTGTATTAGGGAGTTTTCCATCATATTCATTATAAATATAATCCAATACAAGCGGATCCCAATACCTGTTTTTATAACAAATTTCTTTAGGAACGTCTATTGAATCGAGTTTTAATATAATTGCTGCAACCTGTTTTTGTGTAAGCTTTATTCCAACATTTTTCATACGACCACGCGATTCAGCACCATACTTCAAAACAGATTGTCTTATATATGAAATAATATATCCATATTTTTTCATAGTTGCATCTACTGGCGTATTATTATCTAATGCTTCCTCTATAAAATCTTTATATTCTTCAAACTTTTGTTCATAGCCTGAGGGAAGTTCCTTGGTAACATCTTCAAATAATTCAAGTTGCTCGTAGCCTTCCGAATCTATAAACTCATCCTCATCCATCACAAATGTTCGACCTATATAATCTTTTAACAATCTTCCTGCCCGACCTCGCAAATTAGCCATCTCATAATTCGTCAATTCAGAAGATTGCTTTTGTTTCTTAACATAAAGATGTGGGTTCCTAATAAAAACATTCTGAGCCGGCAAATTGACTCCTTGCAATAAGGTAGTCGTACACACAACCGTATTTATTTTTTTATCTGCTATAGCTTTTTCTAAGGTTCTTCTCACATGCATAGGTAACTTTCCATGGTGATACGCAACCCCTTTTTCCAATGTTTTACAAAGAGAATAATTTTCTCTAACCGTCATACCATAATACTCAATAAGTTCTCTTTCAATCCCGTTGCTTGTGTCACCTAAGGCCATTGCAATCTTTCTCGCGGAATCTGAAGTCGGTGAAAAAACTATATTTTGACAATTCTCACCTACTCCTTTTACTACATTGTTTAGATATGACAAATACCTATCCGTATACTGTTTTTTTCCATATCCCTCAATAATTTCTGCATTTTCAATTTCTAAAGTCAATGGTTCCTGCGTCAATGCACAATACTGTTTCAAGTAATATTTTTTATCAACTTTTTTTATACTATATGTTAAATTGAGTACCGGGCTAATATCCGTTGTATGATCTTTTGTTTCAATGCCAAAAATACTTTTACCAACTTTTTCAATTTCTTCTATTCTAGGTCCCGATATAATAATTTGTTCAACATTATCTTTATATCTAAATTCAATTAAAGTGTCATATAAAATTTTAGCTCTTTGATCCTTGTCCTCTCTTATTCTTTCAATATTTTGGATTTCATCTGCTACAAGTATCAATCTTTTTGTAAAGGCCTTCTCTGTATCAGAAAAAGCAGCTATGGCTTTTTCCTGTGTCATAATATAAATATTCTTTTTATTCGATAATTGTTGATCATCAAATGAATTTGAAATCCAATAATCTGTTACTCCAACTTTTTTCAATTCTCTATTAAAATCCTCAGTTACTTGATTTAATAAACTTAAAGTCGGAACAATATATACAATATCTATATTATCATTTATCAACCTATCTACAAGTTTCAAAAGAATAACAAAAGATTTCCCCGCTGATGTCGGTGCCGATATTCCCAATACCTTATCGTTATCCATACTATCCCATATCTGTTTTTGATAATCTGTAAGAAGATATTTTTGGTTAGCAACCATAATCTCATTTTTCGTTTGATTAATTGTCAGAGCAACCTCATCTATCCAACTATCTAATCCTGAAAAAGTTCCGTTCTCTTTATCGAAATCTTTATCACATATTATTGCAGAAGTAGGATATCCGATACGTGATAAGATTTTAATAACGAATTTTCTTAAATCAAATTTAGTATGATCAACATGCTCCCACATTAAACCGATAACAGTAATAATATAATTAACCGATGGTTTTTTAACTACAATAGATTCATAATCAAGACACCGAATTGTATCCATAAGTAACTCTAAATTTACATCACAACTTTTGTTTGACAGTCCCATTTTTTTAGCAATATTAACCAGATCAATTTCAAGCCATTTATAAAGAACTTGCTTCATTTTCTCTTCCATAGATCATGTACCTCATTTTGAATCATATCATCTTTTGGAATTCTTCAACCAAACCTTTCAAATCCCATACAGGAAAAACAATATATGTTATCCGCCTCAGTATAGGATTATTCTCAATATCAATTTTATTATTATCAAACAAATGATATCTTTCTGCAATTATCGTCTCTATTTGATTTTTAATCCCTGTCTCCGTATCAAATTCCAATTTTTTATTTTCATTATAGGTAATTATGCTAACTAAATGAACCTCAACATTTTCAAGTGTATTATTCAAGTAATCTTCTGCAACCTGATTCATCTCATTATCCAAAAAGTCCTCATGCACATAAAGATTTAACTCTCTCCTGTGCTCTTTATATGTATTAACAATACTATTTAATGCATCAGAAAATGCTGTGGCAAATTTGTAATTACTACTATATGTTTTTGCTTCTCCAAGGATTATAATATTTTTTGCATCCTGAATTTTATAATGAATTGCATCCGCACCAAATCTTTCATGTTCTGAAGATGTAGCTATCTTCATTTTTCTCAATAAAGGTGTTGCCTGCATAAATTTTTGTATAAAATGAAATAATAATAATTCTCCGAACTGCCCCTGGATTAACAATTCATCAGTATTATGGTCAGCTCTAAACTTCTGCCTTGCTTTTCTACCAACCTCCTGAGTTGCTGCAGCATCTGATTTTCCTTTATCCATTGCTTTTTGTTTCAACTCCGCAAACTTGTCGGAGCTATATATCCAGTCAACAATCGAATCTATCAGTTCCTCCAAAAAATCTTCACGTAACTCATTCAAATCTTGGAATTCAATATAAGCTCCCATGTGATTTTTGTCCTTTGGAATAATATCATAATTTTGTGTTATTACGTGTATATTTCTGAACAAGGCATCATTCTTAACAAGCCTCTTCAATATATCCTTCTCCTTCAATAATCCGCCTCCGCCACTTTTCCTTCATAGTTATTTCAAAAAATTTAATATTACTCAGAAATAACCAATTTACATGAACTCTAATATGCGATGTACTTCCTCCGACTGTATCAGCATTCTCATCTTCTCATTCCCATCCTCAATCTCAGGCTTACCACACCTCAGATTATCCGGATGTTCTGACACACAACAATCCTTGTACCAGCACTCACCCATAAGCGAACCCTTAACGGACCACTTCTCGTTTTGTGTAAATTCACCCACCAATGATTTCATCACACGCTCTGTAGAGTATCTCTTAAAACTTGCCAAATACTGCAATGTCTTCTCATCATCAATCTTTGACAAATTGATTCTATGATTCTCAATTGCTGATAAAACCTCTTCACGAATTTTGATTTTATCTCTCTTTCCAGTGCCTGTCCATTCCACCAGATTATCAAAAGCAAGAATCAGGTATTCAAAACAAATCATATCTAGAATTATAATCTTCCCTTCTGCCTTATCTGCTATTGATTTCAACATACGATACTTGTTACGAATATCCTGATTATCAACCACATAATCAAATGCAATATAATACTTATCGTTCTCTTTCATGTCTATATCTGACAACGCATTCAATAATCCCTGATTGCTTCCTTTACTTTCTACTACAAGTGCATCATTAAAGAAAAGTTGGTTAACCAATTTCCAGAAGTGAAGTCCTGCGCCGGTATCTTCTGTCCATAAATACTTCATATCACAACTCCTCTTCCAGTGTTATCCTATTATTGTCAAACTTCAACACCTTAAAACTCTTATCAGATACATTTAGTCCGTCGCAATTTCGTAGGAAAAGCATATATTGATTCGACGGCTCAAAATTAATAAAACGTCTGACCTCATCATTAATCAAATTATCTGCATTATCGACTACAATAAAATTATCTCTGCACTGTTCAATCGATTCTGAGAAATTATCTGATTTGTAATTAAACAATTTTATAGCTTTGTATTCGTTAGTTAATCGTAGATCTTCTAACATTTCATAAAGCACTGTTTTACCGGTACCGCTATTTCCGCCAACAAGAGTTATTCTATCGTCAAATTCCAGATTGTATGAAAATGGATCTGCTTTAAATGTAATATTCTTATAAATCATCTGCTTCTCTCCTTTCATACTCCTTGCCCCACCAGGCATTATATCCTTTCCCTCCGGTCACTATATCAGAATCATTGAATCTGATTTGCACATCATCCGGGATATCAAAAAGCGATGGTCTGGACATATAAATCTTTATATTATCCATAGTAAAAATTATTTTAAGCACATTCGGACCACATTCTTCTACATTCACCACCTTATCAGGATGCTTTACAATATTAAGTAATGTCTTGCAGCCAGATGACAAATTACGGATTGTACCTAAACCATATTTTGTTTCAATATGCTTATCCGGTGTCAACTTCGCCTCATCTACTTGCTGAATGAGATTTATTTCATTTTGAGACATTTCTTCATTACCTGTATTCAAATTGAAATACAAATCGTTTTGAAGTATCCAGTCTTTAGAATCATTTTTTTCTGTATATATATCTATCATTCGGTGTCACTCCTTCTCTCAATCATAATCAGAAACAAACGTTGCCATTTCTTCATAATATCCAGCAATACAATTTAAGTTATCACCTATTTTTTTGAATACCTCCACAAACATTTCCAAATCTACAACCTCATTTCCATAGTTCTCAATATAAAAATGATATTCGTCATCTGTATTAAACGGATACCGTGAAAAATCCATATTTTTCATCTTTGCATTAGCATTATGGTCTTTATCTATTTTGTCATATAATTCTAAAATATAGTCGTCGAGTTCTTTTGTCATTTCCTTAAATTGTTTTCTCTGGTCTTTATCGGATTCAAAACTTATCATACGTTTTTTTACTGTATGCCATATCTGCCTGATATCGTGCCCTCCGCAAAAGGACTCTTTCTCATTAAGCAACATATTCAAAGACCAGTTTATAGATTTTAGATACAACTCTATTGCATGGTTTGCCGAAAACAATATTGGGAAAACCACAATATCAGCCTTCTTATCCATATTGTCCTGCAAACAGTCCTGTGCGAGCATTATCGCTGCCTTCATATATCCGTCAGCAATAATCATCATATCATGAATCGGTTGATGCGGTCTGGTTCTCCAATTCATATATGCTGTTTTATCTATATCTACATTATATGAAAAAATTTTTTCCATCTATTCACCCACTTTTTAATACTATAAATATAAATTACTGAACTCCCTAAATGTTATAAAATATCAACCAAATACCTTCCATCAATTAACGAAAACACTACTTTACATGGGAATAATCTTTCACCCATATTAGCCATTCCAACTACATTCATTGCCCATTCTCCATAATCCTCCGGCAACCTATAACATATCGGCTTATCATTTTCAGAGATTGTTACTAATGGAGTTCCATTCTGTGAAAATCCAACTGAAAGAACATAGAATTCATTCTTTCTACTGTATAAGGGCAACATAGGTTGATTACTAATATCCTTATAAACTATTGCACCTCTTTGATTGTAAAAATAATTTTTGTCATCTTCTAATATAGGATAAATCGGCAATTTATTTCTCATTATTTCGTAACGTTTGTTCAAACTCTCGCAAACAAAGGCATTATAATACTCTGGTTGCATTTCTATATTCCTTTTACGAATCTCATCTGCATCTGAAAAATGATTCATAAATTGAAGAAGTGCTACAAAAGACACTAAATCATCCGAATATATTCCAGAAAAAGTTTTATACCAATATTTATTATTCTCACAAATTGCCAGATATAATTTCTTATACAAATCAAGTTGCCTTTGATTCACTGCAAACCAGCCAGAATCCAAAAGAGTCCTCTTAATTTTCCCTTCTTTATAATTTCCGGTTAATGATATCTTCAATGATTGCATCAAGCGAGATATTAATCCAACAAGCATATCCGCCATTCTGATTCCAACATAATCCTTAGAATCTTCTTCGGTGACATTTTCAAGACCTACATCTATTGCAGAATTCAATGTATGAGATTCTTTCCCTTCTCGGTCAATCATCAACTGATATTCATAAATATTCATCTCTGTCAATAACTTCTTAAATCCATCAAAAGGTGCAAAATAGGACCAATCTAATGTTTCGGGTACCTCTGTGTCCTCAAGCAGTATAAGTACTTCTTCAAAAGCTTGATTCTCACGTTCTTTCAAAGTATTATTAGCTTGATTATTAATAATCCTATCTTCTAAAAAAGACCGTAGTTCTTTAACAAATATTTGTGGTTCTTTATAGATTGCTTCTATCACCTTTTGTGGTCGATATATATTGATAGCCTTAATTATTGAGTATTTCATGTAATCAACATCAATAAACATAGAACTGTGATAATTTACAAATAATTGGTTAATAACATATTCTATTTTGCTGAACACAGAGAAATATATAACTATTTTATCATCAAGCAATGATATAAGGTCTTCATAAAACTCAATAGTATGATTATTAAGAGACGCAAACCCCAGCCTAAAATCTTTTGCTTTCATAGTCTGGCTTTTTAGTTCTCCGTCTTTTTTTCTATAAGTATACTTCGATTCAAAAGCAAGATATCTGTCAGAAATACATTCATTTTCTTCTGCATTCCACCCTACAATTCCAGTTATAAAATTATCACAGTAATTATTCGCAGTAACAGTCTCATAATTAATTTTTCTACTATGCTCTGTTTCATCATAGAAAAGCATGTATTTCATATTCAGCACCTCCCTACTGATTATTTTTTGAATCACCATACTTCGACGAATCTTCCGCAACCATCATCACCTTATACTCTGGCTTATACTCATAAATTTTCCCAGAAGTAGATGCTTCATTTCCTATACCTTCTGTTCCAGAATACTCCTCAAAATTCTCCACCTGTTCCATAACTTTGTTAAATACTTCCGGACTATACTGTGGCGGATAACCATTCTTCACCAAGCATATTTTGATTTCCAATTTCAATCCATTTCTTACATTTTGGTTATTGAGCCAGTCGGCAAACGAAGACTTTGTATCAATAATATCTTTTATTTTCTTTGCTAAAGCTTTACATTTATCATTGACTATAACACCATCCACTTCTTTATCTGTTCCATATTCAAAGTTATATTGGTCACGCAAAGAAATCAAAATATCATAGAATGCTTTTTCCTCAAATGTTAAGCCAATTTTTCGAAAACTCTCCCTATTTTCGTTCATCTGACGAAGAATAGCTAAAGCCTGTTCCGTTGCAATCTTAATGATATCCTCTGATGCCTGTTCCTGTGCTTCACCAGCTTCTTCAGCAGTAAGATGTTTACGTCTTTCATGATATTCTGCAATCGTCTTTTCCAACATTTCCTGATATGATTTTGCAGCTAACTGATTAACTTTTCCATATTCCTTAATTTGTTTACGGAGCATTTTCACAAGAAGTTCCAATTTAGTTGCCGGCATTTTGACATCAGATAATTTTTCAAAATATTCCGGTGAAAAAATATCTTCTTCCTCTCCGCTTTCAAGAACACTTTCCACCTGATTATATTTTAATGCTTCTTCAACCATCTTTGAAACTGCACGATTCATCGTATCAGTGTCTACTTCACTTGTTCCGCTCATCTTACGAACAAAACCTGCTATAGCCATAAAGCATTGTGCAAGTGCAGATTCTTCTTCCCCAAGATAACCGGAAGGCTGACAAATATCAAAAGCTGCCCTCATTCGTTTTACTGTCTTTAAAAAGTAGGTTTTGAAAGATACTTTCTGAACACCTTTATTTCCTTCCAACTGTAATTCTTCTGTTGATACAAATACATATTCCGCTGCTTTTGCAAGGAGTCTGTATCGTTCTATCGGATCACATTCCGAATTTAAAAATGGTGATAAATCATAACCTGTGAACATGTTTTTCAACACTTCTAGTTCTTCTCTAAACACTGATGTAGCCTGCTCAACATCATCGGATGTCGGTGCAACAGATGTATCTCCTCCATATACCTTCATGGCTTCACGCATGTTGTCGCGAATACCAATATAGTCGATAACCATACCATATTCTTTCCCCGGATATTTTCTGTTTACACGGCTTATTGTCTGTATCAGCAAATGCTTTTTGAGAGGTTTATCATTATATAAATATGTAAGGCAAGGAACATCAAAGCCCGTAATCCACATATCTACAACAATGACAATACTGAAATTTGATTTTTCCTGTTTAAAAGCAGCATCCAATTCTTCTGAACGCTTATCATTTTTAACTCCGCCAAGATAATCATACATATCTTTTTCATCATTACTGCCGACACTAGATACCATTGCCATAAATGGCATCGGTTTCAATTCTTTCAGTTCCTCTTCTGTTACAGAAACCCCATCAGGTGATTTCTTTTCCTCAAACCATTCCGAGTATTTATCCTTAAACTTCTGTAATAATGCATAAGCAATCTTTCTATTAGAACATACAACCATTGCTTTTTGTATTCTATCCGGATCACCTGCACAAGACGCAACATAATGGTTGTGGATATCTGTAGCAAGACGCTCAAGTCTGGAAGGCTCACCAAGAATTATTTCCATGGAGCTCATTGCTTTCTTACTTGCTTCGATATCCTCATATATTGCACCATCATCTGCACATTTTTTATAATAATTCTCAATTTCTTTTACTTTTTTATTATCAAGCAATACCTTTGCAATACGCGGATGATACTTAATGGAAACAGTAAGCCCATCTGCAACTGCCTGATCCATTGTATATCGGTCAATTTCATCACCAAAGGTCTGATAAGTTTCCGCAATAGGCGTTCCAGTAAAACCAACGAAAGTAGCATGTGGAAATGCTTCCTTCAATACTTTTGCATATGGTTTTGAAACCATAGCTTTCATATTTTCATCGGCATCTTTACTAAACTGAATTTTCTTAGAATGTTCAAGCTGTGTTCTGTGAGCCTCGTCTGAAAAACATATAATATTCTGCCTATCATTGATAAGTCCGATTTTGTCATCTTCCCTATCGCAGAATTTCTGAATGGTACAAATATAAAAACCACCACTTTGTCTTGCACCAAGTTCCTGCCTTAATTGTGTTCTGTTTTTTACAACAGATACTTCTCCCAGATTAAGAAACTCTTTACTCTTTGTAAAAAGCTTTGAACCTTGTTTTTGCAGTTCATCTCTGTCAACAATTAATATAATTGTTGGTGAACCGATTTCCGGAATATCAGTACAACGAAGTGCAAGCTGACGTGCGAGAAAAGCCATCGTATATGTTTTTCCACATCCAGTTGCTCCAAAATATGTACCACCTTTACCACTCCTCGTAACAACAGAATTTACAATACTTTGTTTTAAAAGTTTTGCTGCAAAGAACTGAGGATATCGGCATACGATTTCTACTTCATCACTGTCGTAAATACTATCTTGGAAATAGATATAGTCCCTAAAAATCTCCACGAACCGCTCTGGTGTATAAACACCCTTTATCATAGTTTCTGTTTCTGCAAAAGGAAGAGTGGATACAACATCTCCTTCGTTTACTCTACGCCAAGCATAAAAATGCTCGTAAGGTGTACGTACTGTACCTAATCTTGTTTTCACACCATCTGAAATGCAAGCCAAAGGGCAATAATGTAAAAGGTGTGGAATATCTCTCCAGTATCGAATATTAATTTGTTCCCAAGCATCATAAATAGTCGCATTGGCATCAACGGGATTTTTAAGTTCAACGACACACAAGGGCATACCATTTACAAACAGAAGCACATCCGGTCTGCGATTTTCTTTTTGACCATTATTTGTATATTCTACTGTAAACTGATTCACTACACGGAAGATATTCTTATCCCAATTATCAAAATCAATAAGTGGTATCATTCTTGGCAATCCATCCTGCGTCGTAAACTGAACACCATTTACCATCCAGCCATATACTTTATGCAAAGTAGCAAAATCACTTTCCGCACCTACAAGACGAACATTATCATATATCTGTATCACCTCGTCTTCTGTCAAATCCGGGTTGGTGTCTGCTATAAACTTCTTGAAATCATCAGCAATCAGTACATCTCTTTTTGTGACACGAGAGATATTATTACCAGAAGAATACTTCCAACCTTCCGCTTCTAAAAAGCCAATAAAGGCATATTCATATTCTGATTCACAATAATGACCATTGTATTCTTTTAATCTTGCCATAGACTATGCCTCCTTTGCTTTTGTCGCCTCTTCTATTGAGCCTTTAATAAGAATTGGACAGATGTCTTTTATTTGTGCTTTGAGTTTTTCGTTAATCTCTTTTCGTATTGTGTATGCTTCATAGATACCAACTATGGATTTTTGAACGTCAATAGATGGAAGTGGCATTCGTACTTCTTTCATATCATCAAGGCTAAATGTTTCTCTTGCACTCCCCCACGAATGAAAACGGGCATAACGATCAAATTCTGTTCTGCAAAAAAATAAATACAAATATTTAGGAAGTAGTTTAGTATTATCAGTTTGTATTACAGTTGATATTGACGATACTAAATAGTTCTCTTCCGACTGATTCAAAGCTATCGACATTTTATCTGCTCTTCGTGAAGTGTCAGAAATAAAAGCAATCATTCCAGGCTCTACTACCTTGTAATTTTCTAGAGAAACTCCCTCCATATTAGCTTTAGTATTGATGAATTCTTTACTTGTTGCTATACCTCGTACAGAATCCAACTTGAGATTACCAATATTTTTTTGATTGACCTCTTCTATATAGAAACCAATTGCTTCACAAGGCATCTCTCGCCTCAAATCTTCAATATACGCATCACAAACAAGTTTTATATCATCCAAGCCACGCTCATAGCTTTTCTGATTTTCCAGCATAGCATTATAGATATCTACATAATTTTGTTGAATTGATAGTGGCGGCAGTTCAAGTTCAATATCACAAAACACATCCCAATCCAGATTTGAACGAATACTTCCATCACTACAAAAAGCACCATATCTATCCTTTTCCTTAGAAAGAAATTTCATAAAGAAATACAACGGATTAACGATATCTGTCGCAACAACTTCAAACGTTGTATATGCAGGAGATACCAATATCGGAACATCTTTGTTGTACATACTTACTCTAATGCATTCATCTCGACCTGTTTGCATCCCGCTATAAACAAAACGATTCTTTCTAACCACTTTATACTTAGTTTCATCTAAACCTTCAGTATTTGCAACAGTAGGCATAAACTCTTTATTAATATTGATTCCAAAAAAATCTCTAATACCAAGATTGTTTCTTTCATCAACTATTTCTATCAATTCTCCGATTTTATATTTAGTCAATCCCATATCCAATCCCCCTAAATGCTTCTTCCAGCATCTGCTGGGATTTCTTTTCCTGCATCATAATCTCTTTCATTTCAGATTGAATACGAACCATTTCTTTTTCATAATCAATTTCTAAATCATGATCAATAAACTCAATGTATTTGCTCGGTGTAAGAGCCCAGCCTTTATTTTCAATTTCATCTATACCAACACTGCGATAAAGTTCTGGTATTTCATAGTTTGTTCCGTCAATCCCCTCACATTGCCATGTGTGATAAATATCTGCTGCCTTCTCGATTTGTTCTGTATTCAACCGAACTTTCTTTTTGCTCTCACCCTTAACAGCATTTTCTGTCCATTGGCGTAAATCAATAAAGAGTATCTCCTGCTCGCGGTTTCGTAGATTTCTTCCATGATATTTTCCGCCTTTTTTATTCTGATTCAGTATCCAAAGAGTAACGCTAATATCTGTAGTAATAAACAATTCTCTTGGCAGAACAACGATAGCCTCAATTTTATCATTCTGAATCAGTTCCTTACGTATTTCCAATGTATCACTATCATTCAACGCACCATTCGCAAGAAGGAATCCTGCTACTCCATCAGTTTTCTTCAAATGTGAAAGTATATGCAAAATCCATGCATAATTTGCGTTGCTTTCAGGTGGCGTTTGATAGTCAGACCAACGACCGTTATTTTTCAAATTGTCATTATACCAGCCTTTCAGATTAAAAGGTGGATTTGCCATAATATAGTTAAAGTGCAACCCCTTGTGTAAATCATGTGTAAATGATGAATCTGCTTCTTCTCCTAGATTATGGCTAATTCCACGCAAAGCCAAATTCATTTTCGCAAGGCGATATGTAGCCGGTTCTTTTTCCTGACCATATACATTGATACCATTTAAGTTTCCCTGCTTTGACTTTACAAGTTCAGCACTCTGAATAAACATTCCTCCCGAACCACAGCAAGGATCATATAAGGTGCCATCATAAGGCTCAATCATCGTTGCAATGAGTTGAACTACGTCATGAGGTGTATAAAATTCTCCTTCCTCCTTTGTAGCATTTACTGCGAACTCCTTAAGAAAGTATTCGTATACACGACCAATAAGGTCTTTTTCCTCTCCAAATGTCTTATGACTGATTTTATTCACTTCATCAACAATTTTCTTTATATCATTAGCTGCTAAATTGCGTGCTGTAAATGTTCCTTTAACAAAACAGCCTTTCAACTGTGGATCTTCTTCCTCAAGCCTTTGCAAAGCTGTATCTAGTGCAACATTAAGCTGTGGTGCCGGTGTACTGATAATAGTCGACCATCTTGCTTCTGGTGGTAAATTATATGTACCATCTGCAAAAGTAGCATCATCAAAGAATGCTGCTCTAATGTTCTCATCTTCCGGATCTAATCCCTGCTCTTTAAGTGTCTGTTTTAGATTTTCAATTCCATCCTCATACTTTTCGCCGATAAACCTCAAGAACACTAGCGTAAGCATCATATCTCTTTTTTCAAAGAATGAGCCGGAATTACGTGCCGCACGCAAATAATCTCTACAATTAAATAAAATATTATCTATGTTCAATGCCTTTTCAGTTGTTTTCTTCTTAGCCATATTACTTTTCTTCCCTTTCCTTGTCTGGAACAAATTCCATGATATCCTGTATCTCGCAATGCAATACTTTACATACTTTTTCCAAAACTTGTGTACTTACATGTTCATTCTTTCCTAGTTTAGCCAGTGCATTTGTTGTAATTCCTGCCTGATCTCTAAGGTCAACTTTCATCATATTTTCATCTATCAATTTCTTCCATAATTTGTTGTATCTGATTGCCATTATTATCCCTTTCGTGTCATTACAACTATTTATCATTTCTTTTCATTATATCATCAAGCCTAGTTTATTTCAATCTAAAATTGATTTTTTCAATCTCTCAATTATATATAAAGGACAGATATTATTAGTCAATAAAATACCTGTCCATCTTGTCAATAATTCTTCTTACCTGCTCCTATTCCAACACTTTTCATTGTTGTAATAATTCACATTCTGCTCCTCAACCGGCTTCTTATCCATCGCATCCACAACGCCCATATAATCATCATACAATTCCGAACTATACATTCTCACATTAAGCTCTTTTAACACCAATGAATGCAGTTTCATATCCGCTTCAAAATCATTAACAGAAAATTGGAATAGCTCTGCTTTCACCTTTACTGGCACATTATCATATCGGCCATAATTATTACGAATAACGGATGATATTTCTTTTGCCCGTTCCTTCATAGTTACCGGTCTTTCAATAACCGGTTCCATGACAGCCACCTCTTCTACCGTTGATTCTAGTATCGAAATATCCTGAATCTCAAGATCTTCTGCAGGATTCTTTTCAATTCCAATTGTTTCTTTCTTCTATTTCTTCTGCCTCCTCTACCACTACAGTATCCTGAACGTTTCCAACTGCTTCCACAGGCATAGCACTTTCACGTTCCATCATTTCATTAAATTCCTCAAAAGATAGAATCGGCTCTTTTACCTGTTGTAAGGTAAGTGTAGAAGCCTTTCGATACTTTATCTCTTCTAAATAATTCAGATACCGATAAAGATGGACGTCCATGTATAACTCTCGACGAAAATCATCAGGCTTATGACCAGATAGCACCTATGCTTTTGGCTTGGCTTAGTCAATATTCCAAACTCAAACAGGGAGAAATCTCCGAAGATAAATACTACAATTGGAGATATAACTTCCCAAACATTGAACCAACCACCGGCTATGTAAAGAATGCCATCTCTGACAAACTGGATGCCGAACTCCAGGATGCATTATCAGAAGAAATGAAGAAGCGAGGTCTGCTTTAATTCCATTTTCTAGTGGCAACAGACCATACAAAAAAAAATCAGATAAATAGAAAAAGACCTTACCAAAATTCCTTTCCAGTTTGGAAAAGAACTTCAGTAAGGTCGTATTTAAATGCAATTAATATAATATTTCACTTAACACATTTACGTTAGATTCTGTTGCCAAATCGTTGCCAAAACTTAACGCTTTTTGTTTGGAATATGCGTAAATAAAGGCTTAATTTTCACAAATGCTTATTCGAATTCCTTTGCGGACTGCGTTTCATGACACTTAAATGAAAAACTAAATTCCAGCTGTGGATTATCTCAGTAACTATGCGGG